>JACKQG010003541.1_pt1 | contig 19055 bp, 9 predicted proteins | sample 8237621 | NCBI WGS metagenome assembly JACKQG01 (sample SAMN15677084, study PRJNA649215) | marine metagenome | biome: marine; feature: Black Sea; material: saline water; isolation source: suspended particulate matter (SPM) from the Black Sea western gyre | collected 2013-06-09/2013-06-10 | depth... | reverse complement strand
GGGCCACCATGCGGAACATCAGACAGAATTTGTTTTTTGCTTTCATTTATAATTCGGCGGGTGTTCCTATTGCTGCTGGAATATTGTATCCCTTCTTTGGGATCCTGCTGTCGCCAATGATAGCTGCAGTAGCAATGAGCTTTAGCTCCGTTTCCGTGATCAGTAATTCTCTCAGGCTGAAGCGCGTGAAACTATAATGTTGACTTGAGTATGTGACAAAAAATATATCAAAACTCATCTTTATACCGCAGAAAAAACTCTATTACAATCATCTTATATTCACACTTCACATCTACGCATTTTTCTTCCTAATCGTCTCCGGCATGGAGTTAATTCTTCTATTGTCCGGCTACATTGAACACCTCAATCCGGGCAAAGTGAAAAGGTTTATGGAATGAAGCCATCCGACTCAGGGTGATCAGAGTCTTCCCTTTTTTCAGGAAAATGCAAATCATCCAAATTGTTGTTATATTTGCTACAACACACCTATTAACTCATGATCTATATTTAAATAAAGTAAAAAATTATGAACAAGAATTACACTGTTTCTAATTACATTCTCCATCGCCTTCAAGAGATTGGCATTAAGCATCTCTTCGGTGTGCCTGGAGATTATAATCTCGATTTCCTTGACGACGTTGTTGAGAGTCCCATTCGATGGGTTGGAAATTGCAATGAGCTGAACGCCGGTTACGCTGCCGACGGATATGCCCGTTTGAATGGCATTGGTGCTGCGGTTGTAACCTATGGTGTGGGAGGGCTGAGTATTATCAATGCTGTGGCAGGCGCTTATGCGGAGCATGTTCCCGTGATCGTGATCTCCGGCGCACCACCTGCCCGGCGCCGAGAGGCTGGCGCCCTGGTTCATCATCTTGTTTCCAATTACTACCTGCAGCTTGATGTCTTCAAGAAAATTACAATAGATGCTGTTTTGTTGGCCGATCCAAATACGGCACCTGATGAAATCGACCGGGTGATCCGTAATTGTATGGTCCATAAGCTACCTGGTTACCTTGAGCTTCCTGCAGATATCACACACACCCCGTGTCGTCCACCCGGGGAGCCTCTCACTTTCACTCAACTGACCTCAAATCCAGACAGCCTGGCCGAGTCTGTCAAGGAGGCTGCGGAATTGCTAAACAAGTCCACAAGTCCTATCGTTCTTGCTGGTATTGAACTGCTTCGCTTAGGGCTCAGCAAAGAAGTTCTACGGCTAGTGGAAACAATCGAGGTTCCTTTTGCCACCATGGTCAGCAGTAAATCAATTATGCCAGAACTTCATCCCCAGTTTACAGGTATCTACCAGGGAGGCTGGAGCAAGGAACATGTGCGCCGTCAAGTAGAGGATTCTGACTGCCTGTTATCGCTCGGGGCCTGGATGACAGATCTTGATACAGGTTTGTTCAGTATCAACCTAGACAACAGGTCTATGATTACTGTTAGTGGAAGTGAGGTCCGTATTGGCAGCCATTTTTATCTCCAGGTACAACTCGGAGATTTCATCCATGAACTAACCCTTGTGGCTCAACCAAGGTCTTACCTTGCTTCCCATCCTGCAGAATCATATCGTCCGCTTCAGCCTTTTACGCCTGAGCCTGCACGTCAACTTACCGCAATTCGCCTATACGAATGCCTGGACTATTATCTCGATGACGATATGATCCTTCTTTCTGAACCTGGCGACGCTTTTTGCGCAACCCCGGAATTCCATATTGAAGAAGCAGAGAATTTCATCGTTCAGGCATATTATTGCTCTATTGGATTCTGTACTCCGGCAGCACTGGGAGTTGCTCTGGCACGCCCCGGAAAACGGCCGGTTGTTCTCTCTGGCGACGGGGCCTTTCAGATGACAGCCCAGGAGGTCTCGACCCTGATCAGGGAACGTTGTCCTGCGGTGATCGTGATCGTCAACAACGATGGCTATCTGATCGAACGGCTACTCCACAAAGATGGCATGTACAATGATATCCAGATGTGGCAATACGCAAAACTACCCGGAGTGTTTGATGATGGATCCTTTGTTATTGGCATCCGAGTTACAACAGAGGAAGAACTAGAGCAGGCAATGAAAACCGCCGTTCGCGAGAAAGATAAACTTGTGTTTATTGAAGCCTTCCTGCCTAACCGCGATTGCTCTGCGGGCCTCGAACGACTGGGAAACACTTTCCGTCAACAACAGCAAAAGAAATAAAGGCTTAAGGGTTGAGAAAGGGGATTTTCCGTTCCAATATATTTGACAACCGGCCATATTAAGCGTTGGAGCCGTAACCAGAATTTTCAGTTTAATCCATGATTTGTTTCACCAGGTAATCAAAAACCAGCGCGGTTTCCATGTCGTCATAGGTATATTGGGGGTGATATTGTACTCCAAGCATGGTTTTATACAGGTAAGCATCCACAATTACCTGGTTATTTAATACTTCTATGAAGGCCACGTTGATTTCACAGTAGTTAGAATCCTGATCTTTTGATTGATACTCGCTCATCGGATGATATGAAATCACTTCAATAGCTTTCGGAACAGGAGGGATCATCGCCAGAGAGTGTTGAAAATCTTTGTTCAGGTAGAACATTTCCTGCTTCTTTCCTTCGGGTTTGAATAGATCAGGTACCTTATACACGGTGATAGCACTCTTCTGATAATGAGTCCCGGGCTCCTGGGTATAGAGCATGTTGTCAATATGCCAAACCTCCTCATCAATATATTTCGGAGCCGACTTCCTGAATGAGATATCCTCATATCCCCCCTCCTTATAATCAAATAAACGGCCGAGCATACCCCCAGCATGGATATACCCGATCTGTGCTCCATGGCAGGATCCCCAGATGGGTTTATCCTGTTGAAAAGCAGCTTCCAGGAACAGCAAACTATATAGTGCCTCGATCATGTCTTTGGTGTTTGCTCCTTCCGGTGTTTCGATGGTCGTTATTCCGGGCAGGTAATAGATCGGATGGATCCCATAGGTATCGCTCGATTCTATTATTAAAAACTGATACACATCAAGGATATCATCAATCTTTCGCCTGACTTGGGTAAGGTGGGATTCCGGATGACGCTCAATATATCGTAAGATCAGTTCAAACAATTTTGTCGTCTGCGGACGAGCTTTCTTAATCGCAACGATTTCGTCAACACACCTATAAAGCTGATCCAGCATTCCCGAATCTGCCATTTCGGTATTCTCATCCGAATCATACATAAAGGGATTAAATAGTTCAAATTCAAATTCCACTATTGGCTGCACATTCTTGCCTGATGACATGAAGGCATAATAGATTTCGGGCTGCATTCGTGTATGGTTGCGGGAAGGGATTACCAGCGTATTAATGGTGATCTTATTCTTTTCATCCGTATTAGTTTGGTGGATACAGGATGAACCGAGAAACAGGAGGACAAGAGCAAAAATGAACCCCCAAACGCTATGATGAAAATATCTGATCATATGTACGGCTCATACAAAGTTACAACAATTTATACAAGGGTAATTTCAATGTGTTTTCTTCATAATTTCTTTTTCCTTAGCAAAGATAAGCCGGAGTCTGATTGCCGCTTTTTTGCCGTATATTTGCTAGGAATGAAATACTACTTAGTCGACAAGAACCAATACTCGAAATCATGAAAAAAAATTTATGCTTTTTGATGCTTATTGTATTCATTAGTTCAGGATGGCACAACGGAATTGCTCAACAACCGAATCGGTCACTGATTGGGTACTGGCAAAACTGGAACGATGGGGCTTGTCCCTTCATCCAGTTAACCGAGATCAATTACCATTACAATGTGATCTGCGTGGCTTTTGCGATGCCCAAAACAGGGACTGATTACGACATGGGATTTGTCCCGGAAGGAATCTCTGTCGCTGATTTTAAAACCCAGGTAGACACGTTACAGGCACAAGGGAAAAAGGTTGTTATCAGTATTGGGGGCGCTACTTCGGCTGTCAAACTGGACGATTCTACCGAACGGGCAGTATTTGTTGCCTCTATGCTCAATATCATTCAGACATACGGGTTCGACGGTGTTGATATTGACCTGGAGGGAGGTTCGTTATCCATAACAGGCGGGACCATAACCAATCCGATAGATCCCCCGGTGATCAACCTGATCGAAGCTATCAAAGAGATCATGGCCAGTTTCCATGCAACAAACGGAGAGAAAATGTTCCTAGGCATGGCACCTGAAACCGTTTATGTGCAAGGAGGGATGTCGGCTTACAATGGAATGTGGGGAGCTTACCTTCCGCTGATCCATGCGTTGCGCGATTCTTTGGAGATCATCTATGTACAACTCTATAACAGTGGTTCCATGTATGGGATCGATGGGGAGATATACAATTCGGGCACTCCCGATTTCATTGTCTCACAATGTGAAGCGTTGCTGCAGGGATTCACTACTAATGGAGGACATTTTGATGCGTTACAACCTGATCAGGTTGCAGTTGGGCTCCCTGCATGTCAGAATGCAGCCGGAAGTGGATTCATCGACACCGCTGTCGTGAAAGATGCTGTAGATTACCTGATGGGCTTAGGACCGAAACCTGGCAATTATACCTTGGTTGATCCAAACGGTTATTTAGCTTTGCGAGGGATGATGACCTGGTCAATCAACTGGGACAAAGTGAGTACATGTGGTTCTACCTGGGAATTTGCTGTCAATTATGCACGAATCTTCGGACTGCATTTGCCGGTATTCCCCCCGAAGGAGAAGAGCATTGCAATGCAGCTCTACCCCAATCCGGCTGATCATCAGTTTGTTGTTCAATTACCGCCTAACAGCAATAACGGGTATCGAATAACCCTATATAACCTGTTCGGTCGAGCAGTAAAGGAAATACGAACATCAGTATTACAGCATGATGACACCGACAAGGAGCTATCGATAGTGGTTCATGTAGCGGATCTCCCGGAAGGGTTGTTCGTGCTGCATTGTGAATGCAACGGCTTGGTAACCACCCGGAAGTTAATTATTCATCATTGATTTCCTGACATTCTGGAAAAGCCGGAGCATCTGATCCATCGGTTTGGGGTGGTCAATACCATCCGGCTTGTCCACAAGAGTGTCAGATAAGATCAATATACCATAAGCTTCTCTGTTGCTTGCCACCTTCCGTTGGCTATGTTCAGCAAATATATGCCTGGAGCCAATCCCTCCCGGTTGAGAATAACAGAATGGGTTCCTTCGGAATAGCGTCCCAGCAGGACCGATCTCACCCTGAGGCCTGAACTGTTGTACAGAGTGAGGATTACCTCTCCGGCAGATGATGGAACGAAGGTGATGGTCGCTTTTGAGTTAAATGGATTGGGATACACAGTGATTTCTTTCGGTTGTCCTTTGCCGGGACCGGGAATAAACAACGGTCCCAGGGTGCCATCCTGGCGAATATTTTGCGCAAAGATGCCGGCGCACTTCTCTTCCAGCGACGGGGTAGACCGGCCATCAGACCAGGTGGCAATCCATTCACCGTTGGTGTATTCGCTAATAGAGATATCGAATTTATAAGTCATAGTATCGGAAACCGTTATGATACCGGGATTCCATATCAATGAGCCCTGAGGATCTATCCTGAACGCATAGAGGATATTAGCAATATAGGCATCCCCTGCCGGGGGATATGCAGTATACCAATTGGTGAAGATCGGTACGACGCTTCCATCGGAATGCATGGAAACATCCCACATTATATGTGAGGTATCAACCACATAAGGAGTGATTAAGACCCCTGTGTCATCCAGGTGTTGCATTTTGATGCGTTCGGTGGTTTCAATCGCTGAATTCCATAGCACAATAATCCCTCCGTCCTTCTGTAAAAAAGCATTGGCACTGATTCCATAATCAACATCGAGTAACGTATCCCTTTCCAGGGCAACCGGATCTCCCCACAGGGCTTCTCCATCCATTCCGTTCATCCTGGTTTACCAGTACTGCACAATGTTCGTCATCCTGAATGAGCTGATAAAAAGTGATCCATGTCATCGTGGTGTCGGTGATGCAGATATTGAGCCGGGTGTCATTTGTCCACTGGGCCATTAGTTGTCCAGCAGAGAATAATAACAGAACGAAGATGAGAAGCTTGTTTTTCATAGCAGGTTTTGTTTAGAATGTAATACACATTGTGCTATTTAATATTGATGTATCTGTAAAGATATGGAAATCTCAACGATAAGTCAATAAGTTACAGGATTTTAATACCTCGGCAGATTCAATCCCCTAATAATTTGACTTTATGTGGAATATGTCGTATCTTTATACCCAGCTCAATTCAATATAATTTCAAAATCTTCAAATCATGAAAACAAGATCTATATTATTATTATTCCTTGTATTCTTTACTTCATTAATATTTGCGCAGTGGACCAACGATCCGAAACTCAACACCCTGATCAGAGATACTACCGGTGATCAAGTCTTGTCGAAGCTTGCGATAAACCAGCAGACAGGAACTGGATATATCAGCTGGTTTTCGGATATGAGTGACTTGCAGTTTGATGTAAATATGAATGTAATCGACAAAGACGGTTACCTGTTATGGGGCCATGATGGATTACAGGTCAGTGATAATCCTTCAATGACCTGGGTTACCGATTACGGCCTGATGATAGATGATGATAATTGTGCTCTGCTGACAACACAGGATATCAGGACAGGAACCAGCAATGTATTTGCTTACAGAATTAATTCTGACGGAGATTTCCTCTGGGGAGACGATGGATTACAATTAACAAATAACACAAATTTTAATCCTTCACCAAATATAATTCAGGATCACAATGGAGATTACATCATTGGCTGGACTGAAAATTATACTATTTTTTCTCCAACTGATACTGTCAATAAATCATATATCAGGTTTCAAAAGGTTAAAAAGGATGGAACTTCTCCCTGGGATAGTGCTATGGTTGTCATCAATGACACCATCAATTATATGTTCCTGAACTTTAATTTTGTTCTGAAACCGGATAATGGATATTATATGACTTTTATTGGGATCTATATAACTGATTCGGTTATGCCGGGTCAACATTCTTATATGAATATCTATGTGCAAAATTTTGATACGAATGGTGATCCACTTTGGGACCATCCGGTATCTCTTGAACCCGATTATCATCTGAGTGATGATTTCTATATATATGGAGATGCATATCACCACCAGGATGGAGGAATTATAATCCTCTGGCAAAGTGCAGACCCTTGGGCTACAGTAAAAATGCAGCATCTCGACCAGGATGGTAACAAACTATGTGGAGACTGGGGGACCAAGGTCTCCAACAATCCGGACCATCAACAGCAAGATTTTGCTACCGCCTATGATGCTGATAATGATTTTGTTTATGTGTTCTGGCAGGACCTGTATTATGATCCCTATAATCCGACATATTGTTCCGGAATACTTGGCCAAAAGTTTTCTGCCGATGGCACACGGCTATGGAGTGATACCGGCAGCGTATTCTCTCCCTATATTTGTGCGCCGGATACAGCCCAGTGGCCGGGTGGGGTTGCCACACACCCTGAAGGCGGGGCGATGGCCATTTATACTGTACAATATCTCACGATTACTGGTCCTGATACCGTGATCAACAATTTTATATATGCAACCAGGGCAGATCCTGATGGTGAATTTGAATGGGATCAGGAAAGCATTGTGGTATCGGATATTGTTTCTTCCAAAGGATATTATGTATTAAGTGAATATACCAATGGCGAATGGATCGCATCATGGTCGGATAGCAGGAATGACTTATCATCGAATAACGTTGGAGGGATCTATGCACAGAATATTATTGAGGATGGAACACTCGGTCCTTTGTTTATTTCAAATCCTGCTGCGATAAATCATAATGAATTAAACGTTTATCCCAATCCGTTTTCATTTGAAACAACCATCACTTTTAATTTGAAAGCAACAAATAATGTTTCATGCAAACTTTATAATAACAAGGGTTCTCTGGTTAAAACAATCCCCCCCGGACTGTTCAGAAGAGGAAACAATAAGATAACCGTGTCACGAGACAGTTTACCTTCTGGAGTTTATCATATCTTATTAACAACCGGTAATTCAGTTATATCAAAAAAAGTCATTATTTACTAACTTGGAAGAACCGGTGCATCTGACCCCCTTACGCCGATTTAAACTGACCACCGTAAATGTCTGATAATAATGTATCTAAACTAGTCTATTCCGATCGGCCTGGGGTGGTCAATACCGTCGGCTTGTCCAGTTAGAGGCACTTTCAGAGGAATTTCGAGGAAAATAAGGGAGAATTTGAGAAGAGCGGTAAATGGGACTCGAACCCACGACCCTCAGCTTGGGAAGAGGAGGGACGCCTCTCAAACCATCAGTGTTTACTGATGTTTCGGGATGGGAAAGAAAAAAACGAATAACATTTCGCATAACATTTTGATGAAAGTAAGAAGTACCCATTTGCTTTGCTTTGCCTAAAAATACTACCTATTCCAGAGGTTTGCAAATAAAAAAAAGCAATCTTTTAACAGGGTGTATTTAATAACTGCTTTTTATAATACCTGCTTTTATCTCAAAAGGCTTGATATCATTAAGTTTAACGAACCTTTCAAGTTCTATTTTTGTGTGAAATAAATAATCAGCCAGGAGTTTTGTGCCTGGCACTTTGATTGTGAGTTTGTATTTGATGCGTGAGTTGATAATGTTTGTTTTCATGGTTGCCTCCTTTTTGTATGTATAAATTGACTTAATTAAAATCTTAAGCAACCAAACAGCGTAGTAAATTATAATACGCAGGCTGCCGGTCATTTTTATTCCAAATAAGCGATGATGTATAAAAATGACGGCACCCGGAGGGCCTGGCCGTGCGGATTAAAAATTTACGAAGCTATCTTTGAATAAGATTTGTAATGAAGTATTGAAATGAACTTCAGAGAAAATAAATATGTGATAGAAAAAAGAGGGTTGGATATTGAATAGCGGTATGTTACTGAATGATCACTTTCACACTTCCTACCGTATGGTTTTGATAAACCAGCCGCACCACATACATCCCTGCCTTCCATGAAGAGACATCAAAAGAAAGCTCCTTATCTTCCTGCCGGACTTCTAATGAATACATCCTTCTACCAAACAGATCATATACCTCCAGGATTGCTGATTGCCATTGATAGTGCATAGTGGTGACGTTAAATGAGGGGATGGTTGTTTCGGTTTTTAGGTGTTCGGGGATGACAATATGAATCTTATCAGAAGCCGGATTGGGATAGATTTTCAACCTGCCAATTTTCGGATTCTGAAACGGTTCATCAATACCCACTACCACACAATCCAATGGGATGGTATCAGAGGCTATCGGGTAGGGACAGAGACTGTCGTAAACAAACGGTTGAGTGTATATGCTGTCGTACTCAAGGTCGGAGTTGAGTTTCCATGCGTAGGTTTTCAACATATTTGTATAAATACCAGCAACGATTAATAATTTATTATCATTTGTGACTACACCATCCTGAAATGTCTCATAACTTACAATTATATCTTTAATTTTTAAAATGTTCCCATTAGTATCTACTTTAGTTATTTTATTTTCTGGTTCGCCACCTGCTATCCACCACCCTCCACCAAGTGCAAGCGTTGAATCGGCAAACCAATCTATGGTTGAAGTTATTCCCAAAACCGAATTCTGGTTTAAATCGTGGTAGCTAATTTCATTTCCATCGTCCGATGTTTTAAGTAAAGAAGGTTTGTCACCTTGATAAGGACCAAATGGAATAATATGTCTCGCACCAGTATAAATAGTGTTTTTCAAGGAAGTAATTGACTGAATTCCTTGACCATAGTAAATCTCTCCATTTATTTTGAACCAAGGTAATTCCCATTCATAATTTCCAAATTGATCTACCTTGATAAGTAAAGGTTTCAAATAAGAGGTTTGACCAGTAATAGAATCAGGATAATAGCAATAACCCGAAAGCAAAAAATAGTCATCATTCGTAACATGTAAAGTATAGCAAAGTTCATGTCTCAATAAGGTGTCTGTCTGGGCGTACGATTGTTTCCAGATAACATCTCCGGAATCATCTAGCTTAAATAGCCATATCTGTGGTTGAATAGAATCGTCACCATGTCGAAAAATATAGGAAATATAACCATCTGAGACTGGAGAAATAGCTTTCCCTATATCATCATCTCCAGGGGTTGAGTAAATCCGACACCAATCTATGTTTCCACAAGCATCTAACTTCAAAATGTAAGGATCTGTTTTTTCATTAACCTGACACGTTGCTCCTGTCAGAATATAACCTCCATCATTGGTTTGCTTGATATCGTAAACAACTGTTCCATCATTATAAGTGCCAACTCTTTTATGCCAAAGGACGACGCCATTGATATCAGTTTTCAATATTAATCCCCAATGAACAGTAAAATTCGAATAATACATACCAGCAATTACAAATCCATTGTCATATGATTCAATAACACCCCATGGGCCTGTATTTGGAAAATATACTTTTTGCCAGGACTGACCTATCCCTTCATTAACAAAATAAAGGGCAAAAATTATAAAGAAGAATACATTTACCCGTTTCATCATTGCTAAGGTACAAAGAATCCAGACGAGTAATCTGAAAAAATTATTTCTAGCAACTAAGAATAACAAGTTATTTATCTTATAATACTTATTTTAACAGAGTCAAGCTTTTTCCCATTAATCTCAAGGATTAAAAGGTACACCCCTGATTGGAGTTTTTTTGTGGGAATAATAACCTGGTTCTGTTTCCCGGTAATTGAGAATGATCCGACCTCTTTTCCGGCAATATCATACATATGAATAAATCCATAATTTGGAGCACTTTCCCAATGATATTCGACAACAAAATAGTCGTGTGCCGGATTAGGATAAACCTTCAGGATATTTATCTCAAATGGCAGTTTTACTCCACGATACCTGTCTCTTTTCTTAGATTTAAGACTTGTGTCCGGTAGAATAATGGGTTCCTGATATGTAATCTTCCCGGCAGCGATCAGAATATTTCTGGCGTAAGCACCAGGAAAATCATTATTATTTAACACAATGTTTTGAAGAACAATTTGTTTCAGACTATCAACATTGAATACAATAGATGAATCAACCATGAGTTGTGAATTAATCTCAAACAGATCAAAATATGCTTGATGCGTTGACTGCTGTGAATATGTTAACGAAAACATCGAGGGAATTAAATTCAAAATACTATCCTGCTGGTTGAACCGTCTATGTTTATGGTGCCATGTTGCCCAGTCGTAATAGGCCCCGGGGGAATTTCTGTATGCAAATAACCAGGCTAGGCTATCTTCGGTAGGGGGATTTATTGAATCACCTTTATAATGTCGGAGTAACCGTTGATATTCCTTAGCTTTTTCTCCTTCCCAATATGCTCTCTTTGATTCAAGTATCTCTTTTGAACTTATTGTATCTTCTCCCTCGAGGATCTGGGCCATCATGTAATCAGGCATAGGAACAGTTCTGTCTTCCAGCATATTGATTATTTGATCGGATTTTGCTGATTGTGGATTTGCTACCAGAACATCCCGAATCATTGCATTATCTAGAACTTCATCTTTTGTGATGGAAGTTTTCATCACCGTATCAGAAAGATATGGAGATTCTGATAATAATTCATCTCTTGTCTGAAGCGCTTCGGGAGGGATACTGGTTGCTACATCCAGGTTTAATGCCAGAGTAGATCCACCATCAACGAGTGCAGAAAGTTCATTTGAGAGGAGTTCTGATTGTTCGGTTGCATGTTCCATACCATCTCTTGATCCTCCACTTTCAATTGTGGAGGGGCAATATTCTTCGGGATAGAAATAGTCATATTTCGGTTCTTTTCCAAGAAGACCATACTTGTATAGATCATTTGGCCAGGGTTCTGTTCTGAATAAAGATTGGTTAACGCTTTCGTCTGTAAAATAATATTGAATAAAAGTCCCTTCATTATAGAAGTCATAATGAGAAGACTCAGGACTTGGATCAAACATGTTACCAATCGCTGAATAATTATTCTGGCTAACATATATTCCCTGATGATGCGCAATGCCTTTATTAGTTGGATCTCCATCGAAAGTAATTGTGAAATCCACTCTGTTTGTTCCCCCACTTAAGTCATCCTTTATGAATTTATTACACTTGTAGCATAAACCACCTAAACCAGGATCAGCATTTCTATTTATATTTTGTGATAGAGTCGCTAATTTTAAATCATAAAATCTGTTCCTGTAGATTTCATTTGGCAGTGGACCCGATTCATTCACAATTAATCCCACTGTCATCGGACTCTGAGAGACCTCATAAAATTCATTGTCTTCCACATGATAGCCTGAACATTCATTCAGATATAATCCATATGACCATATGCTATATGGATAATTCCTGAATTTATTACTGTGTATAAGCGCATTTGCAAGTTCGGTAAAACCACTCAAGTATACTCCCTGGTAATTATCCAAAAATTCGGCTTGAGTCATATAAAGCCCTGTTGATTCACCACTGTTCATTGCATATATACCGCGGGTGAGCCTTTCAAATGTTGTCGGCTGGTAATTACTGCAGGGGTGTACAGGTTCAAGGCAAACGCTATTCACATAAAAATCAGAGTTTTCAGTAAAAATTCCTGTGCCACGGTTTGAATAGTGAACCTCAGAATCTCTTCGGGTGTTTTTAAAGGTGCAACCCAGGAAGGGAATCGTATGCACACCGAGCAGTTTAACGAAATAATCATGTGCACCCGAACCATCCAGCAATTCCCCAGTTGTTAGAAAACGACAATCCCTGAACATAGAACAATTCGGGAAGTTTGGATATGGATCCAGCTGAACAGCTATCTTATTATTTACAAAATAAGCACCATCAGCAAAAACATGCCCTCCGGTATATCCATATAAACGGTCATCATCCTCACTGGAACGTTTTGAAGCGAGAATACCGATTTCAGCATTAAGGATAGCTCCACCATTAATAATTTTCACTTCTCCTTGAATCAAATCCCCTGATGGAGTGCGATCTGATTGGCTATAAGCAGGATCACCATAAAGTTCCACTCCTAGCCAGAATCCTTCACATTTGGTAGTGATTTTGCCTCCATCAATGATAAGCTTGCCTCCACCATTTACTTCTGGATTCGTACTGCATTCAACAGTTATTCCAGCAGTAGCTGGCATGTATAATGTACCTCTAACTGTGAGAGTGGCATTTTCCTTAATAATAATGTCTTTTTGTTTTATAATATCATCATAGTAGGTAACATCACCGGTTATCTCTTCATTTCCAGGCAAATAGATGCAAGGTTCTGTGTAAACAGCATTGTTGTAATTGTTCAGCCGGAATTTGCCCCACAACACATAATTTGCCTTCCCTTCAGTATCCCACATATAGACAATCTCTGCGGACGATGCAATAATTTCATTTTTCCCATCCATATCAACATCATCAATGCAAGGGGTCGCTTTTACTTTTCCACATTTGAGAGGCCATCCTGGAATTTTCTGACCTGTACTGATTTTATAAGCATGAATTCCCTGTGCAGAAATACTATCTGAATTCGATGCAACAATTACCTCAATATCCTGTTTGTGAGTAACTGGATCTGTGACACCATCTATGTCACATAGAAGTGGGCTAATAAATCTACATTCGAGACCTGGAACATAAATTGGGAAGTGATTTAGAACCGATCCGTCATGATTCCATGCATATATATAGTCTTTATCAGCGATAAAGATTTCCAAATATCCATCATCATCAACATCGCTGACACTTAGTGCTGGTAAAAATGCTGTAATACCTCCCTCGATAGTGAGCTCAACTCTATGTCTATTATCATCATACTCCCAATTAGGATGACATTCGCCATTAGTTTGCAATATGAATACATGACCAAATATTTCGTTATTATAAATGTCTTCTGCAGAAACGCACAGGATCTCAGGAGTACCATTGTTATCAATATCAGCTACTACTGGAGGACTATCCATTCTATGGTCGTCATGATAGTAAAATGGCTGATTAATAGGGGTTCCGGGTTTGAAAGAGGTTTTATCATTTTTGAATATATATATTCCAGCTTGAGTAGGTTGCGTGCAATATTGACCACCTGGATGTTTATCAATTCCGATTATATACTCCTTAAAGCCATCTCCATCAAGATCCGCAATAACAGGCAGACCAGCACCTCCAGGACATTGATCTGAGAATGTTACAGGCCACTCTGCTTGTGTTAATGGATCAACATAATTGGATAAAGTAGCACTAGAGCTATTTAACAAATTGAATCCAGAACCCCAGTCAGACTTTTGTGCAATCTGGTCGGGGTTGTCAGTCTCAATTCCAGCCAATACAGGGCCTTTGAAATCTCGATATATAAACTTACTCTTTTCAATTACCGGATACCCATAACTATCTAATTCAGATGTGGAGAACACAAAGATTTTCTCTTGATAATCAACATTATCCCCTTTACTTGTTGTAACAATTACTTCATTTTTCCCATCATTATCAACATCTGCTATTGAAGGTGTAGAGGTAGCTTCTGCCCCTGCATCTCCTGCGGAGTTAATAAAATGATAAAATCCACCTGTTTCTGTCGTATTATGGTCAAACTCTACATATTCATCTCCATTCTCTCTAAATCCCAAGATGGCCCCCGAGTTTACTCCTCTAATAGTCAAGAATACTTCCTTCATTAAATCATTATCAACATCCTCGGTTATTGGAGAGCCTTCTGTTGATGTGCCAACCGAACTGTTGACAGTCTTTGGCCATCCTTCATGAATTGGCAGTGTAGTATTTACTTCCACGAAATCTGAAAGTGGGCCTTCAACCCCAGATTCAGAAATACCACTAACTTTATAATAATAAGTTGTAATAGGCTGTAGATTAATGTCCTCGTAATATGCGTAATGAGGAATAATTAATGAGTTTATCTTTTGATACCCCGATAATGAGGTATTACTTCGATAAACATTATACCCTGCGCATCTACTACAGGTATCCCAAGATAATTTTATTCGATCTGAAAACCCTTCCCCTATCAGGTTCAAAATTTGAGGTGGTTTATCAAGATTAATATCATCACTATTCCATGATATTCCAATTTGTGGATTTGGAGTTAAATTCAGATTAAAAATCAATGGACCATTATTCCAATCCGAGTTCAATTGGAATTCAAAGGAAGTATTTTGTGATCCATATGAATAGGCTGGAATTGCATCATATGTTGAAGTTGAGTTTATGAATGTAATTAAATTAGGTGTTTGGCTACCACTTGCTGTGAGTGTCGCTATTCCAGGGAAGGCAGTGCCGCTACCGGAATTTTTTAACGTAATGGTCAAATAGACGATTGCTTCGTTCTCTAAATTATTATTTGGCAGATTTGTCGTAATTTCTGTCGAATAAATTGAAAATATTGGCGCATGTGGAGTTACGAAGAAAAAATCCGATTGATTCCCAATCCCCAAAGGAATATCTAAAACAAACTTTCTCTTATATAAATCAGGATGGTAATTGTCAACTTTCACTTTAAAAGGGGGATTTGAAAGCCCCGTATCATTTGGGTTGATATTCGGAAAATTTGATGAATTATTAATAATTTGAATCGCCACCGTATTTGGATCCAATACTATTGTTGAATTGCTTATTGCGCCAGATGGATTGTTGCCACTATTTTGTAATGTTAATTCCAAATCAAATGTTTCTCCTGCATCAACTATCCCATCATTGTTTCCGGTGGATGATGAAATATTATCAAAAATATCAAATGATGAAATAAATAAATTTGCATTTGGATTTGGACTGACATCAAGCTCTATTTTTACAGGCACATAGTTTTTTGCTGTTACCATGATTGTCACTTCCCCTATTGATTCTGGTTTGATTTCCTCTGGATCAAGTTGGACATCAATTGAACCTCCGGTACTGAGGACATAATCAACTACATAAATTTCATTCTCTTTTGACACACAATATCTGGCATTAATTCCATCTGGCAAGTTGTGAATAGTAAAGGAAAGATTGTTAGGGCCTGTAACTAAGGAAGGTAGGTTTGTTGTCACCGATAACGGAATTACATTAGGTGCTTTTCCCCACACTTCCAGGGCAGGATCACCAAGTAAATTGAACCTTCTTCTGTGTCTCGGTTCAATTGTAGATGGTTGAAATCCAATAGTAAAGGCATCCCCGAGGTGATTTAAATTAGCATCAACATCATAATAAACATGATTGCAAAAGTTACCGAATGTATGGTTAGGACCATATCCAAAAGAAGTTGATGAACCAATAAATGCAATTCCCCCCCCGGTTGTGTTTTTTAAAAACTCTTTAGATATGGATGCTAACGAAAAATCATTATTTCTACACCCAACGCTCACGTAAATATGATGTGTATGGGAATTATGCAAATTCATAACGTCGGATTTATATAAAAGATCACCGTATTCGATATCTCCAACACCCATTGTATATGGTCCGGAATGATCACAATGAAAAACGATATTAAATCCGTCCGGGGATTGCTTATTTAAGTTATTAATTGCGCTGTTTTTCGTTAATTCTTCATACGTACCCGGTCCATTAACATCAGTAGAATATAGTTTATGTCTATTAATATAAGATGGCACATATTGAGGTGTAAATTGATCTTCAATGTCCTCCGCCCAGTCATTATAGCCTAATCCAGGAAGGCCAATAATGGCAAGAAGGTTCTGAATAAATCCATTATCTATGTCAATAAATTGCTGAGTATTATAGTCATACTATTGAAGGTTTCTGTATTCCTCCATTTTTTCCACATACCTTATAATATCATCCTCATTTCTGGCTGGTAGCCTCCCAAGAATATGTTGAGGTAAGTCATCTACGTGACCGCCCCCAGGGCCATCCTTACTTTGACCGAAAATAGAATTGCCATTATTGTTCCATGGTCCAGGTTCCGCGGAGTAATATAAATCCGTCGGAGCTATTTGACCTGAAATATAACAAAATCGCGCAGGAATTAAATTGACATCACCCCCAATTAAAATATACAAATGAGGCCCAATGTTCAGTGTCAACTTTAAAATGAAATTTCGAATTTGTTCAGCGGTATCACATCCATTGTATTTTCCTATTATATCTTCTTCAAGGGTTGCAATAATCGCTGGCATACCATTTCTATTTTTTTCTTTGATAACCTCGTCAATGAATACTTGTTTCAACGATTGTGTTGTTATGATCAGGTAATCGGGAATTATTCCAAGATTCCCTGGATATTGCTCCTGTATTGGCAGATTTAATAATGATCCATCCTCCGGAATATTATTAAATTCACTGCTGTAATTCTCAATATCTGAATCATTATCCACAAGGATCTTAATTTTTTCTTTGACTGCTTGTTTTCTGAATTTTGACATGCAAACAGGAAACTGAATTGGGTCAGCTCCTAACGTATAATTAATAACGAAATCAATAGAAGAATAGAGATATACTACTTGATTTATTGGGATATATTCAATAGGATAGATTGTTATAGAAACGATTTTATAACCCATAAGACAAGAAACATCGGTAATCTCAACAATTTTACCAGGATATGGATTAGATGAGTTATAAATATCCTCTGATGGTGGTATAAATGCAGGTGGTGGATTCCCATCAGGTACTGAAGGAGGTTGGGCAGGATAAATCAAATAAGTGCTAGTTATTTGTAATGAAGAAGTATTTGTTACATTTACAGTTACATCTTTTGCGTCGATTGGCAGCACATAGCTGAAAATTTTTACGGGTAATTGTGGTTCTCCAATTTGATTGATAAAATGTTTTTCATTTAACTCAACTATATCAAAACCATCCTTTGTTGAAAAGGTGAGGTCAGATTGTTGAGTGGATATGCTTCCAAAATACTGTCCGTTCAAATAGAGTGCGAAGCATACAAGGCCGAAAGAGAAGAGAAGTTTTTTCATTATATGGGCTTTTGAATTGGTTTAATTGGTTCATTCTGGATTAATTATGCTATAACAATAATCGATTCGTGTATTAGATATATTCTTTTAAAAACAATCTAAACATCTGAGTAGATTTCACATAATTGGGTGTAGTACAATACATTTTACCTAGGGAGGATAGGATATATTTGAGAAAAATATATCACAAACTATTTGGCAGACCAAATAGTGAGAAAATAGTTCGAAATGAGAGTCTTGTATTGAGGAGCTTTGGTTTTTTGGCCTATACCTCCTTTTTTAACATTGTTGGCAGAGTTACTACAATCTTGTTTTGTTTGTTAAGGTGAAAGGACGTTTATTTATTCTTCTTTACAGAGATAATATTATGCAAATATTATACCATTAATGTAATTATCAGATATTCAATTGTTTAAGAATTATAGTGAATAAAGTGTTGATTGAAGTGTAAAAAAATTGGACATCAATGTTCAATAATTTGACACATCTATTCATTGTAAAATACTGAAATATATCGTTTTATGCATATAACGTATTATACCAAACAATTAATTTCATTCGTTTGAGGTCAGTTTTGGATAAGATGATCAATCTGAATGATTGTAATCCGAATGTTGTAATCCGAATGATATGGGAGATATTATATTATTCCAGAATTACGGAAAGAGTTGGCTATTGCGGAAAAGTTCCGTTCGTGTTATCAACATTACCTAATCGTTATAATCACTTTTGCACAATCCTACTTTAAACGAATAAAAAGAACTATTATCAGCAGGGCCATTGCAATAATCCCCGCCACGATCCAGGGGATCTGAGAGATTAATTGATCGAGTTTGTCTTGTTTAACAAGTTTGATCTTTTCAACCGGAATCTGGTGTTCAAGGTAGATGGTGTCGGAGTTGCATTTTCCTTGAAGGTAGATTGTGTCGAATAGGCGTTGAAGTGATACTTCAAGACGATCTTTTGATAAAAAAGCTGTTTCGTTGAGGTTATCGATATGCCATGTAGTATCGACCTGGATGAACGGAAGAGGGATTGTGTCCTGGATAAATAATGTATCAGGAATCTTTAGTTCAGGATGATGCTCCAACAACCGTGCAAGACGCTGCGAAGGGGAAC
>JACKQG010003540.1_pt1 | contig 19059 bp, 20 predicted proteins | sample 8237621 | NCBI WGS metagenome assembly JACKQG01 (sample SAMN15677084, study PRJNA649215) | marine metagenome | biome: marine; feature: Black Sea; material: saline water; isolation source: suspended particulate matter (SPM) from the Black Sea western gyre | collected 2013-06-09/2013-06-10 | depth... | reverse complement strand
AGCTTTTTTCTTAGCTTTTTTTCTTCTTTTAGCCATCTTTAGCTCCCTGTTTTATTTTACGAATCAAATGATTCGTTATTAACATCATTTTTATTTTTTTTATTAACTTATGTCAAACACTTAATTGAATACAAATTTAATTTTAAATTTGGAAAAAATAATTTTAATTTTTTATTTTATTTAAAGTTAAAAAGATAAGATTTTATGCGCATTATAAAGCATTTTGAAAATTAAATTTAATATAATTTTTCGAATTGATTTTTATATTTTTGAATAATTTTATATCTTTTCAATTTTAAAGTAGGTGTTAACATTCCATTTTCAATTGAAAATTTTTCTTTAATAAAGAAATATTTTTTTATTTTTTCAATATTTGTAAGATTTTCATTAATTTTTTCTATCTCTTTATCTAGTTCTTGACTTAAAACATTTTTTTTTTCTTCGTTTAAAACAATTAAAGCAACTAAATAAGGTTTGTTGTCACCATACACTACTACTTGCTCAATAAATTCCGAATTTGTTAGTTCATTTTCAATTTTAAGTGGTGAAATATTATCCCCACCTGGAGTAACTAAAATATCTTTTTTTCTATCTGTTATTTTTAAATATTCATTCTCAAATTTTCCTATATCACCAGTATGGAGCCATCCATTTATTAATACCTTGTTTGTTTCATCTTGATTATTCCAGTAACCCAACATTACATTCTCTCCTTTTACTAAAATTTCTCCATCATCTGCTATTTTTACATCATTTCCTTTAAATGGTGGACCAACAGTTTCTACTCTAACATCATGAATTGGATTGCAACTCACCACGGGTGAAGCCTCCGTCAACCCATATCCTTGTAGCGTCGGTACTCCTATTGAATTCAAAAATAAACCTACTTCTTTATCAAGAGCTCCCCCACCAGAAACAAAAGTTTTAAGATTTCCACCAAATTGACTTTTGATCTTTTTTCTTACTAATAAATCGACTAATTTATCTAAAACTATTTCATTAAAACTAAGTTTTTCCTTTTTCATTTTTTTTGAACCCAGTCTTATAGTTACGTCAATAAGTGTTTTTTTAAATCCTTTTGCTTTGTTAAAATTGGATTTAATTTTTTGATATAGGTTTTGATAAAATCTAGGTACCGCTGTCATAATCTGTGGCTTACAATCGTTCATATTTTTTATTAACTTATCAATTCCTTCTGCATAAAATATTTTTGCTCCAACACTGATTTGTACAAATTGAACAGTGTGCTCATAAGAATGAGACAAAGGTAACCAAGTCAAAAATCTTGTTTGTTCGGATAGTAAGGGCTGAATCAACTCGTAAGCACCTTCACAATTATTTAATATACCTCCATGACTTAAGATTACTCCTTTAGGATTTCCCTGGGTACCAGATGTATAAATAATACATGCTGGGTCCTTTCTTGCAATATTCACTTTAGGAATTTTATTTGAATTTATATCAAATTCTTTAAAAAAATTTTCAACGTGAATATAATTTTTAAAATTTATTTGGTTTAAATTATCAAAAGAAAAAACTTTTTTTATGAAATCTTTTTCTGGTAAAATATTTTTAATTTTTTTAAATTGGCCTTCATTTGAAACAAAAATTAATGATGGTTTACAATCATTTATTATATATTCATAATCTCTTTCTATATACGTAGTATAAGCTGGTACAGTTATTCCGCCAGATAACATGATTGATAAATCTGAAATAAACCATTCTGGTCGATTTTCTGAAATTAACAGACATCTTTCTCCTTTTTTTATATGTTTTGAAATTTCATTTGAAAGATTGATTATTGAACATAATGTTTTTTCCCAACTAAAATTTTTATTTGGATCTTTTAACGATGATAAAAGAATTTTTTTATTATCTTGTTTCTCATATTGAGAGAAAAATAACTCTAATAAATTATTTAAATTTTGCAATTTCATCTATATTTTGGTGGGCGAAGAGAGAATCGAACTCTCACTTCTTGCGAAACACGATTTTGAGTCGTGCGCGTCTACCAGTTCCGCCATTCGCCCTTTCTTTGCATAAATTATTATTATAAAATCAAATAGTATAAAAACTTAAATTGTATTAAAACCAAAAAATGTTTAAGAAATTTTACAATAAAACTTTGCAACTTGCAGCCCATAAAAGTGCTAACTTATGTCTTTCTATAGTATCATTTATTGAAAGTTCTGTTTTTCCAATACCACCTGATGTGATGATTGTTCCAATGGTAATAGCCAAAAAAGAAAATTATTTAAAAATATTTCTAAATGCTACCATATTTTCTGTTTTGGGAGGATTATTTGGATATTTGATTGGTTTAGGATTTGGAGATCTAGCAATGAATGTTGTCGAATTTTATGGTTATGAAGAAGAAGTAAATAATCTTAAAGCAAATTTATCTAAAGGAAGTGGCATGTATGTTTGGTTGGGGACTCTTTTTTTGGCTGGTTTTACTCCATTACCATTTAAAGTTTTTACCATTACAAGCGGATTGATAGGTTTTAATATTTTTATTTTTGTTGTAACTTGCTTAATTGCACGTGGTTTAAGATTTTTTTTAGTATCTTTTTTGTCAGCTAAATTTGGTGAAAGTTTTGTAAATTTTTTCGAAAAAAAAGGTGCATTATGGTCATCAGTTATAGGTATCGTGGTAATAGTTTTTTTCTTAATAATATATTTATTTTTAAAATAAAATGTCTCATTTAAAAAAAAAAATTGAACTTAATATTATCTTGTCTTTAAGTATTTTTGCTTTAATTGCTGCTTTTTTTATTGAATATATTTTAGATCATAAACCCTGTAACTTATGTTTACTTGAGAGAGTGCCATATATTTTAGTTATAGTATTAGTTGTCTTAGTTACAATTTTTGAAAAATTTGAGAGATCTATCTTCTTTTTATTAAGTTTAATATTCTTATCGGCAACTATATTATCATTTTATCATTTTGGGATCGAACAAGGTTTTATAAAAGAGTCAATTGTTTGTAATTTAAACCAAGAAACCAGTAATTTATCTAAGGAAGATCTACTGAAAGAACTTAATAATAAGAGAATAAGTTGCAAAGATGTTGGTTTTAAAATTTTTGGCTTATCCCTTGCTACAATAAATACTTTTATTTCACTAATTTTAAGTACTATAACTTTAAAGATTTTTTTAAATTATGAAAAAAAGTAAGAAAAATAAAATTGAGGAATTTATAAGAGTAGATCATGCTGGGGAAAGAGGAGCAATAAAAATTTACGAGGGTCAGTTATTAGCTTTAAGTACTCTTGTCAAAAATGATGATTTAAAAAAAATAATTCAAGAAATGAAAGAACATGAAAAAGAACATGCTAATTACTTTGAGAATGAAATCAAAAAAAGAGATATTAAACCTACAAAATTTTTGCCCTTATGGGATTTGCTTGGTGTTGGACTAGGTTTTTGTTCTACAGTCTTAGGAAAAAAAGCTACAATGCTCTGCACTGCTTCAGTTGAGGAAGTAATAGATAAACATTACCAAAACCAAATTAATCAAATTAAGTCAGATGAAAAAGAGCTTAGAAACAAAATAATTAAATTTAGAGAAGATGAATTACATCATAAAAACATTGCTTATAGTGAAGGTGCAACAAAAGATGGCCTATACTCTGTATTTGATAAAATAATTAAAACTGGATCTAAAATTGCAATAAATATATCTGAAAAAATTTAATTACGGTTCAAGCACAACATCCCAATATAAATGATCAATCCAAGTTTTGTGTAGGAAGTTTGGTGGAAAATGTCTTCCATTTTTATGCAGGTCTTCAGTTGAAGGTTGATAAGGTTTTTGAAAAAGTGTCATGCCAGACTTTTGTAATAATCTTCCACCTTTTTTAACATTACAGTTTGAACATGCAGTTACAACATTACCCCAATCAGTTATTCCTCCCTTGGATCTTGGAAGTAAATGATCAAATGTTAATTCTTTTTTGCTTCCACAGTACTGACAACTGAACTTGTCTCTTAAAAAAACATTAAATCTTGTAAAGTTTGGATTTGATAAAGGTCTAATATAACTTTTTAATGCAATAACACTTGGTAACTTCATGTTAAATGATGGGCTATGAACAACCTTATCGTAATAATTTACAATTGAAACTCTATCTAAAAAAACTGATTTAACTGAGTCCTGCCAGCTCCATAATGACAAGGGATAATAGCTCAAAGGTCTATAATCTGCATTTAAAACTAATGCTGGGCACCTTTCCAACGATGTATTTTGATCAATTATTGTCATTTTTTATAATAGATTAACTTAAATTATTTTAATAATCAATAATTCCAGAAAAAAATTAAATTAAAATTTTATTACAATAACAAATTGTTTTTTATATAGTTTAATGCAAGACTAGAGGCTTCAACTGAAATACGATGGCTACAATTTTTTATCATATTTGTTTTAACTTCCACATTATTTCTAATTAAAAAATCTTTTGCTTCTAACAAGCTAGACGGTGAGACTATTTCATCTGTGTCACCATGAATCAGTAACATTTTGGTACTGCACTTTTTTCTTTTTTCTAAATCTATTTTATCAATAATTTTTCCAGAAAAACCAACTATGCAATTATAATTCTCAAAACTTATTAAACCTAAGTTGATAGACATCATGCATCCTTGACTAAATCCAGATAAAATAATTTTAGAATTTTTTAAATTATATTCTTTTTTTACTTCATCTATAAATTTTAATAATACAATTTCTGCTTTTTTAGATTCCTCAAGAATATATTTTGAATCATCTCTACTTAAATCAAACCATTGATATCCTGTTGGATTAACAGAACAACGATCTTGGGCATTAGGACATAAAAAAACTGTATTTTTTAAAAATCTTTTCCAATGTAAGGTAATCATGCTAATATCTTTACTGTCTCCTCCATATCCATGAAGTAAAATTAAAGCATTATCTATATCTTCTTTATTGTTTGGTTCTATAATTTTAGTATTTAGACAGAATGTCATAACTAGTTTAATTATGTTTGTTTATTAATAAATTAATTATATTTACTTAACCATTCAACAAATTTTTTATCACCAAAATCTATTGATCCCATAATTCTTGCGAATTCCTTCCCATTTTTATTGATTATGATTGAAGTTGGTACACCCCTTAAGGAGAAAGATTTTGTTAATTTTGCTGAATTATCAAAATATAAATCTAAATTTTTAACTTTCAATTCTGAAAAAAACTTCTCTACTTTTTCTGTTTTTTCTTGACCAATATTTATTGGAAAAATTTTAAGATTTTTTAAATGATCCATAGACTGAAGTGCATCTAGTGATGGCATCTCATCCTTGCATGGGACGCACCAAGTGGTCCAAAAATTTAAAATAATTAGTTTACCACTGTAATCATTAAGCCTAATTACTTGATCAGAGTCATTTTTAAACTCGATATTTTTCAGTTTTTTACTTTCATTATGAACTATTAGATTTTTAATGTTTGGTTGTTCAGTTGAGTAAGAAATAACTGTTGATAATAAATAAATAATAACTAATAAAAATTTATAGGTTAATAATTTCATTCTAAAATGTATAGTTACATATCATGAGTAAAAATAAAAACAATAAACCAGTTTGGAACACTAGAATAAGCAAAGATACTTCTTATATCTTTCAAAAAGTAGGTGGTTCACTAAAAATAGATAAAAGACTTTTTAAAGAAGATATAAAAGGTTCAATCGCTCATGTTGAAATGCTTTTTAGACAAAAAATTATATCTTTACCTGTAAAAAATAAAATTGTTTGGGGATTAAATAAAATATTTAACGAGATTAATAAGAAAAAATTTATTTTTGACGAAAGAAATGAAGACATCCATATGAGTGTAGAAAAAAGATTATTTGAATTAATTGGTGAAGATGCAGGATACATCCACACTGCAAGATCTAGAAATGATCAGGTGCTAACTGATTTTAAATTATGGCTCAGAGACTCCACTAAAGAAATTATAAAAGAACTAAACTTAACAATGCAAATTATCATTAAAAACGCAGAAAAAAATATTGATACTATCATGCCAGGATTTACACATTTAAAAAATGCTCAACCTATTTCATTTGCTCATTATATTTTAGCTTATGTAGAAATGTTTGGAAGAGATAAAAAAAGATTTATAAATAATTTAGAAAATCTAATGGAAAATCCTTTAGGTGTTGCTGCTTTATCTGGAACATCTTTTAATATCGATAGAAATTATACAACAAAAAAATTAAAATTTAATAAACCTACAAATAATTCTATTGATACAGTTTCAGATAGAGATTTTGTTGTAGATTTTTTATATACTACATCAGTTTGTTCAATTCATATCTCTAGATTTGCAGAAGAATTCATAATTTGGAACTCTGACGCCTTTAACCTTATAACACTTAATGATAAGATTGTAACTGGATCATCCATAATGCCACAAAAGAAAAACCCTGATCCTTTAGAATTTTTAAGAGGTAAGACAGGCAAGGCATTTGGTAATTTGTTTTCAATGTTAACCATATTAAAAGGTTTGCCACTTTCATACTTCAAAGATTTACAAGATGATAAAGAGCTAGTTTTTAATTCATTTGACCAATTAAAATATTCTTTACAAATTTTAAGGGAAATCTTGAATAATTATAGTGTTAATAAAAAAAGAATGCTTGAGCTTGCTGAAAGTGGTTACATAACATCAACTGACTTAGCTGATTATATAGTAAAAGAATTAAATTATCCTTTTAGAAAAGCTTATCAAATAACAGCTAAGATCGTTAATTTTGCAGAAAAAAAAAATAAAAAATTAAATGAATTAACTTTTGAGGAAATTAAAACTGTCGAGCGAAAGCTTAATAAAGATGTTTTAAATGTTTTTAATTTAAAAAATGCAATAAAGTCAAAAAAATCTTATGGAGGAACTTCTTTTGAGAACATAAAGAAAATGATAAAGAAATATAAAAAAGAGATAAATGATTAAAAAAATAATTCTAATTTTATTTTGTTCGATAATAGTTTTCTCATGTGGAAAAAAAAGTGATCCTGAGTACAAAGAGTCACTAAAGATTATTAATTCAGAAAAAATCGTATAATGAATTTTAAAAGTAATAAATTATATATAGAAAATATTGAAGCTACAAAATTAGCAAAAAAATTTGGAACTCCATCTTATTGTTATTCTTTAAGTAAATTAAAAAAAAATATTCAAAATTTTAAAAAAAATTTTGAATCAGTTAATCCTTTAATATGCTTTTCTGTAAAATCTAATTCTAATCTTCAAATTTTAAAAGAAATTAAACGATCTGGAATAGGGGCAGATGTAGTTTCAAAAGGAGAACTTATCATCGCTCTAAAAGCTGGAATCTCTCCTAAAAAAATAGTTTTTTCAGGTATTGGTAAAACTTTTGATGAAATAAAATTTGCAATTAAAAAAAATATTTTACTTATTAACGCTGAGTCTGAAAGTGAAATTAGAGAAATCGAAAAAATTGCTAAAACTAAGAAAAAAAAAATCAACATAGGATTGAGACTTAATCCAAATATTGATGCAAAAACGCTTAAAAAAATTTCTACTGGTAAAGATGAGGATAAATTTGGTGTTACAGAATCAGTTTTTTTAAAAATTTTAAAAAAATTTAGAGACTCTAAATATCTATGTATAAAATGTTTAAGTGTTCATATTGGAAGTCAAATAACTGATTATCACCCATACGCAAAAATGATTGATGTAGTTCAAAAAACAATCAAAAAATCAAAGCATAAATTTGATTTTATAGATTTAGGTGGTGGTATGGGAATAAAATATAACAATAAAACTAAGTCTCTAAATTATAAAAAATATAATTTAATTATTAAGAAATTCTTAAAAAAAAATAATGTTAAAATTATTTTTGAACCAGGAAGGTCAATTATTGCTGATACAGCAGTACTTCTTACAAAAATAATTTATATTAAAACAACAAGAAAGAAAAATTTTATAATCTTAGATGCTGCTATGAATGACTTGATAAGACCAGCCTTATATGGTGCAATACATCAAATCGCTCCGCTACAAAGAAATAATAAAATAATAAATAAAATGCATGATTTTGTTGGCCCAATATGTGAAAGCACTGATAAGTTTTTGTCTTTAAAAAAATATCAAAAACTGAATGAAAAAGAAGTTTTGGTGATTTGTGATGTTGGTGCCTATGGAATGGTTTTGGCATCAAATTATAATTTAAGAGCAAAACCATCTGAAATAATGGTTAATAAATCATCAGTTAAGGTAATTTTAAAAAGGCAACAACTAAATACTATTATCTAGTTTTTTATAAGCAATGATTAGAAATCTTTTTTTTTCAGTTTTTTTTTATCTGGGAATTATTCTAATTTGTCTGATCTTTTTACCTTCATTTTTTCTACCTAAAAAAATAGTTTTATTTGGTGGAAAAATAATGGGATACTGGTCAAAATTTTGTTTAGAGTTTTTTTTATCTACAAAAATAATTATTAAAGGAAGAGAAAACATAGTAAGTAATGAAAAATTTTTTATTGCTTGCACTCATCAATCAATGTTTGAAACTTTTTATTTACAAACTCTATTTAACTCACCAGTATTTATTTTAAAAAAAGAACTACTATCAATACCAATATTTGGTTGGTACTTAAAAAAAATAGAATCTATATCTATTGATAGAAATAAAATTAATAAAGAAAATTTATATTTCTATGAAAAAATAAAATCATCTATGGCATCAACTAACAGGCCTATTATAATATTCCCTCAAGCCACAAGAGTTGCCGTTGATGACAGATCGCAATTTAAAAAAGGTGCTTTAAGAATTTATGAAAATTTGAATATTAAATGTCAGCCAGTTGCAATAAATTCTGGGTCTATTTGGCCAAAATCAGGACCGTTAATACCTAATAGAATACTGACAATCTCTATTTTGGAACCTATTGAAGCTGGTATGGATTCTAAAAAATTCTTAGAAGTCTTACAAAATTCTATTTATAAAGAGCTGGATAGTATTTCTTAACCTTTCATTGGCATAACAACATATATACTATCAAAATCTGAAGGGTCTTTTATTAATGCTGGTGAACCAGTTTCATTCAAAAAAATTTCAATTTTATCTCCATCAAGCTGAGATGAAATATCAATTAAATATCTAGAATTAAAACTGATATCTAATTCATGATCAAATTTTACACTTAAGGTCTCTTTACCATCTCCACTGCTAGCATTATTAACTGAAAGATTTAATTTATCTTTTGCTAAATTGAATTTTACCCCGTCTTTTTTATCTAGAGAAACTGAAGCAACTCTGTCAACTGAGTTTAAAAATAGCTCTAAATCAACTTCTAACCTTTTCTTATTATTTTTTGGAATTACTTGAATATAATTTGGAAACTTACCATCAATAAGTTTGGAAATTAAAATACTATTTTCTAACTCAAATTTTATTTTTGATTTATGGTTAGAAATTTTTACATCACCGCCATAGTCCTCAAGAAGAGCACAGACTTGAAATATGGTTTTTTTTGGCATTATTATGGGTTCAAACTGAATCTTGTCTTTTAATAAAACTTTAGAAATGGACATTCTATGACTGTCAGTAGCAACGGCAGTTAAAAAAAATTTGTCATCAATTTGTGTTTGATGAAAATAAATGCCACTTAAATAATGTCTAGTTTCATCATTAGAAACCGAAAACTTACATTTATTAAGCAATTTTAATAATTGCTTAGACTTTATAATAAACTCATTTTCATTAAAGTTTTCATCAGTTAGAGGAAATTCTGTTGCAGTAATACAATTTAAGTTGAATATTGATTTTTCGGACTCTAATTGAATTTTATTTTTGTCAGTCAAATTAAAATTTATTTTTTTACCAGAAGAAAATTTTCTAATAATATCATACATGATTGCAGAAGTTGTAGTGGTTTTTCCTTCTTCAACAATTTCAACATTTTTAATCTCATTAATAAAAATCAAATCAAGATCTGTTGCTGTTATTTTTAATTTAGAATTACTTGCATCAAGCAAAACATTAGACAATATTGGAAGAGTACTTCTTTTTTCAATAACACCTTGGCAATAGCTTAATGATTGTTGTAAGTCTTTTTGATTAACACTAAATTTCATTAGAGTTCTTATATAAAATTTGATTTTTTAAAGTATCAATATTGCTGCAAAGTTCTGCATCATTTTTCTTTAAATTTTCAATTGTTTTGATTGAATGAATTACAGTTGTGTGATCTCTGTTGGAAAATTCTCTTCCTATTTCAGGAAGTGATTTAGAGGTCAATATCTTGGTAAGATAAATAGCTGTTTGTCTGGGTCTTACTAAATATCTTGACCTTCTAGCAGAAAGCATTTCATTTTTGGAAATTTTAAAAAACTTACAGACTAAAGATTGTATTAAATCAATTGTAATTTTATTTTCTGGTAAATTAAGTAGGTCTTTAAGAACTATTTTTGTTTCTGATAGATTTGGTGTTTTATTGTATATTCTTGAAAAAGAAACTATTCGATTTAAAGAACCAACAAGCTCTCTAATGCTGTTTTTTATCTCTGTGCTTAAAAATTTCTGTATTTCATCAGAAATATTTAATTGATTAGAATAATATTTTCTTAACTCATCTGTTTTAAGTTTTATAATTTTATATCTTAATTCATAATCTGGCTGCTGAATATCAATTACTAAACCTCCAGAAAATCTTGATTTAATTCTTTCTTGTATTCTAGTTAATTTATTAGGCGGTCTGTCAGCTGATATAATTATTTGAGATCCTTTATCTAGTAGTGCATTGAATGTATGAAAAAATTCTTCCTGCATAGCTTCTTTCCCATTCATAAACTGGATATCATCAATCAAGAAAACATCAGCATTTCTAAAATATTCTTTGAATTTGACCATATCATTCGCCTTAATTGATTTAACAAATTGATACATAAATCTTTCAGCCGATATGAACATTACTTTATTGTTATCTTTCAATTTTATGCCTATTGCGTTTAGAAGGTGTGTTTTCCCCATTCCAACGCCTCCATAAATATATAATGGGTTATAATGAGAAATATTTTCGGACACTTTTTTAGATGCCTCAAAAGCAAGTTTATTACTTGATCCAGTTATAAAATTAGAAAAATTTTTATTAGGATCTATCCTGTTATATTGAAAGAAAAAGTCTTTAATAAATGATACATTGTCTTTTGAAAAATTATCATTTTCATTGTTATTAATATCAGTTCTAACTTCTCGTTTATTTTCATCTAAAGAAAGTTCAATTCGATTTATTTCAGGTTTATGAGATTTAACTATCTGCAAAATCTGATCTAAATATCTTGAAGTAATCCAATCTCTTATGAAACGTGTTGAAACTGCTAGTAGAATATAATTATTAAATTCTTCTACAAAGTTAATTTTTCTTAACCAGCTTTCATAAATATCCCTCCCAAATTTTTCTTTCATTTCAATTTGGATTTTTTCCCAAGAAACTTTGGTCTGCTGAGTTTTATTGAGTATACTTTTATTTTTCATGAATTTTAAAATGAAAATGACTTAAGCCTTTTAAAAAATTTAATCAACAATAATTTATAAAATAAAATAAAAAAATAAAATCTGCGGGTGTATTATTTGATTTAAATTAAATCTGTAATAGAATAAATTTTAAACCTTGACGTGAGAAAAAAAATTAAAAAAAAAAAAAATTATCTATGATTAATTTTTTAAAGTTTAAACTATATCTAGTAATGAAAAAAAAACTTACCTTTTATTTAGTGCAAATCTTAAGTTGCAAAATTAATAACACCCTAAAGTTGTTAAAGAGAATTTATTTTTCTATTTATTCTTGACACGTTTCTAGAAGCATTTCCTTTTTTAATAATTCCTGTCTTAGCAATTTTCATTAACTCGGAATTGAGCTTAGGAAGATAAGCTAACGCATCTTTTTTTTTCTTTTTTTCAATTAAAGCGTTCATCTTTTTGATTGCAGCTTTAAATCTACTTCTTCGCGACTTATTTACCAATGTTTGTCTCGCTATTCTTCTAATAGTTTTAATTGCCGATTTAGTATTTGCCATTTTTGCTGGAGGTATAACTGCAGAATTAACTGTGGTCAACTGATTAATTTACTATTTTTGACATATATTGCAGTAGAAAGTTGATCTATTTGAAATTGTTTTTTTCTTAATAATCCCGTTACATTTTTTTACTAAACACTTTAGATTACAGCGTCCATATACTTTAAAATGATTTTGAAAAGATCCCAAACCACCCTCCGTATTTACAAAATTTTGAATTGTTGATCCACCTTTTCTTATTGCATCATTTAAAACATATTTAGAGTAAAAAATTATTTTTTTATACTCTTGTAATGTAAGTTTGCCTGATTTTGTAAATGGATTGATTTTACACAAAAATAAAATTTCACTCGCATATATATTGCCAATACCAGAAACAAAATTTTGATCTAAAAGGTAATTTTTAATATTTTTTGATTTTCCTTTTAATTTAATTTTTAGATAATTTATATTAAATTTTCTATTAAATGGTTCTGGGCCATATTTGCTTAAGTACTCTAAAAGATTGTTTTTATCAGAAAAAATTTTAAAAAAGCCAAATCTTCTTGGGTCGTTATAAATTACTCTTAAATTATCAAAAATTAATTCTATATGGTTATGTTTTTTTGGAAGAAAAGGAGAATTATAAAAACTAAGATTAGTAATTAAATTTTTATTTTTTTTTTTTAAAATATGAATTGTCCCAGACATGCCTAAATGTAAAATACAGTAATAATCATTATCTATATTCATTATTATATACTTTGAAAATCGAGTAATATTTTTAATTTTTGAATTCTTAAGAATAGATGAAAAATTATTAGGTAGTTTAAATCTTAAATTTGGATTTTTTATAATTATTTTTTTAATTTTTTTAGATTTAATGTTCTTATAGAGTGACCGTTTGACTATTTCTACTTCTGGCAATTCTGGCATTTAATACTATATTATTCTTTATAAAAAAATTAAATACTATGAGGCAGTTTCTACAAAATCAAAAGGGCCTAGTACAAAAAGTTTTTGATAAAGTTCATAATAAATATGACTTAATGAATGATTTTATGTCTTTAGGTATCCATAGGCTATGGAAAAAAGATTTTATGATGATGATGTCTCCTGCTTTAAACAAGAAACTAATTGATGTTGGATGTGGAACTGGAGATATAGGTAAACTTTTCTTAGATGCTGTAAACTACAAAGGTAAAGTTTTTAATATTGACCCAAATAAAAAAATGATAGCACAAGGAAAGAAGAGATTTGGAAATATAAAAAATATAACCTGGAAATTGGGAAGTGCCGAAAAACTTAGTTTTAGAGAAAATTCTTTTGATTATTATGCAATAAGCTTTGGACTTAGAAATACTAAAAATATCAATAAATCTATTAAGGAGGCCTACAGAGTTTTAAAACCTGGGGGTAGATTTCTTTGTCTTGAATTCTCTAAAATTGAAAATTCCAACCTAGAATTTCTTTATAAAAAATATTCAAAACTGATCCCTATAATTGGTAGCTTTGTAGTAGGTGAAAAAGAACCATATAAATATTTGATTGAAAGTATTGATAAATTTATAAATCAAGAAGAATTGATTGATTACATGATAAAAAATAATTTTGAGAATTGTACATATCGAAACTTAAGTGGAGGTGTAGTTGCAATTCATTCTGGTTGGAAAATTTAATGATAAAAAAAATTTATATATTATTTAAAATAGCAAGAAAGCTTGCATTATCTGATGCTCTTAAGATAGTTTCTAGAGTTCATAAGCCACCATTAGCGATAAAGATTTTTTTAGGAATTTTTTCTATCTCTTTTTCTAAAAGAAAAAATGAAGATCGAAAATTGAGTGATGAAGAAAGACTGTGCCTATCTATACAAAACATGGGAACAACTTTTATTAAATTGGGGCAGTTCGTGGCAACAAGACCTGATATAATAAGTGAAGACCTTTCAAAGCAACTTGAAAAACTACAGGATAGACTTCCTCCATTTCCAACTTTGGAAGCAAAAAAAATTATAAAACAAAATCTTGGAGATGATTTATACAAATCAATTATTAATTTTAGTAAACCTGTTGCTGCAGCTTCTGTAGCTCAAGTTCATAAAGCACAAATAAATGATAATGGCACAATTAAAGATATTGCAATTAAAATTTTAAGACCAAAAATAAAAGAAATATTTAATGAGGAAATAGATGCTTTGATGCTTTTAGCTTATTTTGTTGAAAATATTATTACAAAAACTAAAAGACTTAGACTAGTTGAGGTTGTTTTTCTTTTAAAAGAAATAACTAATCATGAGATGGATTTAAGATTTGAAGCGGCTGCAGCAAATGAGTTTGCGGAAAATACAAAAAATGATGTTGGTTTTTACGTCCCAAAAATCTACTGGAATTATACCAGTGAAAAAGTTTTGACTTTAGACTGGATAGAAGGAATCTCTATTCGAGAAAAAGAATTAATTGAGTCAAAAAAAATTAATATTAATAATATTGCTTCTGATATTATTCAGCATTTTTTAAGACATGCTGTTAGAGATGGTTTTTTTCATGCAGATATGCATCAAGGAAATCTATTCATCAATAATGATGGACAAATAGTTCCAATAGACTTTGGGATAATGGGTAGATTAGATAAATTAAATCGACTCTACTTGGCAGAAATATTGTATGGTTTTATACAAAGAGATTATAAAAAAGTCGCTGAAGTACATATAGTTGCTGGCTTAGTGCCAAAAAATGTTCATGTTGATGAACTAGCTCAAGCATTAAGATCTATTGGTGAACCGATATTTGGTCAATCAGTAAAAGACATTTCTGGTGGGAAACTTCTTAAACAGTTATTTGACATTACAGAAAAATTTAATATGCAAACCCAACCACAACTTCTTTTATTACAAAAAACCATGGTAGTCGTTGAAGGTGTAGCAAGAAAGCTTAATCCTAATACTAATATTTGGGAAACATCAAAGCCTGTGTTGGAAAAATGGTTAAAAGAAACCAAAGATCCAATTTCTAATCTTACTGAAACCTTAAAAGACTCAGCTGAAGTTTTAAAAAGACTTCCAGAACTTCCAAAAATCATGGAAAAAGCCAATCAGGCCTTAACCTTTATGGCAAGTGGCCAAATCCCACAAAATTCAAATTCTTATTCAGCTTTAAAAGATAAAGAATTAGAAATGAAATCCTTTAGAAACCAAAGTATTATTGGATTATTATTGCTTGTGTTTTTAGGCTTCATAGTATTTTAATTCCAACAATGAATAATTTTGAAAACAAAAAAATATTATTAATTATTTGTGGTGGAATTGCTGCATATAAAAGTCTTGAGATAATAAGACTTTTAAAAAAGAAAGGTGCACTAGTTAAAACTATACTTACAAAAAATGCCCACAAATTTGTAACCCCGTTATCGGTAACATCTCTCTCTCAAGAAAAAATTTACTCAGATCTATTTGATCATAATAATGAAGCTGAAATGGATCATATATCTCTTTCAAGATGGTCTGATTTGATTTTGATAGCACCAGCAACGGCAAACACGATGTCTAAAATTAGCTATGGTACAGCTGATGACTTGGCATCTACAGTTGTATTAGCTTCAGACAAGCAAGTTTTTTTAGCTCCAGCTATGAATGTTAGAATGTGGGAACATCCTTCAAATAAAGACAATTTGAATAAGATAAGAAATATTGGTTATAAAATTATAGGACCAGAAATAGGCGATATGGCATGTGGTGAGTATGGTGAGGGTAAAATGACAGAACCAGAAAAAATAATTAAATATATTGAAGACCACTTTAAAAATAAAAATGAAAAATATAAAGCTTTGGTAACTGCTGGACCAACACAAGAATATATTGATCCGGTTAGATATATAACTAATAAATCTAGCGGAAAACAAGGTTACGCAATTGCAAAATCTTTAAAAAATAATGGATTTAAGACAACTTTAGTTTCGGGCCCTACAAACCTAGATCCAATTCCTGGTGTGAATATAGTTAAAGTCAATTCAGCAAAAGAGATGCTGGATGCAACTCTTGAAAACCTTCCAACAGATGTTGCTATTTTTTCTGCAGCAGTAGCAGACTATAAAGCTAGCAAAATAAAGTCTGAAAAAATTAAAAAGGGTGAGAATTTAAATTTGTCTTTAGAAAAGAATGTAGATATTTTGGGACATGTTTCTAAACATAATTCGCTTAGACCAAAACTAGTTATTGGTTTCGCAGCTGAAACAAATGAATTGGTAAAAAATTCACAAAAAAAATTATTAGAAAAAAATTGTGATTGGATAATAGCAAATGATATTTCTAACCCTGATATTGGATTCGATTCTGAATATAATGAAGTTTCTATTTTTTATAAAAATATGAAAAATGAAAAAATTCCAAAAATGAAAAAATTGATCTTAGCTGATGAAATAGTAAAAAGAATTATTTCACAAATCAATTAATTAAATGGTTAAGGTTTTAATTAAAAAGCTTGATCCAAAGGTTCAGTTACCAATTTACAAAACTGAAGGTTCCTCAGGTATGGATCTTAAGGCTTTTACAGATAAATCCATTAAAATTTCTCCAAATAGTTCTGCCTTAATTCCAACCGGAATTTCATTAGCAATACCAAATGATGTTGAAATTCAAATAAGACCTAGGTCAGGACTTGCTGCAAAATCAAATATTGGTGTGTTAAATACACCAGGAACAATTGATAGTGATTACAGGGGAGAGCTAAAGATCATTTTATTCAATCATGGAAATGATGAATTTATAGTTAATAATAATGATAGAGTTGCTCAAATGGTATTAATGCCTGTTTTAAAAATAGATTTTGAAGAAGTAGATGAATTACCAAAAACATTAAGAGGATCTGGTGGTTTTGGATCTACAGGAAAATGAAAAATACTTTAAGCAAAAAACAAATTGAAAGATACTCACGACAAATTGTTCTTAAAAATGTTGGGATAATAGGACAAAAAGGAATTTTAAAATCAAAAGTTTTAGTAGTAGGAGCTGGTGGTCTTGGATGCCCAGTTGCAGATTATCTTTGCAGAGCGGGTGTTGGCTTAATGGGTATTGTAGATCACGATAAAGTTAATATTTCTAATATTCACAGACAATCTTTTTTTAATTCTAAGGATGTCGGAAAATTTAAAGTCAAAGTTTTAAAAGAAAAAATTAAATTAATTAACCCATTAACAAAAACAGTAGTTTTTAAAGAAAAAATTACAAACAAAAATATAAAAAAAATAATTAAAAATTTTAATATCATTGTAGATGGATCTGATAATTTTAAAACTAAATTTTTACTAAACAAATATTCAATTAAATATAAAAAAATTTTAATCGTCGGTGCTATAAGTAAATTTGATGGACATGTTTTTTCGTTTAATTTTAAAAACAAGAAAACTCCTTGTCTAAAGTGTTTTTATCAATCAGAAATACCAGAAGAAATTCTTAATTGTGAGGCAGAAGGTATACTTGGACCTGTAGCTGGAATTGTAGGAAATATTCAGGCTAATGAAGTTTTAAAAAGCATACTAAAGTTAAAAAATAATTTGTATGGTTTTATACTAATAATAAATCTGTTAAATCTAAATTTTAGAAAAATATCTTTTACAAAAAAGAAAAACTGTATATGCAAAAACATGTAATTTTTTTTATTCTATTTTTAAATTTAATATCTAATTCTTTTGCTGTTGAAAAAGATTATTTTATGATGCTCAAAAATTCTAAGGTTAATGTTAGATTTGGCCATGGCCGTGATTATCCTATTAAATTTGTTTATAAAAAAATCTTTTTACCAGTTAAAGTAATAGATAAAAAAGAAAACTTTAGAAAAGTAATAGATCATAAAAAGAATAGTGGTTGGATTCATATTTCTCAGCTTAAGAAATCAAGCTCTTTAATAATTCTTTCTAATAGAATAATTTTCAAAAAACCCACAAAAAATTCTAAGCCAATAATTAATTTAGAGAGTGGAAGATTGTTGTTGGTTAAAAAATGTATCAAAAACTGGTGTAAAGTATCGACAGATAAATACTCTGGTTGGATACAGACAAACAATGTATGGGGTAATTAAACAAAATTTTACTTTAGATCAAAACGATCTAAATTCATTACTTTTGTCCACGCAGATACAAAATCATCTAGAAACTTTGATTTAGAATCTTCACAAGCATAAACTTCGGCTATTGCTCTTAGTTGAGAATTTGATCCAAATATAAGATCAACACGAGTACCCGTCCACTTGACCTTGTTTGTTTTACGGTCACGTCCCTCAAACTGATCTTCTTCTTTGGAAACTTCTTCCCAAGTTGTCCTCATATCAAGCAAGTTAACGAAGAAATCATTTGTGAGTGCCTCTGTTTTTTTTGTAAATACACCATGTTTTGACTTATCAAAATTTGTGTTTAATACACGCATACCACCAACTAGAACTGTCATTTCAGGTGCAGTAAGTTTCATTAGCTGCGCTCGATCAACTAACATTTCCTCAGCTGATACTGTAGGTTTATTCATAGCTCCATTAGGTTTGTTTATAATATAATTTCTAAATCCATCTGCTTTTGGTTCAAGTAAACCAAAAGAGTATTCGTCTGTTTGATCTTGAGATGCATCGCCACGCCCTGATGTAAATGGAATTGTTATCTTCTGACCTGCATTCTTTGCGGCTTTTTCAATTCCAGCACAACCACCTAAAACAATCAAATCAGCTAATGAGACTGTTTTGCTTTTAGTATTAAAACTTTTTTGTATCTTCTCTAAAGTTTTAAGAACCTTAGATAACTCAGGTGGATTATTTACTTCCCAATCTTTTTGTGGTGCTAGTCTAATTCTTGCTCCATTAGCTCCGCCTCTCTTATCTGAACCTCTAAAAGTTGATGCCGATGCCCAAGCTGTAGATGCTAGTTGGGAGATAGAAAGATCTGATTTTAATATTTTTTTCTTAAGATCATTAATATCTTTATTTTTAAGTTTGTATTTAATTTTTGGTATAGGGTCTTGCCAAATTA
>JACKQG010001701.1_pt2 | contig 19066 bp, 15 predicted proteins | sample 8237621 | NCBI WGS metagenome assembly JACKQG01 (sample SAMN15677084, study PRJNA649215) | marine metagenome | biome: marine; feature: Black Sea; material: saline water; isolation source: suspended particulate matter (SPM) from the Black Sea western gyre | collected 2013-06-09/2013-06-10 | depth... | reverse complement strand
GGAACTCTTTTTTGACTCGATTATCAAGAAAATCCCAGGGCAGGGGGGTGTCAATGGGTGTTTCCTGATAGATAATTGAATCACAATAGGTTTTGTTCTGCTTCATGGTAAATGACCAGCCATTCTTTAATGCGGATTCGATGAGGTCTGCAGTCTTTTGATCTCCACGGGAAAGAAGGGCATGGATTTTTGCTTTTCTCAATGATTCAATATTTATTTTAATATTGGCGATTTTTTTCAAGCCTTGCCGGATAAGTGCGACTCTTTTTTTTAATGTGGCTTCATCTGTCATGGAAGCCCATTGAAACGGGGTGAATGGTTTTGGAATAAAGGGGTTGACACTTAAGGTAATGGTTCCGATTTTCTTTTGTTTTTTTGATGCCTCAAGAAAAACAGATTTAATTTTTTTTGTGAGGTCCACAATGGCCAGAATATCCTGATCCTGTTCAAAGGGAAGGCCGATCATAAAATAGAGCTTTAAATTCATGATGCCGGCATTGACAAGACGTTGGGCGGCAAAAAGAATATCATGCTCATCAATGTTTTTATTAATAATATTGCGCATTCGTGCTGATCCTGCTTCCGGGGCAATGGTTGCTGTTTTTACCTTTGCGGATGAAAGTGCAGTGATAAATTCATGGGTCAGCTTATCTGCCCTTAGGGATGAAAAAGATAGTTTAAAATTGTGTTTTAAGCCATAGTTGCAGATATTTGTTATGTAAGGATGATCTGCAATAGCTGAACTGACAAGCCCTATTTTGTCAGTCCTGCCCGTGGCAGAATTCATAGCGGCATAAATATTTTCAGCTGGATATATTCTGGGTGGCCTGTAAATAAATCCTGCACTGCAGAACCTGCACCCATGGGGGCAGCCTTTAAGGGTCTCTATAAGAAAGGTATCCTTAAAAGCAGTTTCAGTGGTGAGAATACTGGTGGCTGTTGTAATGGTGTCAAGATTTTTAAGGTATTGCACCTTGATTTGAAATGGATTTTTATCCGTGTGAAGAGCGGGTACATAGGCACCGGAGATTTTTTTTTCCAGGCTGTGTAAAAAAGAGTTTTTATCGATTTTTTTTAAGAATTTATCAAAAAATGGCTCAAGTAAGCATTCAGCTTCTCCTAAAAGGAAACAGTCCATAAAAGGGGCAATGGGTTCAGGGTTTAAGAAGCAGGCGACTCCCCCTGCAACCACCAGGGGGTGGGTGTGGTTTCGATCGGGCGATCGCAAGGGGATGCCTGCTTTTCCAAGGAGTTGAACAATGTGGATAAAGTCGTTTTCAAATGATATTGAAAACAGAATGATATCAAATTTATTAAGGGTTAAACCGCTTTCAACACTTTTGACCTGAAGGTTACTTGTAACCTGAAGGTCACGCGTAAAACTTTGTGCCTTCTGCTTTGGGTCTGGCAGAAAGACCCTTTCACAGGCTAAAAAATTAATATTATTTGCAATCCTGTATACGGTTTGAAATCCCAGACTGGACATGCCTGCCTTATAAGTATTGGGATATACAAGGGCTGCTTTTATAAAGCCTTTACCTTTTTTAACAATGGCTCCTTGTTCTATGATTTTATTTTTATTTGAGCCATAATTCCAAGGTGGTTTGAGCCTTTTTCCCATTTATCAGTCAGCTTTTCTTCTAAGAAATGTCGGCACCTCCAGATCATTGTTATCAAACGGGATTGAATTGTAATCATTTAGAATGTCATAATCTCCAACCGCTTTTTTATGTTTAACGCTGACAGGATTGTCAAATTCATTCCAGTTTGCAAGCTCCTCCTGGGAGGGAGTTCTCAATTGTCCCCGGGCAATGGTTCCAGCAGATTGAGTAACGGACTGAGCTGCTGGCCCTGACTGTTGATATGTAATTGGCTGGGCCATTGGATCAAAATGGTGTATGTTATCAGATGATTTGATCTCGTCAGAGTCAATACCTGTGGCAATGACGGTTATTCTTATTTCATCACCCAGTTCTTCATCAAATGTCTGGCCCCAGATGATGTCTGCGTCATCTCCGACTTCCTTGTAAATCCTGTCAGATGCTTGTGTCATCTCATCAAGGGTGAGATCAGAACTGGATGTAATGTTCATTAGTACACCTTTTGCACCGGCAATGGAAATATCTTCAAGAAGCGGATGAGAAATTGCCCTTTCAGCAGCTTCAACCGCTCGATTTTCTCCAGATGCAATACCAATACCCATTAATGCTTTTCCAGCTTTTTGCATGGTGGTTTTGACATCTGCAAAATCCAGGTTAACATGGCCTGGCATCATAATCAGGTCTGTAATACCCTTTACAGAATGGTGGAGAATTTCATCTGCTTTAATAAACATATCAACCATTCTAGCACCTTTGGTTGCAATTCCCCGTAGCCGGTCATTTGGAATGATAATGACGGTATCTGTAATCGCATGAAGTTTTTCAAGGCCTGCAAGGGCCTGTTTTTCTCTTTTTTTGCCTTCAAAAGAAAATGGTTTAGACGCAACAGCCACAGTCAGTATACCAAGATCTCTACAGATTTCAGCAATAACGGGGGCAGCTCCTGTTCCCGTACCACCACCAAAGCCTGCTGTAATAAAGACCATATGGCTGTCCTCTAAGGCCTGCCGCAGTTCAGATGCACTTTCCTCAGCTGCTTGCTGGCCCTTTTTCGGATCAGCACCAGCGCCAAGTCCTTGTGTCAGTTCTTTGCCAATCTGAATTTTTACTTCAGCCCTGGATGCTTCAAGCGCCTGGACATCAGTGTTGGCAACAATGAATTTTACACCTTTGAGTTTTGCATCAATCATGTTGTTAACTGCATTGCCGCCGGCACCGCCAACGCCAATAACTTTGATTTTTGCTGATTTTTCATTTTCCACATAAGAAAAAGTCATTTCCACCCCCCATAAAAAATTAAAGTATATTTTTAAACCACTGTTTCATCCTGTTTAATACTCCGGTAAATCCTTGAACTGGTGCGTCGTGCAAATTAGTTCGACAGCTTGCGCTGGAACCTAAATGGACGAGCCCGACACCCGTTGCATAGGCCGGGTTTTTAACAATATCTTTCAGTCCCCCAACTTTATTGGGTTCGCCAATTCGTACAGGTACGTTGAAAACAGATTCTGCAAGTTCAGTGATGCCGTCAAGAAGCACGCTTCCACCGGTGAGGACAAACCCTGCCGGGAATGAATTTTCAAGTCCATTGGAGAACAATTCTATTTGTAAAAGAGAAAAAATTTCTTCCACCCTGGGCTCAAGGATTTCAGCTAGAATCCTCTTGGAAAGTTTTTTAGGGGATCTTCCCCCAACACCCGCTACCTCTATGGTTGCTCCGCTTTTTACATTTTCCGGGATACAGGTGCCATGTTCGTTTTTTATTTTTTCAGCTTCCGGCAGCGGTGTTCTAAGACCTATGGAAATATCATTTGTCAGGTTGTGTCCACCCAGAGGGAGGTTATATATAAATTTTAAATTATTATTTTTGAAAAGGGCCAGATCAGTTGTCCCGCCACCCATATCAGCCACAACACATCCCAGTTCCTTTTCTTCATCTGTAAGAACTGCTTCGCCTGATGCCAAGGATTCAAGGGCAATGTCACAAACTTCAAGGCCTGCCTTATTGCAGCACTTGACAATATTTCTGGCTGAAGATACTGCACCAGTGATAATGTGAATATTGGCTTCAAGACGTATGGCTGTCATACCCACTGGATTTTGAATGGATTCCATGTCATCAACAATAAATTCCTGGGGGATGACGTGAAGAATTTCTCTGTCAGCTGGAATGGCAATTGCTTTTGCCGCATCGATTACGCGGTCAACATCCTGGGCTGTAATTTCACGGCCCTTGATAGCAATAAGCCCATGGGAGTTAAGGCCTTTTATATGATTCCCTGCAATACCCACATAAACAGATGAAATATCACAACCAGCCATGAGTTCTGCCTCTTCTACTGCTTTTTTTATTGAATCCACAGTTGATTCAATATTGACAACAATTCCTTTTCTAAGTCCCGTGGATGGGTGGGAGCCGACACCAATAATGTTGATTTCGTCCTCAAGCATTTCCCCTACAACGGCCATAATTTTAGTTGTTCCGATATCCAGGCCCACAATTATTTTTTCATTTCCCTGCAAATTACGCCCCCTTTTCTGAATCGTTGTGCAGAGCATTGTTGAGTTTTGTTTTGATAAACACTTTTTTAATATTAAAAAGATCCATGGAGCAGATTATTTTCTCTGGAAAGTTTTTATCAATATACTCGCTGATATTTTTTGCTTTAGTTAGTTTTGCTTTAAAATCATCAAAACCCAGTTTAATTTGAATTATTCCTTGTTCGCCTGTGAGCTGCCGGTTATATATATCCCTGGCTTCAATGGTAACCCCGGTATTTTTATTTCCATTTATTTGCTTTATATTAATGCAATCCACTGATTGTAAAAAATCCATGGTGGAATTAAATAAAGTCCCATTGAACAGATACTGGTTATTGACACTTGCAAGATCAAGCCCCGTGACAACTGGTAAATTTTTAATATTATCATTAAGAGAGCTGTATTCTTTAAAAGGATGTCCCTGGGTATTAATTAAAATATCAGCCAGGTTTTCAATTTTAACAATGGCCAGGGGTTCATGCTCAGTAATGGATATAGACAGCACAGAATCCAGATTTCTTTTTACACGGGCTGACTGAATCCAGGGATGGGAAATGAGCCGTTTTTCAATGGAAAATAAATTAATCTCCAAAATATTTTTTTCAAAGGTAAGGTCTGCAAGCTTGAGAATGTCTTCTTTTAAGACCCGGTTTGTCCCTGAAATTTCAATTGTTTTAATATTTAAAGAGGGTGACTGGGTAATAAAATCGTAAATAAATATCAATACAAAGCTTAAGGCACTTATAAATAACAGAGTCATGACGTATTTAAGACAAGCGGCAATGTTGGACTGGGAATTTGTATGCTTGCCGTCTTTGGCCTCAGGTTTATACCTGTTGGGTTGAATTTTTTTACTCACCTTCCAGCCTCACTTCTGTTTCTAACTTAATTTGGTATTTTTTAAATACAATTTCCTGGATATGCTGTTTTAATAAAAGGATATCTTCACAACTTGCATTATGGGTGTTTACAATAAAATTTGCATGCTTAAGCGATACCATGGCATCATTTATTCTCATCCCTTTAAGCCCTGATTTTTCAATCAGTTCCCCGGCAGATTTTCCCAGGGTTGGATTTTTAAAAAAACATCCTGCACTGGCGGCAGAAACAGGCTGAGCAGCATTTTTTATGGCAAGGTTTTCTTTAAAGCATTCTTCTATTTGTTTCCGGGGTTTTTCCTTTAATAGTAAGGTTGCTGACACGATAATGCCCGGGTGATTAAGTCGGCGGTAAGAAAAATCAAGGTCTTTTCCCCCCATGGTTTCAAATGCCAGAGTATTTTTGTTTAAAATATCAATGGATTCAACAATATCTGACATTTTCCAGGATTTTGTTCCGGCATTCATCATAATGGCACCCCCGACAGTCCCGGGTATTCCTGCGGCATATTCGAGTCCGGAAAGCGAGTGACGGATGGCAAACTGACAGACACTTGATAACCGCTCTCCTGCTTCAACATAAATGGTTTTCCCTTGAAGGTCTGCCCGGGTAATATGGATTTTAGATTTTAAATATTTTGTAATAACCACAAGACCTCTTATGCCTTTATCTGTAATTAAAACATTGGTGCCGCCTCCAAAAATAGTGACTGGAATACCAAGGCTTGAGGCTTTTTCTAATAATTTTTTTAATTCCAGTTTGTCTTTTGGCATTGCAAGAAGATCAGCCGGGCCTCCGATTTTAAAGGAGGTATATTTTTTCATTGGCTCATCAACAAGAAGTTTGAACTCTTGAGCCAGGGTTGAAACAGCTGTGTTTTCTTTTTCTACCATGTTTTGCCTTTACAATATTTCAAGCAGTTTTTCTCCAAAGGTATAAATGTCTCCGGCACCAAGTGTCAGAACAACATCTCCCTTTTTTAGTTTATGGGTAATCATGGATAAAGCCTGGTTAAAATCAGGTGCATAAGAGACCTCTTTATGCCCATGTTTTCTGATACCTTCGCATAGGCCCTGGGCATCAACCCCTTTAATTTCTTTTTCACTTGCCGCATAAATGGGGAGTACAATCAGGATGTCGGATTGGTAGAAAGAGCGGGTGAATTCATGAAACAATCCCTGGGTCCGGGTGTATCTATGGGGCTGGAATACAACAATCAGCCTTTTGCCCATACGGCTTTCCCTGATTGCGGTCAGGGTTGCCATGATTTCTGTTGGGTGATGGCCATAATCATCTATTACCAAGATGCCCTTTTTTCTCCCCTTGATTTCAAGGCGCCTTTTTACGCCTTCAATCTGTTCCAATGCTTTTTTGATTGTTTTAAAGGATATGTTCAGTTCAAGCCCCGTTGCAATGGAAGCAAGTGCATTGGAGATATTATGCTTTCCTGCAATATTCAGATTAATGTCACCCAATAGTTTTTCATGGTGAAAAACTTTAAAGAAACTCTTGTTGCCCATAAATGAGATTTCCCTGGCCCGCAGATCAGACTGTGCCATCATGCCAAAGGTGGTATATCTGACCTTTAACCTGGGAAGGATATCCTGGATATGTTCGTTATCAAGGCAGAGAATGGCAAGGCCATAAAATGGAACGGAGTTGATAAACTGAACAAATTTATCTTTGATATCTTCAATATCCCTGTAAAAATCAAGATGTTCAAGATCTATATTGGTGACGACTGCAATGGCAGGTGCATACTTTAAAAAAGATCCGTCGCTTTCATCGGCTTCAGCAACAATATATTCGCCTTTGCCATGCAATGCATTGGTATCAAGCCCTTTGAGAAGGCCTCCAATAATTACTGTGGGATCAAGACCGGCAGTGTTGAGGATTTGAGAAATCATGGAAGTGGTGGATGTTTTGCCATGGGCACCTGAAATAGCAATGGAATATTTGATCCGCATCAACTCTGCCAGCATTTCAGCCCGTGGAATAATAGGAACTAAAAGTTCTTTTGCGCGAACCACTTCTGGATTATCACCAGTAATGGCAGTAGAGGTGACCACCACGCTGGCACCGGCTATCTGCTCCTTACTATGTCCTTGAAAGATGATGCCGCCATGTTTTTCAAGTCGTTTGGTAATGGGGGAGAGCTTTAAGTCAGATCCAGACACTTTATAGCCAAGGTGTATAAGCAGTTCTGCAATACCGCTCATGCCTATGCCGCCGATTCCAACAAAATGGATATGGTAATTTTTTTGATACATGGCTTAACCCTTAATATCCTTTGTTTTTAAAATATGATTTGCTATTTTTTCATCTGCGTCAGGCATGGCAAGTCGCCTTGACATCTGGGCCATGTGGTCAAGCCTTTCTCTGTTTTCGATCAGATCTTCCATCTTTTCTTTTAAGGCATGTCCCGTGAGTTCATTATCTCTTATCATTACAGCTGCTCCCTGTTCTTCAAGGGCTTTTGCATTATAGGTCTGGTGGTCGTCAGCTGCATGGGGGAAGGGAATAAGAATGGCAGGCAGGCCCTTGATACACAGTTCTGAAATAGTTCCCGCACCCGCCCTTGTGATTACAAGATCTGCCATTTCCTGAAGCTGTGGCATGTTATGGAAAAAAGCTTTGGTTGTTGCATTGATTTTCAGGCGGCTGTATCGTTGTAAAATTTCAGCTTCATCACTAATGCCGGTCTGATGAATAATATTGAATTTGTCAGTATCAGTCATCAATTCAAGGGCATCCATGAATGCAGTGTTAATACTTGTGGCACCCTGGCTTCCACCTGTGACAAGAAGGGTAAATTTGTCTGGATCAAAATTATTTAAATTCAGGTTATCTTCAGATTCAATACTTTCAGTTTTTCTAACAGGGTTTCCCACATAATTCACTTTAGGGTTGTGAGCAAACCCTTTTGTTTCTTTGAACGATGTGAAAATGGTTTTGGCAAATCCTGATAACAGGCGGTTTGTCAACCCGGGAAAGGCGTTTTGCTCCTGGATGGCAGTTGGAATTCTGAAGATCCAGGCTGCCAGTACAATGGCAAAGGATGAAAATCCTCCGACTCCCAGGACAAAATCAGGTTTAAAATTTTTCATGATTACCATGGACTGGATCAGAGAAATAAAGATAATGCTGATGGAGAAGGCTTTGCTGAAAAGGTTGCCGCCTTTAATCGGCTTTGAAAATATAGCTTTGTGGGCATACCCGTATTTTTCAAGGGTTTGGGTCTCAAAGGGAGCAGTGGTGCCAATAAAAAGAATATTCACTTGATGGTTGGTCTGTTCAACCATTGGGGCAAGTATCCGGTCAAGGGCCTGGGCAATGGCAATTCCCGGGAACAGGTGTCCGCCCGTCTTTCCACCGGCTATGATTATGTTAAGCACTTTTTTCATGATCTTTGGATGCCCCGATATTCATTAAAATTCCCATGGCTGCCATATTTATCACAAGGGAAGTTCCCCCATAACTGATAAAGGGCAGCGTAAGACCTTTTGTCGGCAGAGCCCCTAAAGCAACTCCTGTGTTGATGATGACCTGAACCCCGATATAAATGGTAAGTCCGGCAGCTGTGATGGCACCAAAAAGAGTCTTTGAGTTTTTGGCAATCTGGATTCCTTTTAATAATAAAATTAAATACAGGGACAAAACAGTGAGTACACCTATCAACCCAAGTTCTTCCCCGATAATTGAAAAAATAAAGTCTGTGTGGGGTTCTGGAAGGTAAAGCATTTTCTGCATGCCAAGACCAATGCCTTTTCCAAAAATGCCGCCTGAACCAAATGCCTTTAAAGAATGGGTGATCTGGTACCCCGTATTATAGGGGTCATCCCAGGGATTTAAAAATGAAAGAATTCTTTCCAGACGGTAGTCAACCTTATAAACCCAGTAATAGATGATGGGTATCAGCAAAGGAGTCGGAGAAAGCAGATGGAAGATTTTAACCCCTGCAACAAACATCATTCCCCATGTAATTATCCCTAACACAACAATCGTCCCAAAATCAGGCTGGATAATGATCAAGCAGGCAAAAAGAGCAAAAATCAATGCATGGGGAAAAAACCCAATGGAAAATTTTTTTACCATATCCTGTTTTTTGGAAAGGGAATATCCAAGGAAAAGGATGAGGGCAAGTTTTGCAAATTCTGCCGGCTGAAAGGTAAATCCACCCAGATTCAGCCACCTGTGGGCACCGCCGGCCTTAATATTTAATGTTGGGATGAGTACTGCTACAAGCATTGCAATGGCAGTAAAAAGGATGATATAGGAAATGTTTTTGTAAAGTTTATATGGAAAAGAGGCTGCAACAAACATGACACAAAGGCTGATGCCCAAAAACAGGGCCTGTTTTTTCATATAGTAAAATACGGTGTTATGGCTTTCCATACTAATGGCGGAACTTGCTGAATAAACCATGACAATACCGATCCCGGAAAGAAGAAGAACAGGGAAAAGAATACTTTTTTCACTGAAAAAGGGATGTATGGTTTTTGTTAGCTGGGCCATCTTATTTATTTCCAAGGGCATTTACAAGGGTTACAAAATCATTGCCCCTGTGGGCATAATTTTTATACATGTCAAAGCTTGCACAGGCAGGGGATAAAAGTACAATAGCCGGTTCACCGGCGTCATCTTTAAAAGCCGTATTAAAAGCAGTTTGAACAGCCTCTTTCATGGTGTGAACTTCTAAAACCGGGCATATATTTTTAAAGGTATCTTTGATAAGTGTCCTGCACTCACCCATGGCAATAATGGTTTTAACACTGTGTTGAATATCATTGGTTAGCAGGGAAAAATCTGTGCCTTTTTCCCTGCCTCCCAAAATCAGGATAATATTTTTTTCAAAGCAGTTAATGGCACGGATGACCGCATCTGTATTGGTTCCTTTGGAATCATTATAAAAAGAAATTCCGTCAATTGTTTTAATGAATTCCATTCTGTGAGGCAGATTTTTAAAAGTTTCCAATCCCTTTACAATTTCATTTATATCTGCACCAAGGGCAAGACAGGCAAGAACGGCTGCGGCAACATTTTCTTTGTTGTGAGTGCCTTGCAGTTCTTTGAGTTGATTTGTTTTTATCGTATAATTAAGCTCCCGGGTGATAATTTTAATGCTTTTTGAATCAATTCTGGCATTGCAGTTTATCAGGAAATCTTTGTCTGATGAAAATGTGAAAATCTCGGATTTTAATTGTTTTGACAGTGCATCAAATTTATTAATGGATTTATTAATCACAGCTTTGTCAGAAGGTTTCTGATGCTTGAAAATGCTCCATTTAGAGCTTTCATATTCCTGATAATTTTCATATCGATCCAGATGGTCCTGTGAGATATTTAAGAGGACTCCCACATCTGGCCTGAACTGCCTTGAAATATCCAATTGAAAACTGGATATTTCAGCCACAATAACATCGGTTTTTCCTTTGTTCATCAAGTGATCCACCAAGGGAGTCCCAATGTTTCCCCCAACAAAAGGTGTATAACCGCAGGATTTTAAAATATCATTGATTAAAGTGGTGGTGGTGGTTTTGCCATTGGTCCCTGTAATGGCGATCACTGGAAGATCGTTGTATCGGGTGAAAATATCCAGTTCGCCAGTGATGCCAACCCCCAAGTCGAATGCAGTCTTGATAAATTTATTGGTTTTCGGGATTCCAGGACTTGGAACCATAACGCTTGCCAGGTTAAAGGTTTTCTGGTCGTGAAAACCAATTTCAGTTTTAATCCCAAGCCCATTGAGTTCTTGAGCAATTTTTGTCTTTGAAGCATCAATATCCGTGGCAATAATTGTCTTGCCCTTGGAACGAAGGAATTTTGCCATGGAAATTCCTGATGCTCCCAGGCCAATGACCAGAAAATAGGGTTGTTTTTCTTTTTTCACATTCATCTACCTTATTTTCAGAGTACTTAAGGATAATAACGCCAGGGTAATGGATATAATCCAGAACCGAACAATCACTTTGGATTCATGCCACCCTTTAAGCTCAAAATGATGGTGTAAAGGGGCCATTCGAAAAATTCTTTTTCCTTTTGTCAGTTTAAAATATGACACTTGAATGATGACGGATAGGGCTTCAATGACAAACAGCCCGCCTACAATGACCAAGAGGATTTCCTGTTTTGTAATGACAGCGATAGTCCCTAAAATACCACCCAAAGGGATAGATCCTGAATCACCCATAAAAATCTGGGCCGGGTGTGCATTAAACCATAGGAACCCTAAACCGGCACCTGCCAGGGTTCCGCAGATGACCGCTATTTCGCCGGCAGAGGCAATATGTCTGACATGAAGATATTCAGCGATCTGGATATGACCGGTAACATAGGCAAAGAACATGTAGGTGACGCTGGCAACTATATATGGGCCTATGGCAAGCCCGTCAAGTCCGTCCGTCAGGTTTACAGCATTGGATGTACCCACAATGACAAGGCAGGCAAAGGGGATGTACCAGATCCCCAGATCCGGTGAAACATCCTTAAAGAAAGGAATGGTAAGCGTTGAATTAAAATCAGGACATTCATAGATCAACCAGCCGATAATCAGGCCAAACAAGACCTGGATGAGAAATTTGCCCTTGGCCGTAAATCCCATGTTTCGTTTTTTTATCTGCATGAGATAGTCATCAATAAATCCGATAAATCCAAAAAGGATAAGGGTCAGAAGAAGAATGTTGACATAATGATTGGACAGGTTCCCCCAGATGACGGTGGTCAAGAAAACAGAAAAAAGGATAAGGATTCCGCCCATGGTAGGCGTACCCTGTTTGCCCAGATGAGACTGCGGCCCATCCGTCTGAATTATTTGTCCGATTTGCAACTGAGAAAGTTTCCTGATAATAAAAGGCCCTAAAAGAAGACAAATTAAAAATGCTGTCAGTCCGCCGTAAATCGTTCTGAATGTAATATATCGAAATATATTTAAGAACGAGAAATCAACATGATATGGATATAAAAATTCGTACAGCATTCCTTTTTAACCTTATGCCATCCTTACATTAAATTCGTTTGCATCAACATCTCTTCTGTCCATTCCAGATCGTCTTTCAGGAAGATAGGCAGAGTAATTAAATTTTCTTCTGTCATTAAACACGCGTTTTTCCCTATCATTTTTTAAACTCTTCATTATAGCACCTGTACCTTTGCCGTTAATAGTTTTTCAAGTCCCTGTATGACCGTTTCCATGACCATACCCCGGGAACCTTTTACAAGAATCCAGGTTTTGGTATCTACGCTTTCTAAAAGTTTTTGAGTGATCTGATCTTTTGTTCCGTGGAATATATTGTCTGTTGAAAATCCATTTTCAATCGCACCTTCTATGGTGTATTTTACCAGGCTGCCAAAAACGTATAATTTGCTGATTCCCAACAAGGCCACCTTTTGTCCGATTTGTTTATGAAGAAAGGCAGCTTTTTCCCCCAATTCCAGCATGTCTCCCAGGACTGCAATATTGTTTTTGCTTTTGCTGACTATATCCAGCGTGTTCAAGGCCTGGGTAACGGAAGAAGGATTTGCATTGTAGGTGTCGTCAATAATATGGAAAAAATCTGAAAGCCTGTAGATGTTCATCCTGCCTTTTACAGGGGTGAAAGCTTTTATCCCTTTTCTAATACCCTCTGAACAAATTTTAGCAGATCTTGCCGCACAAATTGCGGCAAGGCAGTTATCAACCATAAAAAGAGCAGGGGAGTTGATGGAAAAGACTATTTCCTCATCTTTAACTCTTGCTGTAAACTGGGTGGAATCGGTCAGGGTTTTAACTTTGGTGGATCCAATATCTGAGCCTGGCCCGGAACCAAAAAAAAGCAGGTTTTGAATGGCTTTTTTTTCTCTGGCTTTTGCTTCAAGTATATTCCGCCTCGGGTCATCAGCAAAGAGAATGGCTGTCCCGTTTTCCCTTAGGCCGTCAAATATTTCAGCCTTTGCTTTTGCCACATTGTCAACGCTGCCAAGCCCTTCCAGGTGAACACCAGCCGTATTTATCACCAAGGCAATATCAGGAAGCGCTATCCGACTCAGTCTTGATATCTCGCCCGGGTGGTTCATACCCATTTCAACAATGGCCCATTCATGGGCCCAGGAAAGCTCTAACAGGGTGAGTGGCAAGCCGATTTCATTATTGAAATTTCCTTTGGTTGCATGGGTGTGAAACTGGGTTTTAAAAATTTCTTCAATAATTTTTCTTGTGGTTGTTTTTCCGCTGGAACCTGTAATGGCAAGCAGTTTTACATTTGACCTGAGCCTTTGATATTGGGCAAGCTGTCCTAAGGCTATTAAGGTGTCCTTTGTTTCAAAAATGATAATATTTTTTTGAAACAAGGTTTTTTTTGTATTTTCATCCAGGGTTTTGATAAATCCCTTTGTTGTAATAAACCCTTTTATCCCTTTTTCTATAAGGGGTTTAATAAAGGCGTGACCGTCAAAGTTTTCTCCTTTAAGTGCGATGAAAATCTGGGTTTTTAAAATTGCCCGTGAGTCTGTTGAGATTCCCGTAAAATTATAATTTTCTTTAATTGTTGAAAAAACAGGTTCTGTATTTAAAGCCTTTGATAGATCATTGGTTTTCCATGGGATGGGTTTGAACTGGCTTGCAAATTCTTGGCAGGCGTTTGTTAGTTCTTCCTTATCATCAAAGTGAATGGTTCCTGTATTGGTAATCTGATAAGTTTCATGGCCTTTGCCTGCAGCGATAATGATATCCCCGGGCTTTGAAATAAATATAGCTTTTTTCAGGGCGGATCGTCGGTCACTTTCAACCAGATAGCCTTTTTTAAAAGGGTGTAATAAGAGATCATTTTCAGAAAGTTTGTGAAATTCATCTATCCCTTTAAGAATATCATTTATAATGGAATCAGGATGTTCCGTTCTTGGGTTGTCAGAGGTTACAATGGCGATATGGCTGTGTCTGCAGGCCACTTGTCCCATTAACGGCCGTTTTGACCGATCCCTGTCCCCACCGCATCCAAAAACAGTGATGATTCTTTTGGGGGCTCTTTGTTTTAAGGTCATTAAAATGGATTCAAGGGCACCCGGTGTATGGGCATAATCAACAAACAAAAACCGGTCAATTGGATTGTCAATTTTTTCAAGACGACCTGGAATGGTTACGCAGTCTTCAATTCCTTTTTTAATTTGATGGGAAGGAATATCAAGTGCATGAGCTGCTCCTGCGGCGCACAGGATGTTTTCTAAATTAAAGGTGCCAGTCAATGGTGATGTTAAATGAAATGAGGTATGGGACAGGCCAATGGTCCCTGACAACCCGTGAATATCATCTGTGATATCCTGTGAAAAAATATCTGTTTTCTTTTTCGTGCTGACAGAAATGGTTTTATATTCAAGTGACTTTAAAAGGATTTTCCCTTTTGGGTCATCAATATTCAGAACGGCTATGGGATTCTTTTTCTTGCTTGACTTAAGACACTCGGTAAAAAACCTTTTTTTACAATTAAAGTACTCTGTCATTCCCTTGTGATAATCCAGGTGATCCTGGGAAAGGTTTGTAAAAACCCCCAGGTCAAATTGGCAATAATCCACCCTGTTGAGATCAAGTCCATGGGAAGAGACTTCCATGATGACATGGGTCACACCCGAGTTTTTCATTTTATAAAGGTTTTTTTGAAGATCAATGGAATCAGGTGTGGTTACGGGATTGTCAAAAACCTGATTATTATACCGGATGTTGATAGTTCCAATGACACCAGTTGAAAATCCGCAGGTTTTAAAAATACTTTCAAGCAGCCATGTGGTTGTGGTTTTTCCATTGGTTCCAGTGATGCCGACAAGGGTCATATCCTTTGATGGATTGTTATAAAAATTGGCTGCGATAGAGGCCATGGAAAGTCTTGAGTTTTCAACCAGAATGACATTTTTCAGGTTTTTCGGATTGGTTTGGGCAATAACGGCTATGGCCCCGTTTTCAAAGGCCTGGTCAATATAATCGTGTCCGTCAACTATAAATCCTTTAACAGCAATGAACAGGCCCCCAGGCTGGATATTCCTGGAGTTTGAAGCAATAGAGGAAATCTCAGGATCATGGGTTATCCCTGATTTTGAACAATCTTTGATTAGTTCAGACAGCTTCAATTTTTTTCTCCGGGTGATAATACGGCAACCATATGTTTATTGTTTTCAGGGGGTATATTTAAATAATTAAATGATTCAGTCATGATTGTTTTAAAAGCAGGCGCTGCAACATCTCCTCCGTAATATTGTTTTCTGGGTTCATCAATGGCCACAAGAATTGCAAGTTCAGGATTGTCCTCTGGTGCAAATCCGGCAAAAATAGAGATATAGTTGTCTTTTGAATAGCCTTTTTCGTTTTCCATGGCTTTTTGAGCCGTTCCTGTTTTTCCACAAACGGCATATCCGGCCATTGCTGCTTTTTTACCAGTACCTTCATCTTCTACTGCGAGACGCATCATCGTTTTAACCTGTCGAGCACTTTTTGAAGAGATGACCTGGCGGATTTTTTCCGGATGATAGACTTCTAATTCTTCCCCGTTGCTGGAAATGATTTTTTTTATCAACATGGGCTTCATAAGAACGCCATTATTTGCAATTGCGCTGATACCACTGATAAGTTGTATGGCAGAAACAGAAACGCCCTGGCCAAAAGAGATGGCGCCGGCATCGATTTTAGACCATTTTTGATAGGGACTCAGGCTGCCCGTTGTTTCTCCGGGGCACTCAATCTGGGTTTTGTTTCCAAACCCAAAGGCAGTCAAATAATTGTGCAAGGCCTTATCCCCAATGGTTTTCCCAATTTTCGTGATACCAATATTGCTTGAAAATTTGATAATCTGATTCATGGAAAGCCAATCATAGGGATGGGTGTCATGAATGGTAAATGCTCCGATTTTATAGGTGCCGTTTTCACAATAAAATATGGATTTGGGACCAAACCCATTTTCCAGTGCTGCTGCTGCCGTAAAGACCTTCATGGCAGATCCAGGCTCAAATGCATCTGTGACGGCACGGTTTCTGAAGGCGATATTGTTATATTTTTTGAAATTGTTTGGATTGAATTGTGGAAAATGGGCAATGGAAAGCAATTCTCCGGTTTTAGGCCTCATCACCAGAGCCATCCCTGATTTTGCCTGGTGGGCTTCCACGGTTTTTTCAAGTATTTGTTCACTTAAAAATTGAATTTTTTTGTCCAGAGTCAGTACAATGGACTTTCCTTTCAGTTCAGCTCTTTTTTCCTTGCCAAGCTCAAGTATCCCTCCATTCCCATCTTTTTTAACCCTTATTTTTAAGGAATTTCCTTCCAGAACAGAATTGTACTTATACTCAAGGCCTTCAAGACCTGAATTATCTGTGCCGGTAAATCCGATGACTTGTGCTGAAAGATTTCTGTTGGGGTAAAATCTTTTAGAATCATTCTCAAAAAAAATACCTTCCAGATTCAATCCCCTGATTTGTTCAGCCTGATCCGGAGAAATACTTTTGACCACAAAAGCAAACATTCGCTGTGATGAAAGTGTGTCTTGAAGTTTTTTTTGGTTAATCCCCAGTATTTTGGAAAGTTTTTTAGCAGCAGACCTGGGATCTTTTATCTTTGAAGGATTGGCAGTGATGGATATGGCATCAATGCTGGTGGCAAGTTCATTCATGTTTCTATCAAAAATCTGCCCTCTTTCCCCTTTTATAGTGATATATCTGGAATACCCGTTTTCAGCTTTTTCGGCCAGTTCTTTGGCTTTGAAAATTTGAATGTCAAAGGATTTGGCACCCAGAAGAAAGATTGATACTACAATCAAAATCTGAACGACAATGATTCTTTGTTTTATCCTGCTGTTAAAATTTTTTGACATTAACCTTCTTCCCCTGAAAGATAAATGGTTTGCTCCAATGTATCTGTGGAAAGATTCAACTGGGTTTTTGCAATACGGGTAATCCGGTCATCTGATTTCAGGCGATCCCTTTCAAGGGACAGAGCCTTGTTATAAGAGGTTTTTTTTATATGCGCAGTCTGTGTTTTGGACACCCTTAAAATGGTCTGGGTGGATTCGGTCCTGACCCAGGTATAAACCAGAAGTTCACAAAAAATCAGACAGATTATGACAAGCCAGAGAAATTCTATTTCTTGCGGCTGTACTTTTTTTTGGGATATGTCATTTTGAATAGTCATAGGCTAAACTTTTTGAGCCACCCTTAATTTTGAGCTTCTTGCCATGGGGTTGAGTGCTATTTCTTCTTTTGTGGGAATCAATGGTTTTCTGAAAATTGATTTCATCTGGGGAACAAACCCGCACAAACAGATCGGCAGATTTTTTGGACAGGTACACCCGCCTTCAAATTTGCGTAAGGCCTGCTTCACGATTCGGTCTTCAAGAGAATGAAAAGAAATAACACAAAGCCGCCCTCCTTTTAAAAGAAGGGAAGGCACGATTTCCATAAAGGTTTCAAGCCGTTCAAGTTCCCTGTTTACAGCAATCCTTAAGGCTTGAAAGGTTCTTGTTGCCGGATGAATGCGTTGACCATACACAAATTTTGCAGGAATAGCTTTTGTGATAATTTGTGCAAGTTCTGAACTGGTATGAATGGGTGTATCCCTTCTTGTTTCCACTATCCTCTTTGCAATCCGCCGTGAGAACTTTTCTTCACCGAATTTAAAGAAAATATTTATCAGCTCATCCTCCTGGAATGAATTGATAATTTCAAAGGCTGTCAGATCGTTTCGAATATCCATTCGCATATCCAATGGTTCATTCTTGTTAAAACTAAATCCGCGGTTGCCGTTTTTCAATTGGTTGAGTGAAAAGCCTAAGTCAAGGAGTATGGAGTTTACCCCTTTTATTCCGTTCGCGTTCAGAATCTCTGGAAGATCAGAAAAATTGTTATGGAACAATCGCACATTTTCTTTAAAGGGCTGTAAAGTTTTTTCAGCATGGTCAATGGCCTCCAGATCCTGGTCAATGCCGATGAGAAACCCGTCAGGAAGAATGGCCTTAATGGTTGCAAGTGCGTGACCTGCTCCCCCCAGAGTACAATCCACACTGATGTTTCCGGGTTTAAGGTTCTGGTGCTCATGCACCTCTTGAGACATTACAGACGTATGCTCAAATCCCATTGCTTACAACCCTAGAGAAGCGATTTCCTCTCTTACTTCTTCTTTTTTAAGTTTTTGCTCCATTTTTTTGTTGATCATGTCCCATTGATCCCGGGCCCAGATCTCGAAACGATCCAGGTTGCCCACAAGAACAATATCTTTTTCAAGATTTGCATATTCTCTTAAACTTTTAGGGATCAGAATCCGATCCTGCTTGTCACACAAGCATTCACAGGAGTTGCCCAGGAAAAATCTTCTAAACTCTCCCATGGCATTGGTCTTTGCCGATAAAATTTTGGTTTCAACCTTTTCCCATTCACTAAAAGTATAAGCGTATAGACAATCATCCTTGTTTGAGACCATGACCCCATAGACTTTATCCGCCTTCAAGATATTCTTGAACCTTGATGGGATAATAACCCTGCCTTTGGCATCAATTGTATGAAAGGAGCTTGATCGAAACACTTATTTAAGCCTTAGTTAAATAGTTTAACTTATCCACTTTCCACCACCCTTATCCACACTTTTACGAAAAATAAGGACTAAGTCAAGAAAAAAAATCATTTTTTGCAAAAAATATTTAGATATATAAATAATATATATAGATTTTAGAGGGTGGTTGAAAAAAATGGAGTAAAGTGGAGTTGTTTTTTAAAGTGCGTTGGAAATCGTTTGGCCTGTAAAAATGCATATCAATTCCATGACCATGGTAATTAGTTCCTGGACGAAAACCTTGTTCAGGCATGGTTTTAAGTTTTAGGATTTAAGTTTTAACCTAAATCCTAAAACCTAAATCCTGAAACAATCTCGGATAGTTGTAAGTCTCTAAACAAAATTGCAAAACTATATTTCTGGCTCTTCGTTCAGGCACTAATTATAGGGTTGATATGCGATTTTTAAAAAGGGGTTCAATTGGTGCTTTTTTCTTCCTTTGTTATGCCAAGAAGGGTTTCAATATTTGATACAATTTCTTTGCCATTGAATT
>JACKQG010003539.1_pt1 | contig 19069 bp, 28 predicted proteins | sample 8237621 | NCBI WGS metagenome assembly JACKQG01 (sample SAMN15677084, study PRJNA649215) | marine metagenome | biome: marine; feature: Black Sea; material: saline water; isolation source: suspended particulate matter (SPM) from the Black Sea western gyre | collected 2013-06-09/2013-06-10 | depth... | reverse complement strand
GAAGGAGTGATTGGGAAAGTATGAAACAAATTAGGTGTTTTAACGGATGAAATACAAAATCTTCACATGTCCAGAGTGCAAATTTCGAAAATTCGAATCGATAAATGCTCTCAACGTTCACATTGGAAAATCTCATCTAGTAAATTACAAAATCAGCATAGTCAACAATAAACCAGTTATCAAATTAAAGACTAGAGCAACAGTCCAAGATGTTTCAAAAATAAAAAAATAATTTAAGTCAAGAATAACTTATCTTAACTTGAACCTTCGTAGGCTTTTTGCAGACTTTGCACCACATTTCTCCATCTATCCTTTCCTTGAAGCCTCCAACGTAAATCGAGAACAAACGATTTCCACAATGAGGGCAGGAGGGGATGAGGTTAGTCATGCCTTGACCACCTCTCTGATGTTGTCTAACTCACATTTTATAGTGTGAATTAAACCATCCGTATATCCATTCTTACACTTATCTAACATCTCAGATATATGCTCGAATTTTACTGACATTTTTTCTCCGTCACTTCCATCAATCTGTACGGATTGTTTTTGTATGTTTGATTTCATATTACCTAGTATAGACTAGTGGTCTATAATAGTATGATGGTTAAATTCAACAATGGTAATGCCTAACTAGTCACGACCTTTCAAAGGGGTGTTTTATTTATCTACAATAACATAGATTTGACATATGCCTCAGATTGTAACTAACGTAGCAAAAAACATCAAAGGCGTTGTCTTTGATGAAGCTATAATTGCAGTCTTGTCAGCATCTCTTATTGCTCCGTTCTTCGTTCCAAGAATCAACAATGTCTTAGACTCTGTACCAATTCTTAGAGACCACAAATCTCTTGCATCACTTGTCGCTGGTATGGTTGTCTTTGCCATTGCAAAAGGAGTGAATATGCCTTCAATACTCAAAGCAGTTGTCATTGGTGTTGCTGGAGCATTTATCCTAACAGCAGTTCTTCCACTATACACTCAAGTCACAAACAGAGGAGTTGGAAATTAATGGTACTAAAAAATTATAGAACTCTATCTGCGACACAAAATTGGGATGGGACAGCCCAGACGATAATAACAAACCTCCCACGCGATTTCCTAGCACAACGCTATTACATTGATATTGATTCAGATGACGTTCGAGCTGCTGGAGCTGTCACAGCAGTAGTTGACGGAGGACTTAAGATGATCACAAATATCAAAATCGTTGCAGTTGGAGAGGGTTCATCAAGAACAATCTTTGAAGTCAACGGAACTGATTTGTATCACATGAACTTGTTTGATTATGGTTCTCCAGTTTCTCCAATTCAATTATCATTGACAACATCACAAGCACAACTTCACATGAACTGGTGTATCGATTTTAGATGCAATAAACTTGACCCAGACGATTTCTCTGTTGCATTACCAACTTACTTACTTTCATCATTACAATTAGAAATTACTTATGCAGCTCCATCAACAACAAACTATGGTTCAAACCCTCCAACATCTTTCAATACAAATTGTACAACTCGAATCACTTGCGTTGAGGGTATTCCAGAAGCTGGAGAGGACTTTTCATCAAATCCATTGATGACAGTTCTATCAAAAACTTTGACAGCAGACTCATCAACAGGTTCACTTGAATCCTTTGATACTTTCTTCCAAGTTGGAGCATTAATTCGCAGAGACTTTTTGCGAGTTGAAAATAGCTCAAATGTCAGAGCTGACTCCGAGATGACAAATTATCAAGTTAACTCTGGTACCATACCGCTCATGTCAAACATTTACACAGACTCTCAAAAGATGAATAACATAATCAATTACAGAATTGGTTCAGGTTATCCAAGAGGAGTTCAAGCATTTACCAGTACAACCGCAACATCCGAGACAGTTCCTTATGACAATGGAGAATATGTTTCTGATGGATATTATATGATTGATTTCTATAACAATCGTATGCCATTCATCAATACTGCTGGAGGACTTCGTATCGGAGGCTTGTCAACAGTTGGATATAATACGGGTGACCTAGTCTTTCAAGGAAATTTCGCTAATGCAAGTTCAATAATTCGCAGAGTTCAAGAAACTGTGGAGGGATAAAATTGCCTTCATACGTTAATCAAAAAAAAAAGAACAAATAGCCAAAAAGGTTATCCTCAAAGAATATACTAATCGATTAATTTTCCAATCTCAACGTCTAACTGGTAACCAGTCTTTGAATGAATCACATCAGCATACAGAACAAAAGGGAGTCATTGACTCATTAAAGTCATTATTCGCTGGAGCAACTGGAAGATGACAGCAAAGACTGGAACTGGAGGAAAGAAAGCAGATGATGAAAGAGCATCAGACCAACCACAAACTCAAACAACAACAGCATCTCCAGATTTTTCTGAGACTTCTCCAGCAAACGCTGGTGTAACTGCTGGAAGTTCAAGCACTACAACTGGAGCAAATGTTCAATCAGTTGCAGTTCAATCAACTCCAAGTTATTCCAATCTTTACTCAGCTAACCCATTAACTCAGGGAGCAAATAGAGGACTGGTCACAGATGTACAAAACTCAAGCGAGACAGCTCGAGCAATGGCAGACACATCAGTTGCTTCTCCAACAAAACTCGGAGTTAATTCATCAATAATTAATCCAAACAATCTCACTTCACAATATACAGCACAGCAAAGCATGGCAATTCCATTGGTTAACGTGATGAAAAATGTTCCAACTCCCAAAGGATCAGGAGGGATGTTATCAGGAACAAATACAGACAATCAATATTTAGCAAATGAATCTGGATCAATCAGACATGCAGAGGAAAGGAGAAACAAATACGTTAATCAAAATAAATTCATAGCAAATCCAACTCCTCAACCAACTGCTCCAATTCCAACAAAAATTTACACCAGAACAAATCTCTTGGACCAAGCTGGAGAGGACTCTAATCCTCTTTCAATCTTAGAGGGAAATCCGTTTGTTGCTCCTCAGCAAAGATTCCTTCCACAGATTAATGAAGAATTTGCTCCAAGACCTGAGTTGAAATCATTTACAACTGATCCATACATTGGAGTTCACAAAACTTCTCCTATTGCTCCAAACTCTGACAATGAAGTTTCACAGAAAAAAGGAGTCATGGACTGGATGCAAGAAATTAGAACTCATAAATATTTTCCATTAGCTATCATGGCAATCATTGTGATTGTCGTTATATCATTTCTGAGAGGAAGGGGGTGATACTATGAAAGGATCAGACACCATAAAGAAAGTTCCAAAAAATGTTTGGATTGTTTTAGTCGCTTTAGGAATAGGATATTTATTATATCATAGGATGCATAGGAATTAAAATGAACAGTAATCAAGCAAATGAATCGGATGGAAGTTTTCACATTAGAGTGAACCCACTTCCAGTAAAAAAGAAACCAAAGCCAATTCCAGAACAAGTCGAAACAAAAAAGGAGGTAAAAAATGACAAGCAAAAAGATAGAAAGTAAATTAGCAAAGATAGGAGTTCCAGCATCTTATGTTGGAGTAACTGCTTTGATAGTTTCTTTAATTTGCAGTCAAATGGGAGCGTGTGACTAATGGGTTCATTATTCACATCTGCTGATGGAGATGAAATAACTGGTATTGGGAATGGTGCAGTCGAGTTGGATTTCATGGCTGGAACTGTTACACTTCCAGACGGAACAGTTTCAAACATGAATAAAAATCTCAATGACTTAGGTCTCAACCAATGCAACTCCATTGGAGTTTGGTGTTCAGATGCAGATGCAACAATTCAAGTTGGATCAGCAGTTTCACTTGCTGATCATCAGCTTAATCATGTGATCAATAATTATGGATTTTCAACTGTACGGATTAACATTCCAGACAACTCAACTCCAGATGCATCTAATCAAATATTTTTCATGGCTAGTACAGATGGATGGCTAGGATATGGATTTCCAAGAATTTCACATCAGAAAGGAAGTGTCTCATCAACTTCCACAGATGATTACGTTGTTGAACTTTCAAAACACGTTGGAGCATATAATCAGTTTATGATAACAACTGTCAACACACACGCATCAAATTCGATTGATGTTCAAATTCGATACTCAGAGGATGGTACAAATTGGTTCATTGATCAGGGTTATACAACTGCTGTGTCAATAGCTGGAGGAGCAACTCCAGAGGCTTTTGACTCTTGGGCTTCAGAGGTTGAGCATCATTTTTATCAGATTCGTGTCAAGTCAACCGTTGGAGGAGCAGCAGCCACATTTGAAATTTATTATAACTTTGTAAATGACAGAGGGAGTGCGTTTCTATAATGGTCACTCAAGAATTTATTAATAATTTGTGGACTCTAGTTCCAGCATACAAAAATGAAGCTGTCTTTCAATCTCATGCTCCAACTCCAACTCCAAGTGCATCAACAACTTTAACTCCTCAAGGAAGTAATCCAGAAAAGTCAACTGGAGAATACAAAGCTCCAATTCAAATAATTCATTTCCAGACTCCATCTATTCCTCCAAGATTCAGGGAGAGAAATATAATGAATCCTTTGGAGCAAAAAAATATTAATCTTGCAATGGAGAAAATTGCAGTTCCAGATCCAAGAATGAATATTACTGGAAATCATGTAACGTATGAAAGACGATTGGAAAATATGGGAGTTCAAACTGCTCCTTTCAACTACAATGCAATCTTTGGTATTGTTGGAATTTTAGCTGCTGTGATTGGAATTGTTTGGTTAGCAAGGAGAAAGTAAATTGGCATTGTTAGGTGATCCATCATCTTATCATTATGGAGTAACTTTGAGACAGACAGCTACTCATGCTCCAGATGGAGGATCTATTGCTGATTATCCTAAAGGATGGCGTTTCTTACCATCAGCAACAAAAGAACAACATGAAAAATTAAAAAAAAATTCAGCAGTTGCAAATGCAATGCACATGCTCCACAATTTATCTTTTGTTCCAAGCACACGTCAATATGGTCGAGATCCTCAAGCTCCTGAGAGACATAGACAAGAAACAGAGAAATATCAAAAAGTAATCGCTACTGCTCATCATAATTTGGTAATTGCTCCACAAATCAAAGCTCAAGAGGAGGCAATAGCACGAAAAGAGGAGGAAGAAAGACTTGCAATTGCAACTCTCAAAATGCGAGTTCAAGAACTTGAAAAACAAGTTCCAACTCCAACTGCTCCAGAAATAACCACATCAGCAACTTCATATCTTCCCTTTGCAGTTGTAGGAATTGTTATCGTTGTAATTTTATTATTTCTAAGGAGGAGAGCATAATGACATCATATACACCAAGAGCAATAGCTATGGCAAAAGCTGGGATCATAAAGTTGACCATGTGGGGAAGTGAACGAATTGTTTCTGATGAAGAATATAGGGCATGGAACGAAGAATACAGAAAGACACTTCCTCAACCAAGTTATGGAAAACGACCATCTCAGATACAATATGTAGATACAATCAGAACACAACCAATTGCACAAATGAATTACTGGATGTTCACACTTCCAGTATTAGTTCTTGCAGTTGTTTTAATCGGAGGGAGAAAATAATGGGGAGACCGAGCCCAAGAACTCAGGGAATAGATGAGGAGGGATTACCGTTTCAAAAGTTTGGAACTCAGCAATTAGTCAAAGATCCATTTTCACCAACTGGAGTTAAGCAAATTGATACTGGCAAACAATTCAAAGGATTTACTACATCAGGATATACTGGAACTCAAACAACTGTATTCTCTGAGAGATTTCAAGCTGGAATTACTGGAGCAGTTCCAGTTGAGTTGCATGATGAAGCTGTGCAACGACAAAAAGAAAAACTGGAGGAAATGGGATTACCTCAACTTCCAGATTTGGGAGATTTGTTTGGAGGAGGAGCTATCGACAAACATGGATGCGAATGTGAAAATTGCAAGGATGGAATTGGTCAATGTTCAGACAAAAATCCAAAATGTAACGCATGGGATATTGGATGTGAATTGTTTGGAGCTACAGACAAACATGGATGCGAATGTCAAGCTTGCAAGGATGGAATTGGTCAATGTTCAGACAAAAATCCAAAATGTAACGCATGGGATATTGGATGTGAATTGTTTGGAGCTACAGACAAACATGGATGCGAATGTCAAGCTTGCAAGGATGGAATTGGTCAATGTTCAGACAAAAATCCAAAATGTAACGCATGGGATATTGGATGTGAAGTTACTGAAGGAATAACAAATCCGATTGGAAGTTGGTGGGAAAAATATGGAATTTGGGTTTATGTAATTTTAGGAGTTATTGGATTAGGAATTTTACTTTGGCTATTGAGACCATTATTTGGCATGATAGGAGCTTTCAAAGGAGGTTCTCCATAATGGGAAAAATTGCTGGAGTTCCAAATTGGCTTTCCTTAATTGTTGCAGTTACAGCTCTGGTTTATCTTGCAAGAGACACATCAACAATGAAAAACTTGAGAGGTAAAGTTGGGATTTAACGGAGATCTTTATCCAAGTAACGCATCAATCGTGATGACTACTAAGGGAGACATGGTGGATTATGATACGGAGAGACAGAGACTCGGAATTGGATCAACTGGTCAAGTTTTGACAGTTGCATCTTCATTGCCAGCGTGGTCAGCTAGTGCAACCTCAGTATTATCGACTACTGGAGATCTTCTCTATGCCTCTGGAGCTAATACACTTGCAAGGCTAGCTGGAGGAACTTCTGGAGATGTCTTGACAGCAAATGGAGCTGGTGTTGCACCATCATATCAAACTCCAGCAGGAGGTTCAGTTTGGTCACAATTAGGAACGACATCAGTTGTGACGACTGTGGGATCATATACTGAAGTGTTAGTAAGTGGATTAACAGCATTATTTACAGATTATTCTGAAATCGTAGGCATTGCACACTTTCAAACTGGATGGAATAGTGCAGGGTGGCGTATTAATGGTGTTTCATCAGGTTCAGCTTATGACTACTATTCTAATAATAATTACGGTGGATCAATAACTGCTCAAAGCACAACAGGGCAAGATATGATGACAATGTTTCGTTACAACATTGCACCAAGTTCAGGAGCTTTCATGGTAGGTCATTTTATGAGAAATGAAAATTATAATGATTATATTCAATGTGTAACTCATTCAATGGGTAGTGTAGGAATGACAACAGCTGGTGGAATATTAAAGCAAGATATAGACACGCTTACATCACTCTCAGTTTGTGGTGAATCTGAATCTATTCCTGCTGGTGAGTTAACTGTTTATGGAGTAACTCAAACATAATGAAACTTACAAAAGAAAGAGATCAAGTTGAATCAATGATTTTTATTAAAAAGTTTAAAGGAAAAAAATATGCTCTGACATCAGATGCAACTGGAAAAATATTGGAGATTATATCAACAGATAAAGAAATAATTGCATATGCTAAAAATTTAGGGTTAAAGCAAGATGGCTGACTTTGAGGTTCTCGTGGGAGTTTTGTCCTCTGGACTAATCGCTGTGAATCTCTATGTCATTAAATCTTTGAGCAATCTCTGTGATAGGATAAGCCATCTCGAAGGAAAGTTATCTCGTAAGTGAGAGAGACCTTTGCTTGATCAGTTAGATATACTAGATTAAATCGCTGTGTCTTATGGTCGCAGAATTAGATCCGAATCTTGCAATCGCTGTTATAGCTATTGCAATGCCAGCTTCCATTATTGGAGTGCTGAAATCTTTCGCAAGTGGTAGATAATAATTATCTCCATCTATTTTTTTATAAAGTCATTTCTTGATATGTTTAGGGGGGGGACTTTGGCAAAAGTTTTGTTATGTATTGGTCTGCATAGTATCAATGGTATCAAAGGTATCAATGGTATCATCAAGGTCATCAAATACTGGATAGGAAACATGTTTCCATCAAAAGTCATGATTACAAAGGAAAAATACACAAAAAAACAACTCTACAATATGACACAAAATGACGTTATTTCCTGACTTCCTTCGATATACTAGCTCCCATTCTTGTTTTGTTAATGGAAGGAACACACAAGCTCACGATTTCATTCGGGAATAATAGCCACGTTTGAGGGCTTCCAGATCAAAGTAACTAAGTTAAAACGTCATAAAATGGAAGATTTAGGATAAATTACCAGTCTCTAGTTCCATGTATGAACTCTCGAATAGCCTCAATATCAGTTGTTTCAGTTTCGTATGCTGGATTTTCATGCAGATTGACCAAATCGTGATTATAAGATTCACGTTCGACATATTTCAAAGCCTTATCAAACTCACTAAAAGTTTTCTTAGGAATCAAATGTCTGTCTCTCGTAATTTTAATGACCAAATATGGTTTATCAGATGGATAACCTTGAGGCATATCAGATGGTTTGATTATTGCTATTCCGTTAGGAGCTGAGGACTTGATAGTTTTGAGCTTTTTTTTTGTTTTGATTTTGACTTTGCTTTCTTGAACTTTCCAGCTTTGCTCATTCTGGCAAACTTCTTTCTCCATGCGATTTGCTTTGCAGATGGCATTATTTTCTCCTTTGATAAATAAATCTATTTTTGGGTGTTATAACTTCAAAAACACTCCAATCTGCTATCATTTCACTAATATGATTATTTGGTGGTTCTTTTTGTAACACAACAGTATCATAAACCCAAGCCCCACCTCTAGGTGGTATATTTTTTTTACTTAATTTAACTTTGTAATTATATTTCTGATATGTATAAGGTGGTTTATCGCCTTTTTTATATGGTCTACCATTTTTCATGGGCATAGTAATAGATTTATTTTTCCATCCTCCAACTTGTTTTTTTATTGCTACAGCTTTTTTTACTCTTTTTGGCATAATCTTAGTTCTCCTCCATGTATAAAAAAAGCATTATTTGAGTCATGCCTGAATAAAGCCATGTTTAACAGCTTCCTCATGAGACATGCCAAATAAACAAACTGTGCATTTTGTCGATTTTGATTTTTTATCTTTGAATTTTCCACATCCTACGCAATGAAGAACTAAAGTGGTCTTATTTTCATTAAGTGGTTCAGGTTTGCCCCAAGTCAGCAAGTCTGGATGGTTCATTGTTTCTGGATTCATCCAGTTTCAAGACCTAGTTTACGTGCTACAGCCATTATACAATAAGCCATTGTCTCGTCTGCATCTTCATATGTTGGATGCATTGGGTGAGTCCTAATTTGCTCTAACAATGCCCAATGAGTTATTGGCAATGTTATCCACATCCTTGTTTTAACTCCTCTAATTCCCCTTCCAGTATCTTTTGCTATTCTTGGTTTTGCAGTTAAAAAATCACTCATGGTCTATACTCCTCTACAGGATAACCAGTCTCATGCAAACATATCACAAACTGACACTTCTCACACATAGATGTGGAATTATCATATCTTTGAGGGCGTTCTTGCTCATTATCGTACAATCTCCATTGCACTTGTTTTTTACACCTTACACATTTACTCATATCCATCATTAAAACTTACCAGTTTTTTACCGTTTTTGTTAATTAAAATTAACAATTTCCAATGTAAATACGCACACACACGCACACACACACACACACACAGTTTCAAAAATGCCTACAGGTCAGCACGTAAAAAAAAACCTGTAGTAACCTACAGCCACCACTAATTCCCCCACCACCGCATTCCACAGCCTTCGTATGAATTAATTTTTAATGATAATTAAAAAAAGGTAGTTAGCTATTTTCTCTTTTTTGCCTACTTTTTTCTCTTTTTGAGTTAATTTTATTTGAGTAATATTGTTAAAACCTTAAATTTCATTGATTTTTTGGGATAAACATAAAAAAAGATGATGTTATCATAATGACCTGTGATGTGTGTGGAGCAATGTCTCACGCAATAAAAGCTCATGTTCAAGAGGGATATTATGTCAAAGACGAATTTGTGATTTGTAAGATTTGTTTTGGTGATTTGAGCTGAGTGAGAAAAGAAAGATTGATAATCTTTATAGTGAGAGTGTTGAAATCAACCATGAAATTTTAGACTTAATAGAATATTTAATTAATGCAGAATGGGATTCTAACAAACTTAAACAGAAAATTGAATTGGGAATGAAAGAACGTGATATAATAGAAAATGAAATTTACAAAGTTGAGGGAATACCAAAATGACTTCAACCGTTGAGTCTCTAAGTCAGTATGTTGAGTGTGCAATTTGTAAGAGAAATACATCAAAAAATCATGCTACACAATATCATGATTTTTGGATCTGTTCATGGTGTGAAAAGTGAAATTTCCAGACAAAAAATATCAGATAATTTATGCTGATCCAGCTTGGTATTATAGTAGAAATGATACTAGAGGATGTCCTTATCCGATGTTAGAGACTGAGAAGATCATTAACTTCAAAGTAAATGGAAATTCCATAAAAGAAATTTCTGATAAAAATTGTATTTTGTTTTTGTGGACTACATTTCCAAAACTTCCTGATGCTCTCAAAGTAATCGAGGGATGGGGTTTTGAATTTAAAACACTAGGATTTAACTGGATAAAACAAAACAGAAATAATTCAAAGTGGTTTTGGGGGATGGGAAATTGGACTCGATCTAACCCAGAAATTTGTCTTATTGGCACTAAGGGAAAGCCAAAAAGATTAAGAGCTGATATATCATCTGTCATTGTTTCAAGTTATAGAGAACACTCAAAAAAACCTGATATTATCAGAGATAAAATTATTCAATTAATGGGAGATTTGCCCAGAATTGAATTGTTTGCTAGAACAAAAGTTCATGGATGGGATGTTATAGGTAATGATGAAAAATTACAGAATCAACCGTTGGAGGCTTTTCTTGAAACAAAAAAAATATGAGGAATATCTCAAGCGAACACTTCCAGAGAGTGATGAAGTCGAGTGCAAAAAGTGTGAAAGAAAATACTCTGATGAGTGGAATTTATTGAGCTTAGCAAAACTGGATATGTGCATGCTTTGTGCTAATAGGAATATTGATAAACAAACAATTGAAAGGAAGTATCAGAATGTCAAGTGATGAACCAGCAACAAACGAAGTAAAAGGCGACCCTCTAGTCACACATTGTCCACTATGTGGAGCTCAATTTGTCAAAGCAGCTTTGACAAATCGTGATCAAAGATGTGGTGTTTGTTATCCAGACTCCCATAGAGACTTTCTAGTGAGAATTAAGACTGGAGAATAAATGAATAAGAGTAGGCTGGCAAGAGACCTTTGGAGAAAGGTGTTTAATGATAATCTCATTAACCTTTCAGACGGAGATGCACGCAAACAAGTTGTTAGAGACTTTTTGAATGATCCGGTCAATAAGAAAGCTGGATGGAAATCCAAAGATGCTCGATTCTTTAGGTTAGGTTTCAATAAAGTAGCTAAGGAAAACAACTTTAACGTTATGAACATTGGACTAACACCTGAACCATCTCGCAACAAAACCCAAAAAGGATCAATGAGCATCAATGTAAAAACAAAACAAAAAAATCCTCCTCCAATGGGAGAATCCATCAAGCCTACAACTCCAGCAGAAAAAATGTCTGGAGCAGTTCCACAAACTCCAACGTTAGAGAATCAACAAGCTCAAGCCACTTACTATACAGCTCAAAGCGTTGGACAAATTTTTGATACAATCGTAAATATCATTTCAGCACGAACTGGATGCACTCCACTAAGTCAAAACGAAAGAATCGCATTAGGAGAAGCATGGATGCCCATCTTTACTGAATATTTCTCAGGAGAAAACTCAAAATGGGTAATGGTTGCAGTTATCACAATTCCAATTGCATTAAGAATTTTGTCAGAGATTCAACAAAAGAAAAAAAAGAAAGAACTGGAGGAGCAATATGGAATTAAGGATATTCCACAGAAAGATTTACCAAAGAAAAAATCAGCATGGGAGAATATGAGTCATGGAAAAAACGAAACTAACAAAAAATGAATATCTGGATTCGCTTGATCCAGATAATTTGAATCTTGAAAAATCAGACTTGATTGATTTCTGTCATGGATGTATTGCTGAATGGAAAAAAAATAAAATTGCTAACTTTAAGTATATTTTAGCAATGGAACTGATGATTGGAGCAGTACGCATAACTCCAGAGGATGTGATGAAAACTGTCTGGAAAAAAATTCTAGTTTGGTTTTGGGATTTGCAATACAAAAACGCACTTGCAGAGAATGAAGGCATGTTAAAGAAGTTGAGGGAAATTGGATCAGGCTAAGAGTGATAATGTTATCAATGCGTTTTTTAATTCTCTGAAAACAGAGGATGATAAAATGTTAGAGACAGGATTAACTCATAATACAACAGTTGAAGTTTTACGTCAAGCAGTTTTAGGAGTAGTTCAAGAGCATCCAAAAAGATTTGAGCAATATGTAAAATTCTTTGAAGAAGGATGTATGTATCTTAATGATGACACAGATGAACTTCCAGAGGTAGAAAAATGAAAGATGATAGTTCTCCAGATGTAAATAAAGATTTAGCCATTGACCAAGAAGATGCAAACGCATCAAGTCTTTCTCAAGAAAAGCCGTCTCGTTTTGCATCATCTGGAGAACATCTTGATTTTAATTTTGAAGCATACGAAGAAAAAATTGTAATAGTTGGAGCTTCTGGATCTGGAAAAACTTATCTTGCAAATACAATTATGAAATCTCTCAATGGTGTTTCTGTTTGGGTGTATGATCCCAATTATCAGTTTCATTCAAGTCGAGCAATAGTGTTTCATGAGTTAGATAAACTTCTGGAAGTTTATGACTCTGCTAAACGTGGTCATTATATCCTTCAACCACAAGATGGAACAGAGCATACTTTCAGAAGATTTAATGAAGAAGCTTTCAAGAGAGGCAATCTCGTTTTAATCGAGGATGAGATTCACAATCATCTTTCCAAGCAGAAAATACTCAAAGAATTTAATCAAGTCATACTCTCAGGGAGACCAAGAGGGATTTCAGTAATTTCAATTTCATCAAGACCAGCCAGTTGTCCAAATCATATTTTATCAAATGTAAAACATGTCTTTGCTTTCAAATTAAATTTAGAGAGTGATATAAAATTCTTGGAGGGATATTTAGGAAGTGATGTTTGGATATTAATGCCACGTGATAAGAGACAAAAATTAAAGGAAGAAGCTGAACTCCCTGAGCATACGTTTTTTTATCGAGACATGGATAAATCTGAAGGAGTGATTGGGAAAGTATGAAACAAATTAGGTGTTTTAACGGATGAAATACAAAATCTTCACATGTCCAGAGTGCAAATTTCGAAAATTCGAATCGATAAATGCTCTCAACGTTCACATTGGAAAATCTCATCTAGTAAATTACAAAATCAGCATAGTCAACAATAAACCAGTTATCAAATTAAAGACTAGAGCAACAGTCCAAGATGTTTCAAAAATAAAAAAATAATTTAAGTCAAGAATAACTTATCTTAACTTGAACCTTCGTAGGCTTTTTGCAGACTTTGCACCACATTTCTCCATCTATCCTTTCCTTGAAGCCTCCAACGTAAATCGAGAACAAACGATTTCCACAATGAGGGCAGGAGGGGATGAGGTTAGTCATGCCTTGACCACCTCTCTGATGTTGTCTAACTCACATTTTATAGTGTGAATTAAACCATCCGTATATCCATTCTTACACTTATCTAACATCTCAGATATATGCTCGAATTTTACTGACATTTTTTCTCCGTCACTTCCATCAATCTGTACGGATTGTTTTTGTATGTTTGATTTCATATTACCTAGTATAGACTAGTGGTCTATAATAGTATGATGGTTAAATTCAACAATGGTAATGCCTAACTAGTCACGACCTTTCAAAGGGGTGTTTTATTTATCTACAATAACATAGATTTGACATATGCCTCAGATTGTAACTAACGTAGCAAAAAACATCAAAGGCGTTGTCTTTGATGAAGCTATAATTGCAGTCTTGTCAGCATCTCTTATTGCTCCGTTCTTCGTTCCAAGAATCAACAATGTCTTAGACTCTGTACCAATTCTTAGAGACCACAAATCTCTTGCATCACTTGTCGCTGGTATGGTTGTCTTTGCCATTGCAAAAGGAGTGAATATGCCTTCAATACTCAAAGCAGTTGTCATTGGTGTTGCTGGAGCATTTATCCTAACAGCAGTTCTTCCACTATACACTCAAGTCACAAACAGAGGAGTTGGAAATTAATGGTACTAAAAAATTATAGAACTCTATCTGCGACACAAAATTGGGATGGGACAGCCCAGACGATAATAACAAACCTCCCACGCGATTTCCTAGCACAACGCTATTACATTGATATTGATTCAGATGACGTTCGAGCTGCTGGAGCTGTCACAGCAGTAGTTGACGGAGGACTTAAGATGATCACAAATATCAAAATCGTTGCAGTTGGAGAGGGTTCATCAAGAACAATCTTTGAAGTCAACGGAACTGATTTGTATCACATGAACTTGTTTGATTATGGTTCTCCAGTTTCTCCAATTCAATTATCATTGACAACATCACAAGCACAACTTCACATGAACTGGTGTATCGATTTTAGATGCAATAAACTTGACCCAGACGATTTCTCTGTTGCATTACCAACTTACTTACTTTCATCATTACAATTAGAAATTACTTATGCAGCTCCATCAACAACAAACTATGGTTCAAACCCTCCAACATCTTTCAATACAAATTGTACAACTCGAATCACTTGCGTTGAGGGTATTCCAGAAGCTGGAGAGGACTTTTCATCAAATCCATTGATGACAGTTCTATCAAAAACTTTGACAGCAGACTCATCAACAGGTTCACTTGAATCCTTTGATACTTTCTTCCAAGTTGGAGCATTAATTCGCAGAGACTTTTTGCGAGTTGAAAATAGCTCAAATGTCAGAGCTGACTCCGAGATGACAAATTATCAAGTTAACTCTGGTACCATACCGCTCATGTCAAACATTTACACAGACTCTCAAAAGATGAATAACATAATCAATTACAGAATTGGTTCAGGTTATCCAAGAGGAGTTCAAGCATTTACCAGTACAACCGCAACATCCGAGACAGTTCCTTATGACAATGGAGAATATGTTTCTGATGGATATTATATGATTGATTTCTATAACAATCGTATGCCATTCATCAATACTGCTGGAGGACTTCGTATCGGAGGCTTGTCAACAGTTGGATATAATACGGGTGACCTAGTCTTTCAAGGAAATTTCGCTAATGCAAGTTCAATAATTCGCAGAGTTCAAGAAACTGTGGAGGGATAAAATTGCCTTCATACGTTAATCAAAAAAAAAAGAACAAATAGCCAAAAAGGTTATCCTCAAAGAATATACTAATCGATTAATTTTCCAATCTCAACGTCTAACTGGTAACCAGTCTTTGAATGAATCACATCAGCATACAGAACAAAAGGGAGTCATTGACTCATTAAAGTCATTATTCGCTGGAGCAACTGGAAGATGACAGCAAAGACTGGAACTGGAGGAAAGAAAGCAGATGATGAAAGAGCATCAGACCAACCACAAACTCAAACAACAACAGCATCTCCAGATTTTTCTGAGACTTCTCCAGCAAACGCTGGTGTAACTGCTGGAAGTTCAAGCACTACAACTGGAGCAAATGTTCAATCAGTTGCAGTTCAATCAACTCCAAGTTATTCCAATCTTTACTCAGCTAACCCATTAACTCAGGGAGCAAATAGAGGACTGGTCACAGATGTACAAAACTCAAGCGAGACAGCTCGAGCAATGGCAGACACATCAGTTGCTTCTCCAACAAAACTCGGAGTTAATTCATCAATAATTAATCCAAACAATCTCACTTCACAATATACAGCACAGCAAAGCATGGCAATTCCATTGGTTAACGTGATGAAAAATGTTCCAACTCCCAAAGGATCAGGAGGGATGTTATCAGGAACAAATACAGACAATCAATATTTAGCAAATGAATCTGGATCAATCAGACATGCAGAGGAAAGGAGAAACAAATACGTTAATCAAAATAAATTCATAGCAAATCCAACTCCTCAACCAACTGCTCCAATTCCAACAAAAATTTACACCAGAACAAATCTCTTGGACCAAGCTGGAGAGGACTCTAATCCTCTTTCAATCTTAGAGGGAAATCCGTTTGTTGCTCCTCAGCAAAGATTCCTTCCACAGATTAATGAAGAATTTGCTCCAAGACCTGAGTTGAAATCATTTACAACTGATCCATACATTGGAGTTCACAAAACTTCTCCTATTGCTCCAAACTCTGACAATGAAGTTTCACAGAAAAAAGGAGTCATGGACTGGATGCAAGAAATTAGAACTCATAAATATTTTCCATTAGCTATCATGGCAATCATTGTGATTGTCGTTATATCATTTCTGAGAGGAAGGGGGTGATACTATGAAAGGATCAGACACCATAAAGAAAGTTCCAAAAAATGTTTGGATTGTTTTAGTCGCTTTAGGAATAGGATATTTATTATATCATAGGATGCATAGGAATTAAAATGAACAGTAATCAAGCAAATGAATCGGATGGAAGTTTTCACATTAGAGTGAACCCACTTCCAGTAAAAAAGAAACCAAAGCCAATTCCAGAACAAGTCGAAACAAAAAAGGAGGTAAAAAATGACAAGCAAAAAGATAGAAAGTAAATTAGCAAAGATAGGAGTTCCAGCATCTTATGTTGGAGTAACTGCTTTGATAGTTTCTTTAATTTGCAGTCAAATGGGAGCGTGTGACTAATGGGTTCATTATTCACATCTGCTGATGGAGATGAAATAACTGGTATTGGGAATGGTGCAGTCGAGTTGGATTTCATGGCTGGAACTGTTACACTTCCAGACGGAACAGTTTCAAACATGAATAAAAATCTCAATGACTTAGGTCTCAACCAATGCAACTCCATTGGAGTTTGGTGTTCAGATGCAGATGCAACAATTCAAGTTGGATCAGCAGTTTCACTTGCTGATCATCAGCTTAATCATGTGATCAATAATTATGGATTTTCAACTGTACGGATTAACATTCCAGACAACTCAACTCCAGATGCATCTAATCAAATATTTTTCATGGCTAGTACAGATGGATGGCTAGGATATGGATTTCCAAGAATTTCACATCAGAAAGGAAGTGTCTCATCAACTTCCACAGATGATTACGTTGTTGAACTTTCAAAACACGTTGGAGCATATAATCAGTTTATGATAACAACTGTCAACACACACGCATCAAATTCGATTGATGTTCAAATTCGATACTCAGAGGATGGTACAAATTGGTTCATTGATCAGGGTTATACAACTGCTGTGTCAATAGCTGGAGGAGCAACTCCAGAGGCTTTTGACTCTTGGGCTTCAGAGGTTGAGCATCATTTTTATCAGATTCGTGTCAAGTCAACCGTTGGAGGAGCAGCAGCCACATTTGAAATTTATTATAACTTTGTAAATGACAGAGGGAGTGCGTTTCTATAATGGTCACTCAAGAATTTATTAATAATTTGTGGACTCTAGTTCCAGCATACAAAAATGAAGCTGTCTTTCAATCTCATGCTCCAACTCCAACTCCAAGTGCATCAACAACTTTAACTCCTCAAGGAAGTAATCCAGAAAAGTCAACTGGAGAATACAAAGCTCCAATTCAAATAATTCATTTCCAGACTCCATCTATTCCTCCAAGATTCAGGGAGAGAAATATAATGAATCCTTTGGAGCAAAAAAATATTAATCTTGCAATGGAGAAAATTGCAGTTCCAGATCCAAGAATGAATATTACTGGAAATCATGTAACGTATGAAAGACGATTGGAAAATATGGGAGTTCAAACTGCTCCTTTCAACTACAATGCAATCTTTGGTATTGTTGGAATTTTAGCTGCTGTGATTGGAATTGTTTGGTTAGCAAGGAGAAAGTAAATTGGCATTGTTAGGTGATCCATCATCTTATCATTATGGAGTAACTTTGAGACAGACAGCTACTCATGCTCCAGATGGAGGATCTATTGCTGATTATCCTAAAGGATGGCGTTTCTTACCATCAGCAACAAAAGAACAACATGAAAAATTAAAAAAAAATTCAGCAGTTGCAAATGCAATGCACATGCTCCACAATTTATCTTTTGTTCCAAGCACACGTCAATATGGTCGAGATCCTCAAGCTCCTGAGAGACATAGACAAGAAACAGAGAAATATCAAAAAGTAATCGCTACTGCTCATCATAATTTGGTAATTGCTCCACAAATCAAAGCTCAAGAGGAGGCAATAGCACGAAAAGAGGAGGAAGAAAGACTTGCAATTGCAACTCTCAAAATGCGAGTTCAAGAACTTGAAAAACAAGTTCCAACTCCAACTGCTCCAGAAATAACCACATCAGCAACTTCATATCTTCCCTTTGCAGTTGTAGGAATTGTTATCGTTGTAATTTTATTATTTCTAAGGAGGAGAGCATAATGACATCATATACACCAAGAGCAATAGCTATGGCAAAAGCTGGGATCATAAAGTTGACCATGTGGGGAAGTGAACGAATTGTTTCTGATGAAGAATATAGGGCATGGAACGAAGAATACAGAAAGACACTTCCTCAACCAAGTTATGGAAAACGACCATCTCAGATACAATATGTAGATACAATCAGAACACAACCAATTGCACAAATGAATTACTGGATGTTCACACTTCCAGTATTAGTTCTTGCAGTTGTTTTAATCGGAGGGAGAAAATAATGGGGAGACCGAGCCCAAGAACTCAGGGAATAGATGAGGAGGGATTACCGTTTCAAAAGTTTGGAACTCAGCAATTAGTCAAAGATCCATTTTCACCAACTGGAGTTAAGCAAATTGATACTGGCAAACAATTCAAAGGATTTACTACATCAGGATATACTGGAACTCAAACAACTGTATTCTCTGAGAGATTTCAAGCTGGAATTACTGGAGCAGTTCCAGTTGAGTTGCATGATGAAGCTGTGCAACGACAAAAAGAAAAACTGGAGGAAATGGGATTACCTCAACTTCCAGATTTGGGAGATTTGTTTGGAGGAGGAGCTATCGACAAACATGGATGCGAATGTGAAAATTGCAAGGATGGAATTGGTCAATGTTCAGACAAAAATCCAAAATGTAACGCATGG
>JACKQG010003538.1_pt1 | contig 19070 bp, 17 predicted proteins | sample 8237621 | NCBI WGS metagenome assembly JACKQG01 (sample SAMN15677084, study PRJNA649215) | marine metagenome | biome: marine; feature: Black Sea; material: saline water; isolation source: suspended particulate matter (SPM) from the Black Sea western gyre | collected 2013-06-09/2013-06-10 | depth... | reverse complement strand
GTGCTCAGTTCAGGCTTCTTGCTTCGATGGAAGAACATGCTTCCGAGATGGAATCCATCGTGGAAAAGTTTGCCGGCGCCGTGAAGTAGCGGATCCGGGCAAAGCACCCCCCATTTACAAGCCTGCTACAATTCCTCCTCATAGGCTCGCCGCAGCAATCCGGCTAGGTGAATAACCTGAGGGGTTTGGCCACTGCCATTCATGCAAGACCGCACTTGCATGATGCACCCAATATTCCCGGACACGATCCAATCCGGTTTAGTCTTCAATAAGTTACTTACTTTGCGTTTGCCCAAGTTGGCTGCAATTTTTGGTTGGTCGATGTTGTAACTTCCTGCAGAACCGCAGCATATATCGGGTTCTTCTGCTTCCAGAAGTTCCACGCCGGGTATCGCCCGCAGCAATCGTCGAGGTGGCTCCGTTACTCCTTGTGCGTGACGCAAATGACAAGCGTCTTGATAAACAACTCTAGGCACACCTTTCGTGCGGGGCGGAGTCTCCAAGCCCAGTTGGTCCAGAATCTCACTGAAATCGACAACCTTGCCGGCAAAAGACTTTGCCGCTGATTCTTCGGTCGATCCTTTCAGAATTAGAGGATATTCCTTCAAACCGGAACCGCAGCCGGCAGCGTTGGTCAAAATGGCATCCACATCATCAGGAAAGGCCTCAAGGTTTTTCCGGGCAAACCTACGGGCATGCTCCCCGGCTCCAACATGCCAACCGAGCGCACCGCAGCAAGTTTGGCCGCGAGGAATCATCACCTCGACTCCGTTACGAACCAATACGGCGATCGTATCATCGTTAATTTTGGGATCCATTACCTGCTGCGCACACCCGACAAGCAAAGCGACGCGAGCTCTTGGCGTCCCCATTGGCTTTACCACTTCTGGCAACTTGATTGCACTCGGCAACGTTTTTGGCAGCAAGGCCAACATGGAGCGCACAAAATCAGGCAAAAGCCGACCGAATGGCCTAGCCAGCATGCCCACCGTGGCGGCAATTCGAAACCTGCCCGGCCAAGGCAAAATGGACAGTAATGCTTTTCGCTTCAGCTTTTCCGCGACACTTCGCCTGCTTTCCGTTTCTGCTTTTTCCCGAAAGGGACCAAGCAGGTTACGGTATTCAACCCCAGAAGGGCAGGATGTCTCGCAAGCCAAACAACCAAGGCAACGGTCTAAATGTGGGAGCACCTGCTCGGTTGGCAATTTACCTTCCAATGCTTCTTTCATCAGTATGATGCGACCTCGCGGCGTATCCATTTCTTGGCCAAGTTCCGCGTAGGTTGGGCAAGTAGGAAGGCAAAATCCGCAATGTACACACGATTGAACCGCTTCCGCCATCAAAGGTCCGGCTGGCCCTAATTTATCGACGGGAATGCTGTGCTTCATGGAATTGACGGAAACTTATGATCGGGATCGAAAGCCGCCTTCACTGCTTTTGTGATGACTCCATCGGCCCACTCCCCCAAATATGGATGTTCCACCTGTCCCCGAAAGGCAAGTCCTCGCAAACCTCTCTCTCGCAAACCGCAATCAAGTCCCATCACCGCACTTTCGGCAGGCCACGCCACCCATGCAACATTGCAAGCCACACCGTATCGACGCGATGCTCCGAAGGATGAAAGAAATTCGTCCAGCTCTATTATTCTGTTTGGAGTCACGGGCACTTTTACCAAGATGGCGTCAGGTGAAGCCCAACCAAATGAGTTTGCATTGCGCCAAAATTTGTCGGCCTCATCGGTAGCGATCAGCTCTCCCGAGCCGCCAAGTTCCAATAGAATCCGATCAGCCCTTTTAGGCAAGGCGGATTCGGCTCCCCCTATTCGTAAAAAAACATCGCCTGCAGAATTTAACTCCATTCCGTCTGGTTCCCAAGATGAAACCGCCACGCAACGAACTTTATCTATTCCGGTTTCCAAATTCACGGAAGGAAGTCGCAATGTAAGAAATTTCCGGGGTTCGGGAAATACCTTAAAGCTTACCTCCGTCAAAATCCCAAAACAGCCGAGACTACCAACGAGAAATTTAGGAAAATCAAATCCTGCTGCATTCTTAACCACCTTGCCTCCGCCTTTGATTCGGCGGCCCCTGCCGTCCACAAAAGTAACTCCGATTATAAAGTCGCGAATGCCGCCAAAACGCAACCGCCCTGGGCCGTTTAAACCTGCTGCGACCATTCCTCCGAGAGTTGAGCCCTTTTCCGCAAAAGGAGGATCGAAAGGCATGTACTGACCGTGTTCCCGTAAAGTCGCTTGTACTTTTTCTATCGGCGTTCCCGCTTTGGCGGAAAAAACATATTCACTAGGCTCGTATTCCACAATTCCAGACAACCCCGACAAATCGATGAAATCTCCTTCATGCGACATCGTCAGGGCAGGTTTGGTCTTTCCTCCTACTGCGAGGACATGCGAGGACTCGCATACCGCCACAGCAACTTCCTCGGAGCACTGTGGTCGTATTGTCATTCCCGAGAAATCAGGCCTGCCTTTTCCAGAGGGTGCAACCCATAGAGAGAAAGAGAGGGAGCTTCACCGTCAGGAAACATTTTTCCAGGATTGGAAATTTCGGCGGGGTCAAAAGCGCTTCGGACGGACTTCATCAAGTCGATGTCGTCCTCACTAAACATAGTCGGAAGATATTGTCGCTTTTCCATACCCACGCCGTGCTCTCCCGTGATGGACCCACCCATCTTAACGCAAGTCATCAAAATTTCGCTGGCAGCAGACTCTGCACGTTCTAGTGCTCCGTCAACTCGGCCGTCATACATAATTAGAGGATGCAGGTTTCCGTCTCCGGCATGAAAAACATTAGCGATGCGAACGTTATATTTCTCACCGACGTCCTTGATCTTTCGCAAAGCTTCTCCCAAACGGTTGCGAGGGACGACCCCGTCCTGCACAATGAAATCAGGACTCAATCGACCAACAGCTGAAAAGGCACTCTTTCGCCCACTCCAAATTCTAGCACGTTCAAGAGCATCTGCCGCAACATGCGTTTCCGTGGGGCTAGAAGATCTTAATAATTCTGCCAAAAGTGGCTTCTCGGCATCCAATTCTTCTGCGGGTCCCTCAAGTTCGACAATAAGCACAGCATCCACATCTTTGGGGTAACCCGCATTAACGGCATATTCGGCAGCCTCAATGGCGAGCTTATCCATAATTTCGAGTGCGCCGGGAAGGAGACCAGAACAAACGATCATAGAAACTGCATCGCCAGCCTTTTCAAGCGAATCGTATCCAGCCAAAACAGTATGATATGCTTCGACTTTTGGGAGCAAACGAAGAGTTATTTCTAATGCCACGCCAAATAAGCCTTCGCTTCCTGCAAATAAACTAGTCCAGTCGGGGCCTATCATTTCCAAGGAATCACCACCAAATTGAACGACTTCGCCTGTTGCTAAAACTAACTTCAAGCCAAGCACATGATTAGTAGTCATTCCGTATTTAAGGCAATGTGCACCGCCAGAATTAAACGCTACGTTTCCGCCAATAGTACATATTTTCTGACTTGAAGGGTCGGGTGCAAAATAAAGATCATAATCAGCCGCCTTCTCGGAAACAGTTAAATTAACAACTCCAGGTTCAACAATAGCAATTCGCCGTACAGGATCCAAATCAAGAATTTTATTCAAGCGGTTGAGAGCTATTACGATACCATCTTCAACCGGCAAGCATCCTCCCGACAAACTAGTCCCACTACCTCGTGCAACAAAGGGCACTTTTGCCCTAGAACAAATACGAACTGTTTCAATAACTTCTTGCCCGGTTTCTGGCACGACCACGGCACGAGGACGAACAGCGAAAGCAGTCAACCCATCAGATTGGTATGAAGCAAGATGGACATCCTCGGTCAGCAGGCGATCGACGGGATATAGCCTAGAAAGTTCGTTCATGAATTCTTGATGAGACATCAATTCAGTACACAATAAGCTAGAGCTGTAGCACGGTAATTTTTCATTCGAATAAACAGTGGTTCATTATTGTTTATTTTCACTTTCGCACCCATAATCTTGATATTGTATTTTGAAATACCGATATTTTTATCACAGATATAAACGCATGAAATGTACAAGTAAATACACGCTCTTTTCGCTTTCTTGAGTGCAAATAAAATAATGTTGTTTTGTTCATGCTACATGAACTACAACAATTTACAGGTTAATGGCACGCCCTTCTCGGTAAGATAGGTCTGCCGCCAAAACGATAGCCAAACTGTTTACTGCGTCTTCTAGATGGTTCGTAAGATCGATGTTTTCTTTAATAGCCTTGAGAAAATATGCCTGTTCTCGTTCACACAACTCGTCATGGCCAGGCTCATCCTCGGTATTTATAAATTCATCCTCGTGTGCAAATTCGCCCTTTTCATTTAATTCAGCATGATGGACCTTCAGAATATTAGTCATGCAGTGCGAATCGACATCATCGCTCTCAACCTCTTCCGTCTTGTCGGCAACTATGCTCACGCAACCCTTGGGGCCCATTGCGTCTTTAACAAAAAAAGCCGTTTCACTCACCATTGGCCCCCACGCGGCTTCATACCAACCACTGGAACCGTTCTCAAACTGTATATTGAAAATCCCGTAATTATACATGGTAGGACTTATTTCATCGCTAAGCCTCGAGCCAACAGCATGTACCCGTGTCGGTTTAGAGCGAGTCATCTGACACATCACATCCACATAATGAACGCCACAGTCCACGATTGGCGAAGTTGTTTTCATGAGATTTTTATGAGTCTCCCAATTCTCTCCCTTGCTTTGTTGGTTGAGATTCATTCTCATTGCAAGTGGACTACCCATGTCACGAGCAATTTCAATAAACTTGATCCATGATGGGTGATGCCGAAGGATGTATCCAACGACAACCTTGCGATTAACTTCCTTGGCCTTAGTAGCAATGGCACAAGCCTTCTCGACAGTTTCCGCAAGAGGTTTTTCAACAAAAACATGGCAACCGAAATCAAGGGCGGCTATGGTATAAGGAAAGTGAGTTTCTGTATAAGAAGAAATGGAGACGGCATCAGGTTTGGTTTCTCTTAGTGCCTGATTGAAATCAACATATTGAGGCATAGGGCCTAGTTCGTTCACCATTTCTTGAGACGACTGTAATGATCGAGTTACCACGCCGCATATCTCAAAACCTTCTAACTTGGAATACGCACGGGCATGAGAAATGCCCATATGCCCAGCACCAATAACAAGTATACGGACAGTTTTCTTTTTCATTATCATTTTATTATAAACTCTTCACTTTTTTAAATTAAGTACTTCAATAATATGCTGTTTGATAGTTAATGGTTCCAACCCCTTCGTCGATCGATAAAAAATCTTAGCTTCAGATGTTAATAATCCAAGAAATGGAGTTGTTTCTAGTCCCTCTTCTGCTCTGAGCTCAACAACTGGAGAAATTTCGGTGCCTGAGCAAATATAATTTGTTCCTGAAGACTGAGTTTCGATTAAGAGTTTTTTCGCGACATCAGTGAAATCATTGCCATCCACACAAATAGTAACTAGCTTTAATCCCCTTTTTCTGTAAATTTTATGGATTGCAGCAAGTTGAAGCAATTCTTGACGGTTATTCTTATCTTGATTGCTCCATACATAAATTAATTTTGGTAGTTTTGAATCATTCCTTCTAACAAACTTAAGTGTTCTTATATTCGCAGTTTTCAAATAAACGCTTTCTCTAGCAAAACGCTCTCTCGTTTTTTCGGCAATTATACGATCTTTAATCCACTTGATAGAATTTCCAAAAACTAGCCCGCGAACCACCGCCGGTTCGATTCCATGATTCAAGGAGTTAATCGCAATTCTCAGCTCTTCGCGATCCTCCCGATCCGGGTTTTTTGGGTCTCCAATCCTTCCAGAATACCGAAGTTTTCGTTTCTTATCGAAGAGGAAAGCATGGGGAGTTACGCGAACCCCATAGGCTTTTGCTACCTCTTGCGTTTTCCCGTCATAAAGATATGGGAAGGGATATTGCAATTCTCTTGCCCGCAATGCCATCTCGGGGAGAGTATCACCCAATGCCGAAGACGACAATTCGTCTGGCAAAATAGCTTCTGGATCGTTTGGCGATATGGCAACAACAGCCAATCCTTTATTCCGATACTCTTTTGCCAAACGAATGATGCGATGCTGAAATATTTGTGATGTCGGGCAGTGGTTTGAGAGAAAGACAATTACGAGCAGTTCGGATTTCCTGAAGTCTGTTGAATTATAAATGAGGCCATCGACCCCCGGCAATCGGAACGGCGGCATATCCTCTTGGTTGTCCAAGGCAAAGGCCGAAGACCATAATCCCGCAATTGCCAGTAAGAATCTTATACGATTCATAAATGGTTAATCTGGACATAACGTTTTTGGTTGGCAAAGGAAAATATCAGTTTCTTAAAACCCAACAGACGATTGACCTTTTTGTACAGAAGACTACTCTTGATTTTTAAATTTAATATGTACCCCGAAGACAGCAAAGAGAAGTGGTTCAGCGGAAAAGGCTTGTGGCACGAGGTTGACGACAAGGACTGGAACAACTGGTCTTGGCAGCTACGGAACCGCATAACAAGCCTTTCCCAACTTGAGGAATACCTAGAATTGACCCATGAAGAACGTGAGGGGTGCCGCCTTGCGTATAGTAAACTGTCGATGGCGATCACACCTTTTTTCTTTAATTTGATAGATCGCAAAAACGCCAACTGCCCCATTCGCCTCCAGGTTATTCCAAGAGTGGAAGAAATGACAACCAGCCAAGAGGAAATGTTGGATCCCGTTGGTGAAGATGAACACTCTCCCGTTGCTGGAATCGTTCACCGATATCCAGATAGAGTCTTGTTTTTGGTTACAGACCGATGTGCTTCATATTGTCGCTACTGCACTAGAAGTCGGATGGTTTCAAATGCCCAGGATTACAATTTTCATCCTGCTCTAGAGGATGGACTCGCCTACATTGAACAAAATAGCAGCATTCGCGATGTCCTCTTGAGTGGTGGCGATCCATTGCTTTTGTCGGATCGTAAACTTGATTATCTTCTCGGTCGCTTGCGGAAGATTCCTCATGTCGAATTTGTTCGTATTGGGTCTCGGATACCAGTGTTTCTGCCACAGCGTATCACGCCGGAATTGTCGGAAATCTTCCGAAAGCACGGGCCCGTTTGGATGAGTATTCACGTTAATCATCCCACGGAATGTACTGTCGAACTTAAAAGCGCATGCGAGCAACTAGCTTTTTCCGGAGTGCCCTTGGGGAATCAATCTGTTCTGCTGCGCGGAGTTAACGACGATTTGATGGTCATGAAAAGTCTTGTCCATCGCCTTTTAATGATGCGCGTCAGACCTTATTATTTGTACCAGTGTGACCTTATTACGGGCAGTTCACATCTTCGATCCGACATCTCTACGGGTCTGGATATTATTCGCGGTTTACGCGGACACACCACGGGTTATGCCGTACCGCAATTTGTGATCGATGCCCCGGGAGGGGGGGGCAAGGTTCCGATAAACCCTGATTACGTAGAGCGGATTTCTGAAAATGAAATCGTTTTCAAAAACTTCCTGGGTAAAACTTATCGCTATCCTCTTATTGGCGGCACCATCGGTCATGTCCCAAATATAGATGGCATCCGCGATAAAATTTTGACTTAATTTCCGCGATGTCTCCAGGGAAAGAAAGCGGCTAGGTAGCCTTTGGGATAACACTTTTCGTCCTCTGGAAGTTCGACAAATCCATCTGTCCCCACCAAAGCCGCCAAGTCGCCAGAATTATTTGGCGGTCGAGGCTGCACGCACATTGCCCCTGATGTGCTTTCCTGTATGCATACCGGCAGGAATCGGGTGAACGAAGGTGTATAATTAAAAGGTTCCGTCAACTCTGCCGTAATTGGGGAATTAGCTCTAATGCCTTGCAAGAGGTTTAGTGTTAATCGGACATAGCGGACGAAGCCAACGACTGCAGATATGGGATTTCCGGGTAATCCAAATGCAATTGGTCCGTCCGAAATCTTACCGAACCACAATGGCTTGCCGGGGGATTGGCGAACACCGTGAAAAATTGTCTCGAAGCCACAACCGGCAAGAACGTCTGGAAGATAATCCTTACGACCTACGGAAACCCCTCCCGTGAAAATCAAAAGGTCTGATGTGCCGACAAGCATTTCTACCGCTTCGCTAATCTTGTCCCGGTCGTCAGGCACTCGATTAACAACAGGGGGCCGAAGTCCTTCTAAAACGCAGGCCGCAGATAGGGCATGTATATTAGATTCGCGTATTTGAAAAGGCGTAGGAGTCGATTCCACGGCAACGAGTTCTTCGCCTGTACCAAGAATGCCGACCACCGGGAGACGGGACACCGTAAGTGTTTTATATCCACAAGTTGCGGCAACCGCCACCTCTCCTGGATTCAACGTACTCCCACTGGAAACAAGTTGATCACCCTTGGCGTGATCACTTCCTTTGCGATGGACAAAAAGTCCAGATTCAACGCGAACTCCAGCTGGAGAAGTGATAACGACCTCGTCATCAATCCTTGCGACCCACTCAACAGGCAGAACCGTATCGGTTCCTGTAGGTAGAGATGCACCCGTCGCAACCTCTACGCATTCCTGTACAGATTCGACGCCTGCGCCAATATAACCTGCCATTTGTTGACCACATACTACAAACTTGCGAAGGCCTGCGAACCACGCATCACTGTTTATGGCAAAACCATCCATCATCACTCTATCGAACGGGGGGAACGCTCGGTCGGCCATTAAAGGTTGTCGGAGAATGCGCCCCGCGGATTCAGACAAGAAGACATTCTCGAGATTCAGAGAATTAACATTTTTATGAATAAGTGAAATTGCATCCTTTACGGTTAATAGAGAAGGTATCATAAATAGATATGAAATATAAGTTGCTTCATAAAATCAGAACTACGAAAATGTAAAATGGGTAAAGTTAAAGATACTCTGGGTAGACCGATTCGAGATTTAAGGATTTCAGTTACCGACCGCTGTAATTTCCGTTGCAAATACTGTATGCCTGCAGAAATATTTGGTCCGCAATATGCATTTTTGCCCAAGGGAGAAATCCTCACATTTGAAGAAATCACCAGACTCGCAAAAATATTTAGTTTTTTTGGGGCCATTTAATAAAGAATCACAGGTGGCGAGCCGCTACTACGACGGGATTTACCCTTGCTTGTCAAAATGTTATGTGAATTGGGGAGTTATGAAGATTTAGCACTAACGACAAACGGCTTTTTACTTTCGAAATACGCTAAAGAATTGTTCGATTCTGGCCTAAAGAGAGTTACCGTCAGCCTAGATTCTTTAAAGGAAACTACATTCAAATATATGAATGGTGGGTTTTCATCAGTTCAAGATGTAACAAAAGGAATAGAAGCTGCGATAAGCGTTGGCTTATATGTAAAAATAAATGTGGTGGTGCAAAAAGGAGTAAATGAAGATCAAATTATTCCAATTGCAGAATACGGAAATCAACTAGGAATAAATACTAGATTCATTGAGTTTATGGATGTTGGAAATCACAATCAATGGATAGAGGAAAAGGTTTTTACAGCTCGTGATATTCTAAAGGTGCTGCAGTCGCGATTTTCTCTGGAACCCATTGGATCTAGCTATCGTGGTGAAGTCGCACAAAGATATAAGGAAAGTGGTTCATCATGGGAGATAGGACTTATCTCATCAATAACCAAACCTTTTTGTCGGGATTGCGTGAGAGCAAGAGTGAGTGCCGATGGTCATATTTTTACATGCCTTTTCGGGACGAAAGGTTTTGATATTAGGTCACAGATGAGAAAAGGACTTAATGACGATGATTTTATAGATCTTATTTCGAAAATATGGACACTACGAAAAGATAAGTACTCTGAAGATCGTTCACAGTTAAGGGGCACTCTCGACAAGGTTGAAATGCATCATATTGGCGGTTAAGGATTATAGCCTATATGAAATTTATAAATGCCTGAATTTATAGAAACACTGTTTACCAAAATATAAATGAGTTTAAAAAAAGGATGGAATCCTCATTTCCGCTAAACTAGAGTTGGTTTGGTATAATTAATCTGTTCGGATGGGCATTACAACACAAAGGAAACTTAGGGGGTCTCCTTCTTTTGGACCGTCTGTACGAAAAACACCTGGACTCATATCGTCTCTAAATTCAAAAAAAACCTTGTCTTTTGTCAAAGACTTCAATGGATCGAGCAGGAAACGAGGGTTGAAGGAAACCGTAGCATTTTCTCCATCGTACTCAATCGACATGGACTCGCGTGCATCCCCCAAGATGCTTTGACCTGTTATTTCTAGTTCGTAGGGTTTTAGCCTAAAGGTTACTTTGTCATCTGATACCAATGCTGCTCTAGTCACACATTCTTGCAATAATTCTCGCTCTACTTCACTGCGATTAAAACTGTCTTTTGGGATGACTTGCTTGTAGTTTGGATACTTTCCTTCCACGACTTTTGAAACGAGGTAAACTGATTCGACAAAACCTTTTCCGGCTTCACCCTCTTCGACTTTTTGATTACCTATTTTCATCTCAAAAGCCACCTGCCTGTCGGTAAATGAAACACGCACCGAATTACCCAGGTTAGGAATTCTTTCCAGCTCGGAAACGGAAGAGGATGGCAAAATGAACTCTCCTCCCTCGTTTGTTTTTTCTCCAAGAGTACGTTTTGTGACCGCAAGGCGTCGACCATCGGTTGCTACCAGTGCCAGTTCGTCTTCCGAGAAAAGAAAGTAAACCCCTTTTAACATATAGCGTTCCTCGTTTAGGGACTGTGCATAAGAAACATTCTTGAGCATCTGGATTAATTCCGCACGATCTAGATCGAAATCTTGTTGTCCTTCAAGCGTAGGCAGGGGCGGGAATTCTTTACTTTCCATTCCCATCACATTAAAAACGGATCCCCTTGTGGTTATTGTCGCCTTTGGGTCGGCACCGGTTTCTACGCTTACTTCCATATCCGCGAGTTGGCGAATAATGCTGCCCAGCTCCTTCACCGGCAAGGTTACAGCTCCAGGTTCAGCAACTTCTGCTTTAACCGAGCATCTGGCCCCCAGGTCTAGGTTAGTTGTCGTTAGCGACACCTTGCCTGCTTCCGCTTCTATTAAAACATTTTGAAGGATTGGCATTGTCTTGCGAGTGCCAACCACGCTGTTGACCAACTGGAGGCCAGAACTGAAAAAATCTCGGTTTATTTTGAACTTCATTGTCTAAGCAATTTTGAGGTTTTGAAGGTAACCGGCAAACGATAATTATATAAGAAAGACAATTTAAAAGAATTTAATCTTCTTATTATATCCCTTGAATAACAATAATAGATATCTTATCAAGTTGAACACAAATTGGTTACGGAAAAATCGGTATATTAATAAAAGCCCAAAAAAATGAGAATACTTGCCAAACCCGTGAATAAAAATTTTGGTGTTCACACCTTGTATACACCCCGCCATCTAATTATTCACGTTCCCTCCTTTTTGCTAAAGCTTCAAGATAATTCCAGAATGACTGGTCTTTTTCTAGGTCTTTTTCTTCACTTACCGGGAGTTTGAAACGAACAACAAAGTCGTTAAATGTGTTTTTTCTCAAGATATAGTGGCAGTGCAGTGTTTTATCTCCCCGTTCAAGGTAAATCCTCAGGTCACCAATCCGCATTCTGAAAAAGTTCTTACCGTTGCGACTAAAACGACCGACATCGGAATCTTTTTCTGAAATAACCTCGGAGGTTAGGGAACTTAGTTTTTCCATAAGCTCCAATTGACCGACATGGTCGAGGGCGTTAACCTCGGCCATGCTTTGATCGCTAAATGTCAACTGAAACATTGAAAACTGAACATTTTGGTTTTAAAATACACCAAAGCAAAAACTTTTCTTGTAAGAAAGGAATCGGAGTTTGCCTAGAATTGCTCGAGAAACATGAATTTAGATAGTTAGAGATGAACAAAATGGAAATAGTCAAGACTTTGGATGCTCTTCTTTTGGAACAGAAAGCAAAATAAGCTTTGAATGCAATATCCAACGAATCCACCCGACACGCTATGGAAAACATGAAGTGTTAGAGAAACAAATGGCTTCTTCAACTTGCGGTAAGGTTTTCAAGCCTCGCCCTCTGGGCATAATTTGAACACAATTATCGATTATAAAATCTCGAAATGATACCAGACCATATACCTGAAATTATGAACGCCCGTGCAGTTCTTGAAACAGAATCTGCGGCAATTAAACTTGCGGCCGAACGCCTCGATGCCAACTTTGTGCGGGCAGTAGATATTTTGGATGTACCTGACGGAAAAATTGTCGTTGCGGGATTGGGAAAATCGGGTCATGTCGGGCGCAAAATTGCGGCTACTTTTTGCAGTACTGGTTCACCTGCTGTATTTATGCATGCTGCAGAAGCCGTTCACGGGGATCTAGGTGTGCATCAATCCGGAAATCCGACGATATTTCTTTCTAACAGCGGTTCCACAAGTGAACTGTTGGCACTGGTTCCCATCTTGCGGGATCGAAGTTCCTCTCTTGTGGGAATTTTAGGAAATCTCGATGGGGCACTGGGTCAAAAAATGGATGTAGTCCTAGATGCCTCTGTTTCCCGTGAGGCTGATCCATTGGGCATTGTGCCTACCGCCAGTTTTGTCGTAACGGCAGCACTGGGAGATGCTCTTGCTTCATCTCTCATGCAAAAGCGAGGTTTTACAGAGGAGGATTATGCTCACACCCATCCAGGAGGACAGCTAGGGCGGAGTTGGTCGCTTTCCGTGAATGACCTTATGCATCCAATGGAGAAAGTCGCATGTTGCGAAGAGGACACATCTTTAAGAAATCTCGTGATCGCGATGACCGAATATCCCCTAGGCGCTGCCTGTGTTATGCGTGATGGTAGGCTTTTGGGACTTATAACCGACGGAGACCTCCGCCGTGCGTTACGGGAACAAGAAGACATTCTTTCCCTTAAGGCATCGGCATTGATGAGTACTGACCCGGTTGTTGTGGAGCCAGGTGTTTCCATTGGCGCGGCTTTACGCATAATGGAAGAACGTCCCTCGCAAATAGCGGTACTGCCCGTTGTGGCCCCCGAGGACGGTTCCTTGTTGGGGCTTTTGCGCCTTCATGACATTTACACCCCTGATGAACGGTAATCAAAAGGATAACTTCCGAAATAATCGCAAAATGCTTTACCGCCAGCGGGTTAAAGTTTAGCTCAAATTGCCCATGCGAATTGTTTTTGGAATATTGTCGATGGCCGCGATAGTGGCGATGGTGTTCTTGGGTTTGAGCTTAAAGGACGCCCATGAGGAAAGTGAGCACTGGAAGACACGCAGGGCAACTCTGGAGAACGAATTGTTGGAGTTAAGAAAGGAAGTGGAAGAACATGGTGCTTTTCTAGACCGCCTGCGGCGTGATCCAGACTTTCAAAATGCAATGGCCCGCAAAGAACTTGGTTATGGAAAGCGTGGCGAACTAAATTTTCGTTTTCCCAAAGAGGAGGCCAACTTGACTGATGAAAGTGCGGAACCGTGAAAGACGAAGAATTTGATGAAACACCTAAAGAGACTCGAAGACTTTTCGTTTTTTTTGCAGCTTTTTCAAGCGGTACGAACAAGCTATTTCCTCTGGTCGCGTGGCTGTCTTTAGTGTGGCGGGCGGGAAGGTTCGCACCTAGATTACGAAGGCCCAAAGGGTGGATTTCCAGGAACACTCCTTTCGAAAAAGTGGGGCTATTTTACATGAAAGAAGGCAAACATGCGGTTATCGAATATAGCGATTTACTTTTGGCCTCAAACCCACTTGTCCTTGAAACCTCGCGGCGGGAAGGGTTTGCATCTATAAAGAATGCTACAGGCGAAGATCCTTCCTCATCTTCCTACGTCGCTCTGTTTGTTCGTGCTCGCAATTGGGCTCGCCGTTCGGGAATTGATGAGGGGTGTTATGAATGTGAGGTTTCTACAACTTTTCAAACCTCATCTTCGGAGTTTAGCGAAAGCTGGCATCGCCGCAGAAAAGGGTTCGGCTTGCAGCAGAGCTTAATTCTCGCCCAAAAGCATCTATTCCCAATGCTTGACCCGAAGGGCATACGCCCCTAGCTAGTCTCTCTTTTTTCATTCATCCTCGCAACCAGAAGCGACAACAGACTCAATTATGGACGAAGCACTTACCCAAACGATAGACAAGGCTCTTACATCCGGAGAGCTCATGGATGCGGCAGCAAACAACCTCCGGTCTTGGTTGAGCACCGAACGGTTGAGCGATTGGGCTTCTCGCTCAATAGAACAATTGATAAATGCCGGAGAATGGACCGAAATCAACGATAGGTTTCACAAGAATCTGGCATTTGGTACAGGCGGAATTCGAGGCCGTACTATCGGTCGAGTACTAACCAGCGCCGAGCGTGGGGAAACCAAAGGCAAATCCAGTCCGGAGCATGCTGCAGTCGGTTCGAACACTTTGAACGATTATACCGTGGTGCGAGCAACGATGGCACTGCACGGTTATATTAGCACATGGATGGCATCGGAGGGAGTTTTGGATGTTCCTCGAATTGTTATTGCCCACGACGTACGTCATTTTTCACGTCACTTTTGTGAGTTGGCGGCTTCAACGTGGAGTGCTTTGGGTGGCTACGCTATGGTGTTCGACGGACCGCGCTCTACGCCTCAACTCAGCTTTACCGTACGACTGAGGTATGCACATGCAGGTATTGTCATTACGGCCAGCCACAATCCACCTCACGACAATGGGTTTAAGGCTTATTTTGTCGATGGCGCTCAAGTTGTACCGCCGCATGCGGGAGCAATTGTAGATCGGTATTCCAAGCTAACGCTTCAAGACACGGTCCCATTGGTTGTTTCAGCTGGCGAAGCCGAAAGCCCCCCCTTTACCGTCCTTCCCGCGGGCGACGACCTCGCTTATCGCGCTGCTCTCGAGGAGGCCGTTCTTGACGCAGAACTACTCAAGGAACATTGCCCTAAAATTGTTTTTACGCCCATTCACGGAACTGGCGGGATCGCTGCGATTCCATCTCTTTGGGATCACGGAGTGGAGGTGGCTTCAGTAGACGAGCAAGCGAGTCCGGATCCCAACTTTTCTACGGTAAAGTCGCCAAATCCCGAAAACCCCGAGGCCCTAAAACAGGGGATATCCTTGGCGCATAAAATTAAGGCCAAAGCCGTGATAGCCAGTGATCCGGATGGGGACCGAATTGGTGTAGCGGTTTTTAACGGGAAGGATCGGTTTGAGTGTCTTACCGGAAATCAAGTTGGGTGTATGTTGGCGGAATATCGAATCTCTAAGCTAAAGAAACTGGGAGTGCTTCCGGAGGCGGGATCCCCGAATGCCGTCATTCTCAAAACTTTCGTGACAAGTCCTATGATGGAGGCAATTGCACTTAAAAACGGAATCCGTTGTGTTAACACCCTCACCGGCTTCAAATGGATATCTGAAAAAATTGGTGATTATGAGGATGTTGCCACCACGGCCTTGCGAGAAAATGAAGGTATTGCTTGGGATTACGACAACACAGATTTTCACACAAGGGCAGAAATACTCCAAAGGTACTCGACGTTCACCGTTTTTGCAGCAGAAGAAAGTTTTGGGTATTTGCCCTTGGATATTGTTCGAGATAAAGACGGAAACGCAGCGGCCCTAGCCTGTGCAGAACTACTTGCCCACCTAGAACTTACGAAGTCATCAGCATTGGAATACCTAGAATATTTATATCTTAAGTACGGCTATTTCGAAGAACAAACAGTTAATCTTTATTTTGAAGGGGTAAAGGGTGCTGCAATAATTAAAAAAATAATTGACTCATATTCCAAAAATGAACCTACAAAGATCACCGATATTATCGTAAAAAAAGTAAGAAATTTTGGAAAACCGGGTTATCTTGACGAAGAAGGCAAACCCGTACCGGTCGAAAACTTTTTTATCTTCGAACTTGAAGATGGTTTTTCAATTGCCGTTAGAGCCAGTGGTACCGAACCCAAGATAAAGTACTACCTGTTTGGTCAATCTAAGGTCGTTGGAGGGAATGGTCTTTCTGCGGCTAAGTCAGAAGTCGGAGAAAAACTAAAGTCTTTGGCAGACTGGGCAAATAGGGATGCCCATGAACGCGGCGAAGTGGAGTCCGGAAGTAAAGACAACGGCGAAGAACAAAGCCAATCGTGATCGGAATGAAAAATAACTGCCTCTTGCCAGAGAAAGCAATTCAAGCAAAGATTACCTAAACTAGCATCAATGTGGGACTTTCCAATATTTCAGCGAGAGCTTTGAGATAAGATGCTCCGATTGCACCGTCAACCACTCGATGGTCGCAACTAAGCCCAAGCATCATCCGGCGACCCGGAACAATTCTTCCGAGGTCGTCTACTATGGGTTTTGTTTTAGTCGCTCCAACTGAAAGAACGGCAGCATTTGGCGGATTAATGATACCGCTGAAGAAATCGACACCATACATTCCGAGGTTGGTTACGGTAAAGGTCGAGCCACTCATTTCCTCGGGCGACAACTTTTGGGTGCGTGCTTTTGAAATGAGTTGCTTGGTCTCGACGGACAGGGAACGCAGAAGTTTAGTTTCGGCGTTGTGAATAACCGGAGTTATGAGTCCATCCTCAACGGCTACACTGAAGGCAAGATGTACCGCACCATGCTGTTTGATGTGATCGCCTTCCCAGGAAGCATTGATCTCCGGCACCCAACTAATGGCTTCGGCACTGGCTTTAAGAACGAGATCGTTTATCGTAACCTTAAAACCCCCGAGGTCGGGCGGCAGTTTGGAAAATTTCTTGTTTATTGCGATACGTGCATCGAGCAATGGACCGACATTGATTTCACATTGGAGATAAAAATGTGGAATCTGCGTCTTTGACTCGATCAGGCTAACTGCAATATTCTCTCGTCTCTGAGAAATGGGAATGACCTTTTCTTGAAGTTGAGGCTTATCATCATTCCCCGATTTCTCAGAACATAAGGTTTCTTCATCGTTGGAAACCGTCGAATCTGCATTATCTTTAGCAAAGGACTTGATTAATGTATCGGTATGAGGATCTTTATCGCTAAAGGGCATAGGCGACGCCGATTCGTTTATCTCTTTCGAGTCATCACAAAACGATGACTCGCCCTCCTCCCCATTGTCCGTTTTCTCGGTAAGCTGAGTTGGTTCTTCGCAGGAGGCGGTCGACGCCGAGCCATCTTCTGCAAGAGCTGACCCTGCAGAGGCGTTATCCCAAGACGAGACTAAAGCCTCGTCCTCCACTTCTCGCTCCTCGTCGGTTTTTTCTGGGATCGACTCTGTGTCCTCGCCGGAAACCGTATGATCTGAATTGCCTTCCTCCGGCGGTGATTCGCCCGTCTTCGGAGCATCATCTAATGATTTGTCGACTGTATCGCATTCTTGTTTTTCTTGATCCTCCCCATCCTTTTTATCTGGAGCTGGGCTTGGGCTCTCTTCCCCAAAGACTGAGGGAGGTGCTTCGATAACGGTGTCGTGGTGTAGGCCTTCCATGTCTTTTTTTTAGGCGTAAATCGCAAGTGTGCGGTCAAAGGTTATAAGTTACTAATGTGGAGGGGCAAGGGGGGGGGATTCAACTAAAATTTTCGGGTAGTCCGGCTCGGAAAAATCGGCTCGCAATGCGGCGAATTCGCCGTGTCTCTTGTCATAAATTGGCCACACAAGAAGGTGGTCGGTTTCTGGAATCGTCAAATTATCAACATCTTCACGATCGAACCACGCGAATGTGCCTTCGGGCCCATCGGGCGGCAAATCGTTTAGCGAAGCAAGGCAATCGAAGAGAAACATCAACCAGTGACCAGAGCCTTCGTAATTCTTTTCGGAGATGTATGCGAATAGCCTTAGATCTTTTTCGTCAATTTTCATGCCCGTCTCCTCTAAGGTTTCGCGAATGGCGCATTCGAAAGGAGATTCACCTATGAAGAAATCTAGTTTACCGCCGATCGGGCTCCACCTGCCGAGGTTTGGAGCCCTAGACCGTTTTAGAAGAAGTAACTCCCCCTTGCCATTTCTAATAAATACTAGCGTAGAGATGCGAAATGGAACTTTTTGCATGGATGCTAACTGTAGAGGAAAATACAAATTGAATGAGTAAGTATTGCTCTCACGAGATTTATATTGAATTAAAAATCAAGTTGAATTTTGAAAATCTCCGATCTACAACTGTTTAATGAAATCCCAACATTACATACTATCCCTTGTCCTAGGAATCATTTTCTTCTGTTCCCGCCTTGTTGCCGCCCCGGGCTTCGGTAAACTCCCAAAGCCTGACGAGCTTGTTACCCTAGACGCCGTTACTCTGCAGACGAGCACCGGCAAATGGTTCACCGTGACAGTCAGTTTTACTCCGAGAAAACATCCCAACCCCGAAAAGGCTTTCAATGAGGACTTCATAGATGACGTGAAGTTGGATCTTTATATTTGCTTGCGCAATAATTCTCGTGAAAAAAAATTCAAGAGGGAACGGAAAAGGGACTTCATTGAGGCCGACCTGTATGACTATTACCATTCCAGCGTCGAAATTATCACTCTCAAGGTAGACAACATTCGAAAGGAATTACATTTCCTTATCTCGAACGAATTAGCAGAACGAGATGGCTTTAATCGAACAGTTAAGCCGGTCGGTCATATCGTGGAGATGACCCTAGGTGGGGTGCCCATCGCATTTAAGGAAGGAATAGTTTTTGAAAAGCATCGCCAAGAAAGCATCCTCGAAAAATTCAAAGAATTTGCCCAATCGAAGTCCAAGGCGAACGAGGGTTTATTGCTGCCCGCTCATTTGGTGAGCGCAAACTACTTGTCAAACGCACCGGCAGTAAAGATTGGTCCAAGCTCTTCTGCTTCGGGGCTCTGATCAGAACCTCTTTCGACAAGCACCCGAACAAAGTTTTTTCAGCCAGCCTAGAGTGAAACCAATCCGCAAAACAATTGTAAATTGCGGAGTGAGCCATGTCTCGGCGTGTGTTTTTGCGAAGGAGGACGACGGCACCTTGGTTTTAGAACAGACGGAGACGGAGAATCTGCAGTATGACTATTCCAACGATAGTCTATGGCTTGATGCACTTGA
>JACKQG010003537.1_pt1 | contig 19073 bp, 20 predicted proteins | sample 8237621 | NCBI WGS metagenome assembly JACKQG01 (sample SAMN15677084, study PRJNA649215) | marine metagenome | biome: marine; feature: Black Sea; material: saline water; isolation source: suspended particulate matter (SPM) from the Black Sea western gyre | collected 2013-06-09/2013-06-10 | depth... | reverse complement strand
AGTCCCGGAATCAAAACACCTAATTTTGGTGATTTTTCTTTGATTTTCATTATGTCATCTCCTAATAAATTTTTTATTTAACAATTCATATTTTTTAAAATGTAATTGTACGTCAATTTTAATTATACCTTTCAATCGATTTATGGAATATTCTCATGACCGCCTTCATAATAGAGTTTTTCCATTTTATGAACAAATCTTTCCGTTGCTTTGCCATCAAGCATATAAAAATATCTTTCGCGATATTTGTCTGCTTGTTCGATCATTTCTCTGGTTGGATTTATACTTTGTTCTATTGCTTGCTTTATCTGTTTGCCTGAATTTATATGAACGAATGCTCCTTTAAGGAATTCACGATTATCGATCTCCAGAAGTGCTTCTCCATCAGAATGGTTCAACTTATTGCATGTAAGATCATAAATAATGCCAAATTTCCTAAAAGCGAGGAAATCAAAAACTGTGCTGGATGCCTCGCTCATAACTGTATCTGCAAGAGCATAATAAGGAACTATATTCAGCTCTGTAAACGGTAACAGGACAGCGTGTGGATATTTCTTAATTCTGCGTTCATAAATGTGATGTTGTTTGTGAGGAGCATATTTCCCCATCCAACTATATGGATGGAGTTTAATGATCAAATTGTAATCTTTTGTCTGCTCAAAAATATCATTTTTGACTTCATACATACAGGTCGGTTTGTATGTCGGGGCAAAGAGAATTATTTTTTTATCTGGATCTAAATTCCATTTTTTAAGAAGTCTGGACTTATCATCGAATCTACCCTGAAAATAATAGTCCAGTTTGGGAAGCCCGATAAGATGCACTTCATTTTTTCCGAGAGATGGAGAATTCTTCAACGAATCTACTCGGTGCTGCCCTTCCACAAAAATCAAATATTTATCGTTTGGAACTTCTGCTAAATTTCGATAAAGGATATTTTTAATACCTGTTCCGTGATTCAAGAAGATGAGCATTGTTTTTCCATAATATTTTGAATTTCGCAGGGTATCGCCGGATATTACGATATCAAAACCTCTTGTTTCTTTTGTAAATCTGTAACCGAGTTTTTTCCATTCATCGATAATTTTGTTACGAAACGGTAAATCAAAAATGAAATATCTTTTCTTTTCCATGTCAAGCGAAAACCAGATATCGTATTTATCGTCGTTCATCAAATATTCAATAACCGGATCGAGCGCAGCTTTGTGGTAGGCATATCCGATTCTGAATAAAAGTTTTATCTTTTTCCCTGAAAATAATCCGGATTTAACTTTATTCAACATTTTTGGGTCCTTTGAAATTTTTCCATAAATTTTTCAATTTTTTCGATCACGGTTTCAACTTTCAGATTTTTGATTCCCGGAATTTCCGGTTGGATCACCAGATGTTTTTCCATTTCCGGCGGAGTCCAGTGAGCAGCCCAAAGATGACTGAAAATTCCGATAGTTGGAATCCCACATGTGATGGCAATATGTCTTGGACCATTATCATTTCCAAGAAAAAGAGATGATCTTTCAAAGATGGCTTTCAGTTGTTTGATATTGGAAATTTTGTAGTTGATCTCGATTTTATTTTTCATTTTTTGTTGAATGGTTTTTATAATGTGAAATTCTCCGGGACCCCACGTGAAAACGATCTTTGCCTGATATTTGTCGATTAGAAAATCGCAGATTTGAGCAAAATATTCCGGATCCCATAAACGATAAGATTTGATACTTACAGGTGAAAGAGCGATTATCAAATCTTGTTTTTGAAAATTAAGGCCATGCCACAATTTTTCTGCCCATTTTTTCTCTTTATCGGTTATGAATAATTCAGGTAGGAAATCATCAGACTCATTTATACTGAGAGGTTGCAGCAATTTCAATTTATTTATCGCTGCATAAATTTGAGTATCGACAGGTCTGATCTTTATATTATAAGCATAATTCCTGTGCCTTTCTGTGAAAGAAATTCTCCTTTTTGAAAAAGTCAGAAAAGTGATCAATGCAGATCTCGGATTCTGTTGAAAATCGATCACAATATCATACTTAGAAAAAACAAACCCGAAAAGATAAATCAAGTATTTGAGGAAGTTCATCTGCGAATTTGGGACAATATATTTATCGATGTTGGGATTATGCCGAACTGCATCAAAAGCTTTATTTCCAACAAGAAAAGTTATTTCAGCTTCCGGTAAATGTTTCCTTAAAGCTCGAACTGCTGGAGTGCACATCAGGACATCGCCGATTGCGCCGTGTTGGATCAAGAGAATTCTTTTCATAAATATTTTAGGTTAAATTAACAAAGAGAAACTGTTCCCAGATAAATAATGAAAAATTTAACGGGATGGGTAAAAGGGTTAATGCAATTTTTTTGTTTCATTAACCACCAACTTCTACTCTCATTACCAATCCCCTGCTTGGCAGCGGAAGACGATAATACATTGCGTTCCCAAAGTGGGCTTTGGGAACGAGGGGATGAGAGTATCGGTTTACAAATGTTTAATGAATTTTCTAACATATCTCTATTCACAACACTTATAGAGTGAATTCATTTAATTCTCATTATAAATAATTTATAGTACTTCATAAACACAGAAATGGACGCAATCCAGCAAAGGATCAAACCCCGAATTCCGTCCAAGAATCCCAATCTAAAAAAATAATGATGAATAAATTTATACGAAGGTCTGAAAATGAAATGAAACAGATTTGCTTTTTTCCCTTTTTGAAACATATCGTTTGCTTGCCACGTTGCGTAACGAACCATTTTATTCCAATGAGATTTAAAATCTCGAATCGGAATATGAATTATATAAGCATCCTTATTTTTAATTCTCGATCGATTTTTAATATCGAGTGTTGAATGAACGCTTCGTAAAGTATATTCTTTATAAGACTCTCTTCTCACCAAACGCATTCCCTGATAGCCAAGCTGACGATCATGATTCTGAATCTTCCCAAAAAATTTCGTCTTCAGGTAAACCAAATATCCATCGAAAGGAATTTTTTCTATTGCCAGGATTTTCTCGATCTCCGCTTGTAATTCGGAGGTGCATCGTTCATCCGAATCGATGATCAGAACCCATTCATTGGAAACTTTTGGCATTCCCCAGGTTCGTTGTGCTCCTGAATTTTCATACTCGTGCTGAACGATCTTCACATTTGGAAATTTCCGGCAAATCTCAACTGTTCTGTCTTTGCTGAAAGAATCTACAATAAAAATCTCATCGACCCATGTTATCGACTTGAGGCAATCCTCGATAATGTCCTCAACATCCTGTACAGGAATGAAAGCTGAAATTTTGTTTTTTCGCATGATTACTATCCTAACCTATATAAACTGTGAATAATTAGCAACGAATAATGACGAACAAGAGCGAACAAATAACTTTGAAAAATTTATTTTGTTAGTATTTGTTCGTTGCAAAAAAATATTTATCAAAAATGTTATAATTTCCATAGTAAAAGACTCACATTATTCTAAATCTAATTTCCACCAAACAGGATGGAATAGGAGTTGTGTTGTTTCTCCCAATTTACTTGATCTTATAGTCTCAATCGGATCATTTCCTGTGTACCAGAATCTTCTTCTTGAATCGGAAATGTAATGATCTGTTTCAACAAAATATGTTTCATATGATAAGTTAAAATTCTTCATTGAAAGAAATGGCAAATTCAGCGAAAGGTTATTATAATTGGGACTTGGTAATTTTGAGAATGCCGGGTTTAATGATAAATTCTTTTTATAAATTTCATCGAAGATCAAATAATTTGTATAGTATATTTCTTTTGGCAATTCTTTATTTAAGTTCTGAATTATTTTTGAACCATGAGCGGCACTACCATAAATTTTTATGCCATTGTCTCTTAAACTTGTCAGGATGTTATGTAGATTTTCATCTGGTTGATAACCGTTTTTAAAATAATCAGTTAAAAGATCGTTATGTAACCCGATTTCATGTCCTAAACTTTGGATTATTTTTGAAATTTCAATTGTTTCATCAAATTTATTTTTATAATATTTTGCGCTATGCAAAATGAAATAGGTAGCAACAAGACCATATTTTTGCTCGATTTTCGCCATTTCCAAAGAAGTCCAAGGATCCATATCTACATCATGCCTGATGATCACTCTCCTTTTTTGATGTTTAGAATTTTTATAATGCTTCATAAAACAAATTGACTCTACATCATTGATTCTTGATAGTTCTTCACAAAGATGGGTGTATGAATATGGAGGAATTTTATATTTTTTTCCTCTTACTTTATACTTAATATCTCGAAAAGTTTTCTGTAATTTTTTCAATTTTTTCCCCTTTTATATTATTATAAAAATCAACCATTCTTTGTATCTGGCTTTCCATTGAGAAAGAATCCCTTTTTTCTAAAATATTTTCAACAATTTTGCAATATTGTTCGTTTGAAATATTCATATAATTTTCATATTGTTCCAGAATAAATCCAAAATTATTAGATAGGGTGAAATTCTTAACTTCATCTAGACAATCTTGAGCAAGAACCGGGATACCGGCACAAATATAATCAAAAGTTTTATTTCCAAAAGCAAACCTGATATGAGGTAGTTTTGGAGCAATATTATTATTGAAAACTGTGATACCGAAATCATATTGAGAAATTTCTTGAATCAGTTTTTTATATGGCAGTTTTTCATGAACAATCAAATTTTTGATCTTTCGATAATTCCGATATTTTTTATTTCTTGAGGGATAAATGTGAAGCATAAATCCCTTTTCAGATAGTTTCTTTAAAATTTCAATTATATTCCTGTGATCTGTTCTATCTTCGGAAATTCTACCAATATAAACGAGATGAGTTTGCTTGTCCTGTTTAGAAAGTTTTGGTAAAAAATCTTCAGAATTCAGAGTGCTTTCTGAGGGAAAATAATTAGCAAAACTTAAGCTATTATCAATTAACGAATAAAACTTCGCTACTTCATCTTTGTATGAATTCATAATGTAAACAGTTCCATCTGCGTTTTCATTACAGGTTCTTTCAAATTTTTTATCTTTCTTTGATAAATGATGTTTAAAAGACATAAAATCGTGCTGATCGTAAATTACGGGAACAGACAAATTTGCTTTTATCAGTTTGGCTCCTAATCTGTCGGGTTGATTATGAAAATGAATTAAATCGATGTTTTTCGATGCCATTATTTCTTTTATGATTTTTATCTCTTCGAACTTGCTTTTAGGTAATAGTGTGATCGAATCGAAGATAGAATTTCCATAACCGTAAACTTCGTCAGGGGTTTTATCTTTATGAGCAAGATGGATATTAAAACCTTTTGATTTAAGTGCTTCGGAGATTTTAATCGTTCTAATGCAGGGAGAAGAATCCTGAACCATGAGGATGTTTTTAATCGAAGAATTCGCTTTCATATTTTTGTCCAATAATCTCTGAACCGAAGTTTTTTATCACATATTCTCTATTTTTCTTCGAGATCTTTTGTTTCTCTATCAAAGGAAGACTGCTCCATTTAATTATGGCATCGATCATTTTATCTTCCGAATTATATCCCCAATTATCCCAAAATTCTTTGATCAAAGGATTCTTCCAGGCATTATAGAAGCCTTGCAGACCGCATAAAATACCTTCTGCGAATGAATAATGAAAACTTTCAAGTTTACTAAAACTAATAATCATATTTTGTTTTGAAAGATACTTTGATATGTTTTTTCTGTCGTCGCATAGGTTTGTTTCAGGGCTCCTTTTAGTAATGCTCACAGAATATTTTAGTTCTAAATCTGAAATTATTTTTTCTATTTTAAGTAAGTAATTTAATTCTTTGTCATTTGCTGGATATCGAGCAAGAATATTCAATTTGTAGGAATCATCTTTTTTTAATAATTTTGAGAAGAAAAGAAGCAAATCGATATATCCTTTTACCTCATTAAAGGCAAGACTGAATGAACAAATATTTTGATTGTTTTTTGGTGAATTAAATTTAAAATCATCAATACTAATCGCATTTGGAATTGTTATTGTTTTAACAGTATCATTTACTCTTTGTTTGAATAAATTTTCAAACTCTGTATTTACGAAAATAACTTTATTAATATTTTTCCATTTAATTTTTTTCATATAATCAGTATCAATTTCCCAACGATGAAGACGAACGAAAATTTTTTTATTTTTCCATTTCTTTTTTGAAACTATTTTAGCAAATTTATTTGCCCACTCAACCCAAATTATTCTTCCTTTTATCTGATTTAATAATAAATCCCTTTTATGCTCGGGATATAAATACTGAATTGTGTATATTTTAGCCAATTCAGAAAGAATAGGCTCTGCGAAATGATCTTTACCACGTCTACAAATAAAGGTGATATCATACTTAATACTTTTATTACACATATTGTTCTTTATATTTTAGTAAATTATAGAATTCATTTTACCATTTTTCACATAAGAAAAGCCGCTGATTTTCATATTACTGATTAATATCCTTTTGGATGTTCTGAATTGACTTCAAATGATTTTTGAGTGTGGTTGTTGATATGTCATCGGTTCGATCAAGATATAGCACTTTGCGATATTGTTCAAGGTAATCGAATTTACCCTTCCAGTCACAGCCCATAACAAAGACGTTAATATTGTGTTCACGAATATCATTTATTTTTTGTTCCCAGCTATTTTCAGGGATCACTTCATCGACATATCTAATTGCCTTGATTATCTCAGCTCGATGCCCATAGGGTTGCACACATTTCTTCCCTTTGATGAGGTTGAATTCATCAGTTGAAATTGCTACTGTTAGATGATCTCCAAGCTCTTTTGCCCTTTTCAACAAGCGGAAGTGTCCATAATGAAGGAGATCATAAGTGCCGTAAGTGAGAACTTTTTTCATAATTGCTCTAAAAAGGTTTAATAGGTTTGAGCTTCCTCGACACCGGCTAGTACTCTCAAACCAGCTTCAGCAAGAGCTTCCATTTCACCTTCACCCGGGAATATATAAATTTGGGCAATGAAGGACGTACGTTCTTTGATCCAGCCAGTAAGGAATTTGTCATAAGCAAGCCCACCGGTAAGGTAAATCGCATCAACATTTCCTTTGAGAACTGTTGCACAAGCACCAATTTCTTTTGAAACTTGATAAGCCATTACCTCGAGGATCTGACGATATTTTTCATTACCTTTTTCAACCTCCTTTTCAATTTCAATATCATTATCTGTGCCAAGATATCCCATCAAACCGCTTTTTTTAGTGAATATATTTTCGATATCAGCTTTTGTGTATTCACCGGAAAAACACATATCAATGACTCCGCTGAGAGGGAGTGCTCCAGCGCGTTGTGTGGAGAACGGTCCCATTCCGAGAAGTGCGTTATTAACATCTACTACTTTTCCTTTTTTGATAGCCGCCACACTGATACCACCACCCATATGAACACCGATCAAATTACAGTCAGTGAGAGGTTTGTTGAGTTCTTTTGCGGTTTTACGGGCAATGGATTTAATATTCAGAGCATGAAAAAGACTTTGCCTGACTATTCCCGGCACACCTGAGATTCTGGCAACATCTTCCATTTCATCAACAGTAACCGGATCAGCTATGAAGCAGGGAATGTTAAATTCATCAGCGATTGACTTTGCGATAAAAGCACCTAAGTTTGAAGCATGAACTCTTCCCCAGATTGTCGGATCTTTTAAGTCAGCAAGCATTTTATCATTTATCTTGAATATTCCGCTTGGGACCGGACGCAATAGCCCTCCACGACCTACAACTGCATCAAGAGAATCAATGTGAATATTGTTTTCTACAAGAGCTTCTTCCACGATGTTCTTTCTGAACTCGAACTGGTCGATTAGTTCTTCAAAAGGAGAGAGTTCTTCCGGTTTGTGGTTGAGTGTCTTTTTAAAGACTTCTTTGTCATTATCAAAAACTGCGATTTTTGTCGAAGTTGAGCCGGGATTGATTACCAGAATACGGAAATCAGGCATGCTTCCTCCAAAAATTTTTCCCAAAATCTGAAGATGATTTATAAGTGGTCAATAAAAAAAACCCCGCTCAAAGGCGGGGTAAAAAAACATATATTGGTTTTTAGTTAAAACAAGAATCCGAATTCAAGTGAAATGGCATTTGTAATATTCTGATTATCTTCCGGTAAATTTTTTAAGCCAACATCTGAGTCAATATTATATTCAAACTTAACAAAGGAATTATCAACCGGTTTCATATTTAAACCAATTACAATATTAGATTCTTTTGCTCCCTTATCATCTATTCCGTTTCTTGAGAAGTAACCCAAATATGGAATAGTTTTCTTGGCAAATGGAAGAATAAATCCTTTTTCATAAGAAGCAATCAAAAAGAAGTTTAAATCGGAATTATCATCATCGTCAGCGATATTGAAAACTTGGCAATTAAATTTGGCAATATTTCCTAATTCGTATATAAGGTCTGCGCCCCAATCATATTTTCTATCATCGTCATCCCAATCACGGATTCTGAAAGAAGCGCCTGCATCAAGTCCTGCCCATGAGTATTTTCCTCTAAATCCAATAGTTGAGGGCGAATCAGTTCCACCAATTCCTTCATTAGTTCCACCATCTGCCCAATATGCATTGAAAGTGTACTGTGAACAGAGTTCACCGGTAAAATTAACCATCCAATTAGAATCAAAGGTTTGCGGGTGAAAAATACTGGTATTTTTAGAGGATCTACTTGAAACATTCCCGAACGGATAAGCCATATCTCCAACGGTCATGTCAACTGTAAACCATCTAAATTTTTGGAAATAAGAGTAATATGTAGTAAATAAATTGAATTTTATCCAGGCTTCATTGATACTGAGTTTAGGATTATTCTCCATAAGCCCAGAAAAGTCCAACGAGGTTATAAAATTTTTACCTTCCCATTCAAGATAAAAGTCTTTAAGATGCCAAAATCTTTCTGAACCAACACCCTTTTCGATTCGTTTTGAAGAATAATAGAAACTGATCTCATTTGCAACGAGGAATGAGCTTACGAGCATGAGAAAGAGAGTTATTAATAATATTTTTTTCATAGGTTTCTCCTAAAACTTATTGAATAAAGGTTAGCATCTAAAAACTATATCCGATTTCAAGTGAAATGGCATTTGTAATATTCTGATTATCTTCCGGTAAATTTTTTAAGCCAACATCTGAGTCAATATTATATTCAAACTTAACAAAGGAATTATCAACCGGTTTCATATTTAAACCAATTACAATATTAGATTCTTTTGCTCCCTTATCATCTATTCCGTTTCTTGAGAAGTAACCCAAATATGGAATAGTTTTCTTGGCAAATGGAAGAATAAATCCTTTTTCATATGAAGCAATTAAAAAGAAGTTTAAATCGGAATTATCATCATCGTCATCGATATTGAAAACTTGCAAATTAAATTTGGCAATATTTCCTAATTCATATAGAAGGTCTGCGCCCCAATCATATTTTCTATCATCGTCATCCCAATCGTTGATTCTTAAAGAAGCGCCTATATCAAATCCTGCCAATGAGTATTTTCCTCTAAATCCAACAGTTGAGGGTGTATCGTATGCGCTAATGCCTTCATTAATTCCACCATCCGCCCAATATGCGTACCAGCCGAGTTTTCCAAATTCTCCATTAAATTTTACCATCCAGTCTTCTCCAAAGAATGTGGGTTGGAAATTGGTGATATTGCATGTGGTTTTACTCGATACATTACAGAAAGGATAAGTAATTTTTCCTAGTGAGATGTTCATAAATTTGAATGGGGTGAATTTAATCCAAGCTTGTTTTATAGAAATGGGATTACCCGCTACAAGAGGGGCAAGATCTAAATCCACATCATAATTATCACCTGTCCATTCCAAACGAGCCGTTTTAAGATGCCAGAATCTTTCTGAGCCTACATCTTTCTCAATACGTTTTGATGAGTAATAGAAACTGAAAGTGTTTGAATTTGGAATTATCTTATCAATAACAGCAACTGATGCAAAAGAAAAAGAACTGAATAGAAGTAAACCAATAAGTATTAATCCAATTTTTTTCATCAATATCTCCTTTCTTTTTTATAACATGAAGAATGATTGAATTATCATAAATCCATGTTATACTTTGATTTTCTCTAATTTTTAATTAATGAAAATTATTTATAAGCTAAATTGTATTTAATTAAATATTTGTCAAATTTTTTATTATTTTATTTAAAGAATTCTACTCCAAGAGAAATTCTATGGATATTATTCAGGTCGGGATTATTCTCAAAAGCATACTGTAGAGTGTAGTTCTTATAGGAAATAAAGGCACCCGCGGTTAGATTTTCTCTATCAATTCCACAGGCAACTGAAAGGAAGGGGGCAAAGTTAAAAAGCATACCAGCATGAAAGTCAAAACTCGCCTTGCCAACGGATAGTTGGGCAGATTCATCTCTATCCTCAAAGAAAATATCAGTTTGAAGTAAAAATTGTGAAGGGATATTAATAATTGGGAAAATGAATCTTGCACTTGCACCTGTCAAAACATTCGGTGTTACTGTTTCTGTTTCACCGTTCTTCCACCAAATCGAGGTCCCGATCGCATCACGAATATTCAAGCCAACCTGAATGCTTGGATTGATCTTATAAAGAAATCCCGCATCCAGTCCAATTCCCGATGCTTTTATGTCTCCAATTGTTCTGTAGATCAATTTTGTGGTAATTCCAAATGATATAGTATGAAACAGTTTTGAACTAAACGACAGATAACCGGTATAATCAGCATCACTTACATATTTATATGCATGAGGTGGGTTGTGAACCGAAATAGTATCGTTGGGATCTTCGAGCTCTGTAAGGGGAATTCCAGAAATACCTGTGCGAGTAATAAGAAAACCAAATTTCTTTGCCTCATCGAGGGGATAGACTGCGCTGATCGCATCATATTTTAGATTCCCGGCATATTCCTCAGAATGCATAATATTGAAAGAAAGATTGTTGCAATAATAAATTCCTGCAGGATTCCAATAGACTGCCGTAGGATCGTCAGCGAGAGCGACAAAAGCATTTCCAAGTGCTCGAGCTTTGACGCCGACACCGATATTCAAAAATTCTCCTGCATATTTATCAGCGTGCAAAAAGCCGCTTAAAAGAAAGCAACTCATTAGAAGAATAATTATTTTTTTCATAATACTTTAATATAATCCGAAATTATTTTTTTTAATTCGCCAGAATCGAAAGATATTGTCAACTTAATTAACTTTCCATCTTTTCTGATCGAGAGTATCCTACCTCTGCCGAAACTCATATGTTCGATTCTTTGTCCTACCTTAAAAGTATCATCCTGTGTACCCAGATCAAAGGTTTTTTTGCTAGTATATCTCTTTGGTGAGAACTTGTTATCTGCATGAAAGTTCGTCATATCAAACATCTGGAAATGGCTCTTGTTGATGTCGTTAAGAAAGCGAGATGGGAAAGATGACATTGTAGAGTCATAATATCTGCGAGATTGGGCATAAGAAATGAAAAGTTCTTTGATCGTCCGTGTCATCGCGACATAAAAAAGCCGTCGTTCCTCTTCAATATCACCAGTGGATTCCATAGAATTTCTATGAGGGATCAATCCATCTTCTGCTCCCACAATGAACACATATGGGAATTCAAGCCCTTTTGCATTATGCATTGTCATTAGAGAAACTACGTCTCTGTCGGTGTCTGCATAGTCAATATCAGAAACGAGCGAGAGATTCTGCATATACTCCTGAAGTGCCGGCTCTTTATCATGGATAGTAATAAAATTCTCTGCAAACTCATCAGTCGAGGCAACAAATTCCCGAATATTCTCTGCTTTGCTTTCACTTTCAATCGAGTCATCGTGTTTATAAAAATCTAAAATTTCAGTATTATCAATAACCTTTTTGACTAATTCATTAATTGGTTGCTGCTGGGAGATATCAATAAAGCAATCTATCGTTCTTTTGAAGAGTTTCAGGTGCTCTTTACCTGAAGAAGATATTGCCTCGCAAAAATCAACTGTTTCAACTGCATCAAAGAGGGAGCTTTTTTTTTCAACAGCAAAATCTAAGAGGTATGAAATGGTCGTTTTGCCAATTCCACGCTTTGGAAAATTCACTATTCTTAAGAAACTCTCATTATCCTTTGGATTTGCAATGAGTCTGAGATATGCGATAATATCTTTGATCTCCTTTCGCTGGAAGAAATTCACTCCTCCCACGATCCGATAGTCTATGTGATCTTTGATGAACTGGGTTTCCAACACACGGGACTGAGCATTTGTTCGATAAAATATTGCAATATCTTTTAGAGAAACATTATGTGTATCATGAAGTTCATTTATTTTTTGTGAGACCATTATAGCTTCATGGCGTTCATTTTGAGTATTATATAATGAAATATCCTTTCCGACTTCCTTATCAGTCCAGAGCTCCTTTTTGTGGCGCGATTCATTACGTGAAATAAGCTCATTCGCAGCAGAGAGTATACGTTTTGGTGAGCGGTAATTCTGTGTCATACGAATGATCTTTGGTTTCTCATAGTCATCTTCAAAAGAAAGAATGTTTCTGATATTTGCACCACGCCAGCTATATATTGATTGATCATCATCACCGACCACACAAATATTTTTGTGCTTTTTCGCAAGCAAATATGCAAAGCGGTACTGTGCGTAATTTGTGTCCTGATACTCGTCGATCATCACATATTTGAATTGCTTTTGATAACGTTCAAGCACGTCTTTATGATTCTCAAATAGTTTTGCAGCATATAGAAGAAGATCGTCAAAATCAACACCATTATTTCTGATAAGATATTTTTGATACGCTTCATAAATTTGCTGAAGATATTTTCCATAATAGTTGTCATCAATAGAAAATTCATCATATTCGACAAGGTTATTCTTTTGCTGGGATATGATGTGAAGGATCTTTTTAATCGGGAAGTTCGTTTCTGCAAGGTTGATCTCTTTGAGCACATTTTTCATAATACGCTGCTGATCAATGCCATCGTAAATTGTGTAATTTTGTGTAACAGGCAAGTACTGTGATTCGGTTCTTAATATTCGAGCACACATTGAGTGAAAAGTACCAACCCATAAGTAGCGAGTATTTATATTGAACTGATCCTGCAAACGCTCCTTCATCTCATTCGCAGCTTTGTTTGTAAAAGTAACTGCCAAAATATTATTAGGATTTACTTTCTTTTCTGAGATGAGATATGCAATTCTATGTACTATGCAGCGTGTTTTTCCACTGCCGGCACCGGCAAGAATAAGCACCGGACCTTCGGTTGCAAGAACAGCTTCCTGCTGTTTCTCGTTCAGCGTATTAAGAATGGATGAAGACATATTATTGAGTGATCTGTGAAAATTTCCCTTCTAATGTACCTCCGTCAAAAATATTGTAAGATGTGATCTTGAACCACACATAATCATGGCTTACGTTATTCTTTAAAAAAGTTGTGTCATTAGGGCCAATTCCTCTTCCCACCCGATCATAAGTCCCGAAATAATTATCTTGGAAAGCACCGTAAATGTAATATCCATCTGCAAGACTGTCCTCTTTAGTAATTGCTACATACCATTTGATAAGATCGGGATCCGTGTTCAAAGTATCTATCTGAACAACCGGTGGTGCAAAAACATCCGGATTTCCAATCGGATCAAGTGGATTGTTCCTGCTTAGTGAACAGGACAGAATTAAGATCGCAGATAATAAAAGTAGGAAAAAATAAATATAATGTTTTTTCATATTGCTAAAAACGTATTTGTATGCCATGTGCAGTTACAGTTACCTTGCTGTTCATATACTCATCATACAAGGTAAACCAGAGATCGCGATTATAATCTTCTGTTGACTGGATCGTATCCAGCACAGTATATCCCCAGACAATTATCCATAAACCGACAAGAATACCTGAAGTGCTGTATGAAGCATTTGCATCAATATAATATTGATTTATCTCATCGATCTGATGGGCATTTTGGTATTTTTCATAGTAGTCCTGTGACTGGTCGTAAAAGTAGTAAGCACTTCCAGCCAATAATACTTGCAATCCTAAAAGAATTTCACCTTTAAGATAATTTCTTGTTGAGAAATGCCCCCATCCCGGAGCTATCATTGATTTCAGGCAATTTGTAAGATGGGATTGTTTCTTATTTTCCCACTGCTTGAAAATGGTCATATTCTCTTGCAGATCTATTCTGGAATTTTCCCAATTAGTTGCATTATCCCAGCCATATTTAATATTGTTTTGCAGAATCGCATCACTACCAAATTCACCGGGCTCGTCTGCAAAAAGTGGAAGTGAAAGAGCTATAAGTATGATGATTAGTAATATTTTTTTCATGATGCAAATAATTCTTCTGTTATTTCATTGAGAGGAACAATTTTTCCGGTTTCCAGGCGGACAAGCCAGCGAAGAAAATAGTTTCTATCAGGTACTACAATAGTATAGCGGACTTCATAACTGTTTCGTGTGGCTGTTCGTAAAACCTGCCACGGTGTGACGCGGATGTCCTGTCTTGAATAATTCTTTTGTGCAATGGTTTCTACTTCACCTATTTTGTTAGGAATAAATCCATTATTATACTGCTTAACTATTTCAATGGCATATTGTTCAGGATCATTTGAGATTCTTGTCCAGATATAAGCCAGGTTTATCTTTTCATAAATTTGTGAAATACTATCGAGTTTATATGCCTCTGAGTATGAGTCATAGGCATCAACATATTCCTTATTTTCAAATTGTGCATCACCCTGTGCTACAAGCTGAGCCGCTTGAGCAATTCTACGAGCAAATTCTTCAGCACGAGCGATTTTGTTATAAGCAACTTGATAATCTTCAATAATATCAAGACTTTTTCGATATGAAGAAATGGCGATATCAATCTCTCTATCTACAAGAAATCCATCGCCCTGCACAATATATATTGATGCAAGCTCAATTAATTTATCGTTCACTCGATCTGCAAGCTGAGAATTATACTCTTCTGCACGAATAAGATATGTTTGTACTTTATCCAGCTCTCTATCCTGAAGCAATGTAACAGCCCATGTGTAGTACACATTTCCGATCATATCTTTGATGTCTTTGATGAAATCTGCGGGATAGTCAAGGTAGAGAAAGAGTCTCTCTAAAGCTTCTGCATACAATCCCATATCCCATTGCGCCTTTGCCTCATCGATCAATTGTGGCATAAAAGCATCAACAACTTTCGTTGCTTGTGTAAAGGCATCAGAAGTAGGAAATCTATCCTGTAAAATTCGGTATGTTGCATATGCAACATGAATATCTTTTGAATAATTTGTCTGTATGAGAATTTGGTCATAAAGGACATCAGGCATTTTTTCTGATTCTTGAAGATGAAAAATTATAAATGAGAGATAGTCTGATGCATCGGGATAATCCAAATTATCCAAAGCTGATTGAGCGATTTCAAAATAACAGTTATCAAGAAGTGAATCAGCCCTATCTGAATTTGCGAGGAAAAAGTATTCTGATGCTTCAGTGTAGTGATTTTTTTCATATTCCTGCAAGCCAAGCTGATAATATGCTTGCGAACGAAGTTCTTTTGCATTTTCTTTAAAAGCGGGATGTATTGAAGTTTCAATATATGAATCAAGTTCCTGAATTGCTTCAGTATATTTGCCTACCTTGAGAGTCTTAACTGACTTCTTATAAGAGAGATTCGTGCAGGAGATAAAGAGAAGTCCAACCAGGATAATTATGGCAAAGTTCTTATTTCGTAGTATCATGAGATGATTTTGTTCGTAATTGATTCTGAGATATCAATATAGGGATTTGATCTAATTTACCTCCGAAAAAGAGGAAAACAAGTGCAAATAAAACGGTTGTTATCAAAATAACCCACTGGCTGGAAGTTTCATATACAATAACTGTTATAAGTACCATTAATATATTTATCAAATAAACCATGACAGCGGTTATGCGTACAGAACCTGTCGCAGTACCGATTCTATGGGTGGAATGATCCTTACCTCCCTGAAATACCCGTCTTCCATCCCTTTTGCGAGTGATGCTGACCAAGGAGATGTCAAAAATTGCATAAGAAAGCAGAAGAACAGGAAGTAATAACGAGAAGTTTTTTGGCAGTTCAGTAAGGATGACGATACCAAAAACCGAGAGTGTATATCCGATAAGCATGCTTCCGGCATCACCAAGAAATATTTTTGCAGGATGAAAATTATGCGGCAGGAATCCTAAAGTGGCGCCGATAAATATCACAGAAATTAAAGAGATAAAATTATTACCTGTGAGAATACCTAAAGCAAAAAAACCCAAGCCAAGTATTGTAGCTAATCCCGCAGTTATTCCATCCATATTATCAAGGAAATTCAGCGCATTCATTAAACCAACCATCCAAAGAACCAAAATCGGCACAGTTACAAACCATGGTCCGATCAAGGTGGTGTACCCGCTTCCAATTATCAGGATAAGCGAAACAATAAATTGTACGGAAAATTTCACATAGGGAGTCATGCCCTGATGGTCATCCCATAATCCGAGAATGCATACCAGGAAAAGTCCCAAGAAAAAGGAAAGGGTATTTTTAACGGGTGGTATCAGGTTTATGCATATAAAGAATGAAAGAAAAAAAGCACATATCATTCCAATTAATATTGCAAGCCCACCCATGAGGGGAGTAGGGGTTTTATGAAATTTCCTCTCTTCCGGCTTATCAATAAAATTAAGTTTTATCGCGACCTTTCGGATGAGAAAAGTCAGCAAGAAAACGGAAACGAAGGATATTGCAAATATTATAAAATGATTCATTGTATTATTTCAAAATTTATTGTTTTGATTTACCAGCCCCTCCAGATTTTATGTCAATTATTTTAGAATTTCAGGAACGATAAAATTGACGAAATAGTACTCTTTTTGATTTTATGCCAAACTAACTATGGAAATGAAAAAAATAATTGTGGCAATCGATGGTCCTGCAAGTTCAGGAAAAAGCACTACTGCAAAACAACTGGCAAAAAAGTTGAATTGTATATATGTGGATTCCGGAGCTATGTATAGAGCAGTTGCATTATATTTGCTGCAGAACAAGATTGATTTTAAAGAGAAAAAATTACTGAGAAAAGCTCTGGCGGAAATCAACATTGGAATAATTCCATCGAAACTCAAATATGAAAATACGATCATTCTTAATGGCGAGGATGTCACAAACAAAATAAGAGAACCGGAAATTACGAACTATTCATCAACAGTTGCAACCAATGGCTTGATCAGAAAGCGAATGGTCGAACTTCAAAGAAAAATGGCAGAGATCCAATCCATTGTAATGGATGGACGAGATATAGGCACGGTTGTATTTCCTAATGCAGATTTTAAATTTTTCCTGATCGCATCAATCGAAGAGCGAGCAAAACGCCGTTGGTTAGAAAATCAGAATAAAGGACTTAGTTCTAAAACGTTTGATGAGATAAAACAAGAACTCACATTCCGTGATAAAACAGATAGCACAAGGGAAATTGCACCTCTGAAGAAAGCTAAGGATGCGATCGAGATAGACACAACGAATCTAAATATTCAACAGCAAGTTGAAAAAATATATGGCATAATAAATAATGAGATTTTTTTATAGACTAACTATTACTTTTGTCAGAACGCTGATGCACTTTCTTTGGAACCTGAAGATAACAGGAATGAAAGAAATTCGTTTTAAAAAGGGGTGTATCATTTGTGCGAATCATCAAAGTGCTTTGGACCCAGCTTTTCTTGGATCGATCCTTCCCTTTGAATGTTATTTTATGGCAAAATCTGAGCTTTTTAAAAATAAAACATTTGGTGCTTTGATCGGATATTTCAACGCATTCCCCGTTCGCCGTGCGGGTTTTACTCGTGGTGTTATTCAGAAATTTATCCAACTTTTAAGGGATAAGAAAAATATAATCATGTTTCCCGAAGGAAGCAGGAAATCTTTCTCGGCAAAACCAGGCATCGCAAAGATCGCATGGGAAACAGATGCGCCAATCTATACAGTTCAAATTGAAAATGCCGATGACCTTTGGGCTTGTTTTTTCAGAAAGAAGCACCTTCATTTCATATTCAAGAAACCCCTTTTTGCAAAGGAATATAAATCCATGTTCAAAGAGGGTGAGTATAGAGAATTGGCTACGTTTATTTTAAATAGGATCAACGGTATCGAGAATGAAGATTGAGACTGCAAAGCATTCGGGCTTTTGTTTCGGAGTAAAAAGAGCAATTCAGATTGCTACCGAAACAGCTCAAAATAACAAAAAAACAGTAACTCTTGGTCCTATAATACATAATCCGCAGATGGTTGAATTTCTGAGGAAGAAAGGGATTCAGTCTATAGATAATATCAATAATATCTCTGATGAAACCATCATAATTCGTTCCCATGGTATAACTTCAGGAAACTATAAATTGCTTGTTGAAAAAGGTTTGAATATTGTTGATGCGACCTGTCCATTTGTAAAAAAAGCTCAGGAATATGCCCAAAAATTAACAGAAGATGGATATCAATTGTACATACTTGGAGAAAAAGATCATCCTGAAGTTGAAGCTTTACTCAGTTATATTGATGATTCTGCAGTAGTGATCACGGATCCAGATGTAGATTTCAAAAAACCAACCCAAAGAAAAGTTGCGCTGATTGCACAAACTACGCAAAGTGAAGAAAAGTTCGAAAGTCTCGCGAAGAAGCTTATCCACGTCAGCGAAGAGCTTTATGTCGTGAAAACTATATGCAATGCAACTATCCTTCGTCAAGAAACCACAAGAAATTTATCACAAAAAGTTGACATCATGATCGTCATTGGCGGAAAGAATAGCGCAAATACGACACGCCTTGCTGAAATAGCTCGTGCAGAAGGATGCAAGACCTTTCATATCGAAACAGAAAGTGAGTTGAAAGACATGTGGTTTAAGGATGTTGACAATGTCGGGATCAGTGCCGGTGCATCGACACCTAATTGGATAATAAATAGTGTGAAAGAAAAAATAAAAAAAATCAATGAAACGAAATAAGAGGCTCTATTTGTCGCAAACTTACAAATTAGGCTTCCTCATCGTGGAGGAAAAATGGCTGTTAACGTTAAAGCAAAAACTAAAAAAGAAGAAATTTCTAAGGTA
>JACKQG010003536.1_pt1 | contig 19075 bp, 13 predicted proteins | sample 8237621 | NCBI WGS metagenome assembly JACKQG01 (sample SAMN15677084, study PRJNA649215) | marine metagenome | biome: marine; feature: Black Sea; material: saline water; isolation source: suspended particulate matter (SPM) from the Black Sea western gyre | collected 2013-06-09/2013-06-10 | depth... | reverse complement strand
AAGTCCACGATGTCGTGGCACATCTCGCAGTCCACGATGTTGTGGCACTTACCAGCTAACACTTAACACTTAACAGCTAACACTTAACACCTATCACCTAACAGGCATAACAATTCATTATTCTTCTTTTCCATTTTATCCGCTTCTTCCTTTGACTTTTCATGGTCATAACCAAACAGGTGCAAAATTCCATGTATTAGAAGCTGATCAAAACGATCTTCCATGCTTATTTTAGCAAGTTCTCCCTCTCGTACGGCAGCTTCAACGGAAATAACCACATCTCCAAGAAGCCGCGGGGTTATATTTGAAAACCTCCCTTCGCGCATTGGAAAAGCAATAACATTTGTGGGACCTGAGCGATTAAAATACCTTTTATTCAGCGCCTCTATCTGAAAATCATCAACGATAAGGATCGAAAGTTCTCCATCAGGACAGTCCAAGGCGTTTAATATGACCTGTGCCGTTTGCTGTATTTTCTCTTGTAATATCCTGCGCTTGTTTTGCCTGTTGTCTATCAGAATTTCCATTGCCGTTCTTTCCATTGTTTGCAACAAGTTGCTCGGGATATTCGATCCGATGATGGTATATCCCGTTTAATATTTTGTTGAAACTTTTTGCTATGCTGTGCAAATCTTTTAAAGTCAGCTCACAGTTTTCAAGCTGGCCGTCGGAAAAAATCTTGTTTATAAGATCCTGCACAAGGCCTTGAATCCTGGGCTGAGTAGGATTATCAAGCACTCTCGACGCCGCCTCAACAACATCTGCCAGCATGACAAGAGCCGCCTCCCTGGTTTGAGGTTTAGGGCCGGGATAAAGGAAGTTGTCGATATTTACCGCATCTGCTCCTTTCATTTTTTTTGCCTTTTCATAAAAGTAACTGATAAGGCTTGCGCCGTGGTGCTGCCTGATGGTGTCGATTATGGCCTGACCCAATTTATTCTCTTTGGCTATCTCGACCCCTTCCTTTATGTGAGACATCAAGATCAGGCTTGACATGGATGGAGCAAGCTTATCATGCTTGTTCCTGCCGTTTTTCTGGTTTTCAATAAAATATAGCGGTTTCTTAATCTTGCCGATATCGTGATAATACCCGCATACTTTTGCCAGCAAAGGATTAGCCCCTATTGAAGATGCTGCCGCTTCAACCATAGAGCCTACAATTACAGAATGATGATAAGTTCCTGGAGCCTCTATCATAAGTCTGCGCAAAATGGGGCGATCAAGATTTGCAAGCTCCAGCAATTTTATATCTGTCGTGTAATCAAAGGCTATTTCTACAAGAGGCGCAATGCCGGCCGCAACAACTCCGGAACCGACTCCACCGGCTATAAACGCAAAAGCCCAGCCATATAAGAGGTTAGAACCTGAAAACTCAGTTATATAAATATTTATAGCTGTTACAAGTATCAAATTCAGCAATCCAAGTTTTACCCCCGCCTTAATAAATACTTTGCGTTCTCTGCAATTCCTGATCCAATAGGCAGCCATTGTGCCATTAAATAGAAAGTAAATAAAAACTTCAAATCTATTTTGAAATATGATTGCCGTGCAGAGCGCGGTCAACATGGCAAAAGAAATGGCAATATCAAAACCCATAAATAAACATACTGTCATAGCGCCCGCGGCAAGGGGAACGCCATAAAGAATTGATGAAGAGGATATTGAAAAAAAGCTGTTTTGGGTAAGTGTTTCAGAAAGTGATGACGAAATACTGGCGATAAAAATAAAGGTTATAAGCATGCTGGCGATAAACAGCAGGTTTTTATTGTTGTTAAGAGCATAGCGGCTTTGAGGATTTATATGAATAATATATGTTATTATCAAAAGACATAAAAGCAGCATTGAGGCTCCAATGCTGCTCGCAAGTATTTGCTTATTTTTTATATGGGTCTGCAGGGTTTTCAGTTTTAAAAGCTGAACTTCGGTAACCCTTTCCCCTTCACGCAAGAGCATCTCCCCTGCTTTTATTCTGTAAAGAACAGGCTTGATTTCTGCTGCCGCGCTTTTTTTCAGTTCTTCGGTCGCGCTCCTGTTTAATGTTATATTTGGTTGTATAAGCCTTTGAGCAAAATCCACTATCAGGTTTATCAGTGTATAATCTAAGTCCTTAAGAAGGGGTTGGCCAATAATTCTAACCATGGTTTTTGCCTGGTCAAGACCATAATATTGCTTTAAATTCTTGACGAATCTATTTGTTTCGGCACCGATATCCCTTATAAATATTCCCTTGCTGGCCTCTTTAAGGAGTATTTCCTTATTTGTTACAACACCGTTTTCCAAAATCCGTGTTAAGATTTGGGAAATAAGATAAACAATATCTTTCGAAAACTCTTCCTTTTCAAGGATCTGATACGCCCCTTTACTGACAGAAATACCGATTGTTTTCTCAAAGCTCTCCTTCATCTGCCATATACGGCTATGAACGGAGGCTTTATTCTTGCCAGCCCCTTCACCCTGATCTTGCATTTCATCTTTAAAAACCGCTCTAAGATCGGCAAAGGCCTGTTGCACACGCATCGTCAATCTTGACGATAATAGTTTATCATGATCATAAACAGTTAAAATTTCCTCAACAGCAAGCTTGCGGTTTGCTTCTGTAGCAGACTCATCCTCAATAAAAAAATCTCTCGGAGCCTTAATATCCCTGTCAGCGACGTCGCCTGTTTTATAAGAATGCTCTGTAATAACCAGACCCGGGTAAAGAATGATGCTAAATATTATAGCGACCCCAACAAGTATGCTCCATCGGACATAATTGCTGGAGCCTAAAAGTCGATTAATCGATTTTTTGCTTTTCTCTATATTCATTATTCATAATTTAGGAATTGCGAATTTAGGAATTTAGGAATTAAAGGATGTTGTCACTTTTAATCCCTCAAACCTCAATTCCTCAATTCCTGAATCCCTAAATTCCTCAATCCCCCAATTTTTTTGCATCCAGTTCTTCATATGCTCTGATGATTTCCTGGACCAATCTATGGCGCACAACATCGATTTTCGAAAAAAAGACGAACTTTATTCCATCTATTCCCTGAAGGATATTCTTTGTTTCTATAAGTCCAGAAGGTTTTCCAACCGGAAGATCGGTCTGTGTAATATCGCCTGTAATAACGGCCTTGGAGCTGAAACCTATCCGGGTGAGAAACATCTTCATCTGTTCTGAAGTGGTGTTTTGCGCTTCATCTAAAATAACAAAAGAATCGTTTAATGTTCTGCCTCGCATGAAAGCAAGAGGAGCCACTTCAATAATCCCCTTCTTCATCAGGCCCGACACCTTCTCAAAACGCATCATATCATGAAGCGCATCGTAGAGAGGTCTTAAATACGGATCGACTTTTTCGGTTAAATCACCGGGCAAAAATCCAAGCGCTTCTCCGGCTTCAACCGCGGGTCTGGTTAAAATTATACGACTAACCCGCCCTTCTGAAAGTGCGGCAACCGCCATTGCCATCGACAGATAGGTTTTACCCGTTCCCGCGGGCCCAATTCCAAAAACCATATCATATTTTCGAATAGCATCTATATATTCTTTTTGAGCCCGGCTTTTTGGAGTTATCGAATGTTTTTTAGAGGTAACGTAAACAGTATCCAGAAAAATCTCCTTTAAATTAATGCCGTCATCTCCGCTCAGAACCCTGATCGCATAATCAACATCATTCGGATAAATCGGATAATTATCCTTTAACAGGCCGTAGAGCTGCTCAAGTATATTTTGCGCTAACTTTACGGCAATACTGTCCCCCTGAATAAATACAGTGCTGCCTCTTGCATTGATTGTGACATTTAATGCATCAGCAATTCTTTGAAGGTTGCCGTTATGCTCGCCAAAAAGCTGCTTTGCCAGATTTATATCTGAAAATGTATATTCGATTTTTTTATTGTCTGATTTATCTTTCATGTTGACATCAAATCTACTTCGATTTTTTATGTATCACAATCCTTTAATCTAATGCAAACTACAATTTTAAGCTGATAAAGTAAAAAAGAAAAACACCTTGACTGATAAAATTTGCTTTGTTATTTTTAATGTTTAAGACTATTTTATAGTTTTTCACAGGATGAACCATGAATACTTTTGATATTGCGATAATAATTATTTTTGCTTTTTGCATGATAAGAGGATTTTTTAGAGGACTTATCAAGGAACTGTCTTCGATTATAGGGGTATTAGGCGGTTTTTATGCTGCATACACATATTACATGCAGGTTGCGATCCCTTTATCCGGCTGGATACAAAACGATTCATATCGTAATATACTAAGTTTTTTGATCATTTTTTGCGCAGTTTTTATAATAATAGGCATCCTGGGCATAATAATCAAATATATTCTCAATATTACCTTTTTAGGCTGGGTAGATCGCATTTGCGGCACTGGATTCGGCTTAATCAAAGGGGTGCTTATTGTCTCTGTTCTGCTTATTGCCTTTACTACATTCCTTCCAAAAGGCGCGCCTGTAATCAAAAAATCCTTGCTTGCACCCCATGTGAGAATGGTTTCTGAAAAGATGGTTAAAGTTGTTCCAGCGGAGATGAAACGCAACTTTCTATCCAAGATGGAAGAATTAAAAAAGGCCTGGAAATAAAGGCCTGGAAATAAAGATTAGAAAGAGCTGGTAATAAAAGGTTTGATTTTAAGAGCTTGATCATCAATCGATATCGCCAATGCTCCATTTTTGTCAGTACGAAATATACGGCAATTATTCTCATTATATCTTTTCAAAACTGATTGATTCGGAAATCTAAAACTATTTTTCCAGCCCGCCGATATTATTACAATTTCCGGTTTGATCTTTTGCAAAAACATAGTTGTGCTGGATGTCTTGCTGCCATGGTGTGGCGCAATAAGGATTGTGCTTTTTAATTCATCTCCATGAGTTGCAACAATTTCCCTCTCTGCGCAAGCCATAATATCCCCGGGAAACAGAATCGATTTTGATCCAAAGCTTACCTTTATTACAAGGGAATTGTTGTTAAGATTCCGCCATTTTTCATTTTTTCTTTTATCAATGTAATCTTTTGGGGGATAAAGAATCTTAAACCTTGCTCCGTTTATTTTATAACTGCGCGGCATGTCTTTAAATGCAACCGTTTCTATCCTGTTTTTCTTTATAATTTCCATAAACTCGCGATAACTATTTATATCTGTAGAATCACTGTTACACCATAACCTTTTTACATTAAAATGCCTGGCTATATATAACAACCCATTCAGGTGATCAGCATTGGGATGGGAAAGAACGATTGTGTCGATTGTTTTGATCTTTTTGCGCCATAAAAAAGGGGCAACAATTCTTGCTCCCACATCAAAAATTGAATTGTCTGAAAAGCCCCCTCCATCAATAAGAAAGCAACGGCCCCCTGGTAGTTCCACAAGAGCGGAACTCCCCTGACCAACATCAATAATCGTAACCCTGAGATCATTGCGCCAGAACCTGTTATATACCCAGTAACAGGTATCAAGGCTGCCGGCAAAAATGATAACTACAGCAACAATTGCCGCTGTTCTTCGTCCGGGAACACCATTTTTCCGCGATCTCCTCCGAAATCCAACTAACCTTAAAATTGACCAACCCAGCGCATAATAACAGCCAATCTCAAAAAAATTGGGGGTTATGGTTTTAATTGCTGCAAAAGGAAGTCCGGCAATATAATGCACAATATCCAGTGTATGTGCCACCACAGCGGCGCTCGCCATTATACAGATTGTGGCTACGAAAATGCTCAGCGGATATAACAATACAGAAATCAGTCCCAGTGGAATAACAACAAAACCTATTATTGGAACTATCAATAAGTTCGCAACAATACCCACCAGAGAAATCTGGTTAAAGTAAAACATGACAAGCGGCAACGTGCCTAATATGGCAAAGAAAGAAACCAATGCAAAGGAAAACAGCCGTTCCAATATTCTGATGCCCCATCCTTTCTTAATCATTCCCTTATTGCCTGTAGAATTAATATATCTCAGAGACCAACCATATATTATTGAAAGAACGGCTATAAAGGAAAGCTGGAATGAAATCGAAAAAAGTGATGGGGGATAAGCGACAAGAATAATCATTGCAGCCATTGCCAGAGTATTCATTGGGTCCTGTTCCCTTTCAAACAGAAATGTCATCAAAAAAACAGCAGCCATAATTACCGCCCTCTGAGTAGACGGTGACATCCCGGAAATCAGACCGTATAAAATGACAGGGAATAGAGATAAAATCGCAGCCCCTTTTTTAGTCCATGCATTCCATAGAAAAAATTTAATATAAGAAAGAAGCCTTCTGAAAAATATAAACGATGCGGTTGCAATAATCCCAATGTGAAGCCCTGATATAGCGAGAAGATGGCCGATTCCAGCCCGATTAAACGCTTCCCTTATGTTTACAACTCCGGTTCTATCACCCACAATAAGGGCTTTTAATACACCCTGTTGGTCGCCCTCACCTGTCTTATTAATTAGATCGGAAATTTTATTGCGGGCTTTTTCTATAATGGTATTAATCCCCGGATCTGAATTTCTATTTAATATAACAACCCTTTTTCCGGGCACATAGGCGCTTCCCCATATTTTTTTGAAAGCCATGTATCTTCTATAATTAAACCCCCCGGGATTATTGAAATTTCTGATCGATCTGATCTTGCCGATCAGGGAAAGTCTGTCTCCGACAGAGATATCCGGAAAAGGCTTTGTTACTGTCACGCGGATTTTTCCGGTCACAGGAAAGGAGCTGTTATCCCTGCCAAGGGTTTCAATCCGTAAAATTATTCTTAAGCGATTATTATAAATTGCCGGATTCTTATCGACAACCCCGACAATTTTCCATCGATGGTTATCTGTAAAATATGTGATGTGATTTGGAGGAAACCGGGGAGCAACCCATGGTTGTATGAGGAGGTATCCAAATACAAAAAAAATGACTAAAGGCAGAAAAAACAGGTTTTTTTTATATATTATTTTAAGAAGTATTAAGCCTGCGCATAAAAAAATGGTAGAATATGCCCAGATAGCATTGTCTGGGAACCGGGACCCAGAGACAATCCCGAATATCATTGATATTAGGAGGGGGATAATTGGACGTGAATAGATTCTGTAGGCCATTTCTCATTCTCTGACCCGTTTTATTGCAGCTCCGATTTTAACAAACTTTTTCTCAATTGCTTCATATCCGCGATCTAAGTGATACACGCGATTTACCTCTGTTTTGCCCCTGGCCACAAGACCGGCTAATATAAGCGATGCGCTGGCACGAAGATCTGATGCAATAACCGCCGCTCCTGAAAGCGTGGGAACGCCTTTAATCATTGCAGCATTGCCTGATATCGTAATATCCGCCCCCATACGCTTGAGTTCGCTTACATGAATAAAACGGTTTTCAAAGATGGTTTCTGAAATAATGCTTAGCCCTTTGGCAATAGACATCAAGACCATAAACTGAGCCTGCATATCGGTAGGAAAACCAGGATACGGCATAGTTTTAACATCAACGCTGCTGATTTCATCCGATCCGACAATATGAATATTTTTATCATTTACCTTAATATCGGCATTTGTCAGCCCTAACTTGTGAATGATAGTTTGCATATGATCGGGTTCACAATTCAGAAGTTTTATATCGCCTCGTGTCAGGGCCGCTGCAAGCATAAAGGTGCCCGCTTCTATCCTGTCGGGTATTATGGAAATCGACACAGGATGAAGGGAAGAGACCCCTTTTATTGTAATTACAGATGTTCCCGCCCCCTGAATATCTGCGCCCATTTTGATTAATACATCGGCAAGCGCCACCACCTCCGGCTCGCAAGCAGCATTACGAAGAATTGTAACACCGTCAGCCAGAACAGCGGCCATCATCAGGTTTTCTGTTCCGGTTACTGTTACAATATCAAAATAAATTTCATTTCCTGTAAGACGATCAGCAAAGGCTTCGATATAGCCGTGTTTTAATTCAATCGATGCTCCAAGACGCTCAAGCCCCTTTAGATGCAAGTTAATCGGTCTTGCGCCGATAGAACATCCGCCAGGCAAAGATACTCTGGCCTTTTTAAGCCTGGCCACAAGAGGGCCGAGAACCAGGATAGATGCCCTCATCTTCCTGACCAGATCATATGGCGCCTCAATATTACAAAGACCTCCCGCATCTATCCGGACACTGCTTCCATCTTCCTCTATCCTTGCCCCAAGACCTGCAAGCAAAAGTTTTATGCTCTGGATGTCTTTCAGGTTTGGAATATTATTATAAGTATTCCATCCATCGGCAAGCAGCGAAGAAACCATTATCGGGAGGGCGGCATTTTTAGATCCGCTTATCTTCACTTCACCCTTAAGTGAGCGTCCCCCCTCTATAATAATTTTATCCATTTATTCCCCGTTAAGTAGGATTAAAAAAAAGCGCCTACCAGCATTTAACAATGAGGTAAGCGCTTTTATAATTTTGAGTTTTTAATTGTGAATGCCTGCCGCGACGGGCGCGAGCCCGGCAGGAAGAAAAAAGTTCGATTTTAATTCAAAATTCAAAATTAACAATTTTTAATGGCTGCCTTTGCCCTTTACTGTATCAACAATGGCCTTAATAATGCAATAGGTCATGCCAAGACCTAAAATAGTAAGAGCATACCACAGGCCCCCCATAAATACCATATGATCCAAATCCCACACCCATTCAAACGAAAATGGAAGCATGTTTTTCCTCCTCAATCTCCCGTTCCTGAGGGAATATCGGTAAATAACGGTATGATATCATTATCAACATAATACCGCCTGCTACCGGAAGGATGGTTGTAGCTATCTCCTGCCAGCTTGGAAAGTACATGAACCAGCTTTCAAAGGTAAGCACCGGTACAGCCATTACCTGGAGCACCATTACCCAGCGATTCACGCATGCCCCAAGCATACCAAGGAACACGGCGCTAATAAGCAAAAATGAATACCTGCGCCCTGTTTTGGTAATAAGTATTATAGATGGAATAACTCCGCATATCACAATTTCAAGCACAAGTATCCATATTCCGTATAAAGGATTGTTGGAATAAAAATCCATGAAATTATGTCCCGCGGCAGGGGCTGTAACTGTAGCCCAGTACCAGGTATCTATTATCTTCGCAATAGTATATGTTGCAAGCATCCAGCCGGCGATCTTGGCCAGCAGCATGATAACATTTTGCTTAATAAGCTTCTTTCTTGCTATCTTTTCGATAATCCATGAGACAAGTATAGTAAAGCATGGTCCGCTTGCCGCAGCCGACCAGGTAAAGAGAAAAAATGTCCATGGCCAGATGAAAACCCCTTCCCTAAAAGCAAAGGGACGTCCGAAAAGCACGCCCGCAACTCCGCCAAGAGATCCCTGATGGAAAAAGGAAAGAAAAGCGCCTGTTGCCGCAAATATTGCCATGATCCCGTGCATATTGTGGCTAAGATTATGAAAAAACGGCACCTTGTCAATCTGCCGGTTCTCAAGAATAAGGGGAATATATTCAATGGTCAGAACCGCAAAGTAACAGGAAAGGCAGAATGCAACTTCGGTCAGCATGGAATGAACATTTGCATGCCAGAAAATAAACCACCCTCTCAGCGGTTGTCCAATATCGATCGCAAGAATAAGAAGCGCGGAAGCGTAACAGATAAACCCTAATAAAACAGCAAAGTTTATGATATTTTTCAGTTCCTCCTTTCCGAAAATATATCTTAACAAACCGGTAAAGAAGGCTCCTCCGCCAATGGCAATAATCGCCAGGTCAGCCCAGATCCATAAGGCAAATCCGTAAGCATCGTTCATGTTTGTCTGGTTAAGCCCCTTAAACCAGCAAAGAAGCATGGCAACAATGCCCCACAAAAGCACGGCGCCGAAAACAACCAGCCAAAAGACAAATTTTCCAAATGAACAGCGTTTAACTCCCTCGGGTATTAATGCAGAATCCATAAATTATGTGCTCCTAAAATATATGCGGTTATAATTTTTTAATGGTTCCCTTGTCCGCGTTCGTCTCTAATATAGTTATCTCCTGCCCGCCTCACCCACCTGCGGCTTGAAAGATAGTAAACTTTGGGATTTGTGCCCAGTCTCTCAAGCAGCCTGAATGCATTGGGATTTATCGGCCGTCCGCCATGTTTATGGTCGGGCTTTGCTATTTTAGTAACAGCATGATCCGGATTGTTCAGGTCGCCGAATATAATAGCGCCGGCAGGACATGCCTGCGTGCATGAAGTTTGATATTCATCCTCCTTTAGCTCGCGGCGGCTTTCAGTATATGCCTTGTTCATTGCCAATTGATGTCTGTGAAAGCAGAAGCTGCATTTTTCCACCACGCCTCTCATGCGTGGAGAAACATTCGGGCTCAGGTATTTTTCCATACCATCGGGCCAGACAGGATCCCACCAGTTAAAATAACGCGCATGATACGGACAGGCCGCCATACAGTACCTGCATCCAAAACAGCGGGTATAAATCTGGCTGACGATCCCTGTTTCATGGCTATAGTCGGTAGCAGTCGCCGGGCAAACAGATACGCATGGCGCATGGCCATGATCTCCCTCGCAATGCATACAGGGTCTGGGAAGATAGCATATATCTGCTTCAGGAAATTTTTTGCCATTTGTCAACTTGTAAACACGCATCCATGTAATGCTGTCGAGCTTGTTTGATTCGTCCTTTTTAAACGGAACGTTATTTTCAGCCATACAGGCCGCCATACAGGCTCCGCATCCGGTACATTTATCAAGATCTATGACCATCCCATACTTTTTGGCTTTTGTGTGTTTGTGCTGTTCTTTCATCAAAATCCCATCCTTTGATTTATGCTCTTGTCAGCTTGGCCCTTATTCCCCAGGCTACGTTCAGACCGGAAACAGGATCTTCGACCGGACCGATGAGTTCGTTAAAATTAATACCCTTGCCGGCCAGGTACTCGTCATAGGCTGTATGCCCCAGTCCTCTGGGCAAAGCCACCAAGCCGGGCATAATTCCATCAAAATGATGAACCCTAACCTTTACACTGCCTTTTGGAGTACTAAGAATTGCATGATCGCCCTCTCTAAATCCTCTTGCCGACCTTGGGTTAACCTCAACAAAGATATCATTGCCCTTAAGAACTGTATCCTCTACGGTTTTTATGGCAAAGGGCGGATCTCCGATAAAACCGCTTGCAAGTCTCATGGAATCGTACGGCATAAGTATAAGAGGATAAGCTTGTTCATCTCCTTCAATCTTTATTGATTCTGCTCTGCCCTTGTTAACAAACTCAAATTTTCCGGAAGGTGTATTAAATGCGCCTTCCCAGGCCGCGGGTCTGAAATTAGAATCAGCCCAGAATCCATTATTAACTAATCCATCCCACTTGTTTCCCAGTGTTTTCTTTAGGCAAGCTTCATAACTGTCCCATGGAAAAGCATCCGCTATCCTGCCGCCAAACGATTTTGCCATGAGAAGTATCACGTCGCCCAGATGTTTTGTATTAAACTGTGGCTTTACTACCGGCTTTGAAAGGCCTATAATCGGCTTCTGCAGTCCAACCGGTGTCGGCACATCCTCATAGCGTTCAAGGAAAACATGGTTTGGAAGGATAAGATCGGCATTTTCAGCAGTTTCATCCATATATGAAGAAAAACTTACAACAAATGCCACTCTGTTAAATGCCTCTTTCACCGCCTTGGTATCAGGTATTGTATAAACCGGATTGGCGCCTGCAACAAAAAGAGCCTCTATAGGATATTTCTCCCCGGAATTAATAGCATCGGGCAACCTGTCTAACAGATATCTTGTATCCGGATATTTTTTGCTCCCCGCGCCGTCAATACGCCCCTTATGCATACCATTTGCCGCAGTACGATCCATTTCTACTTCAGGCCATTTTATATAATCAGGATCCGGGACAGCACAGACGCCTCCCTTTTTATTGATATTGCCGACAAGCGCATTTAAGGCATGCACTGCTATAAATTCATTCAGGCTGCCTGGTGTTTCCCCCTGACCTCGGCCGCAAACCGCCAGAGGTTTTGATGCGCCTGCAAAGCTCTTAGCCAAAGATTCTATTGTAGAAGCAGATACGCCGGTAATCTCCGAAACATCATCAGGGCTGAATTCATTAAGCACAATCTGCTTGAATTCTTCAAAGCCGGAAGAATAATTATTGACAAAATCAGCGCTATAAAGCGATTTTTGAATGATCACATGAGCAATACTTAGAGCCAGAGCAGCTTCTGTTCCCGGATTTATGGCAACCCATTTATCTGCTTTAGCGGCTGTATTAGATAAGCGGGACTCGATCTGCACTACTTTGCCTCGCTCTTTCCACATACTATTTGCCTTAATCATACGTACCGGCGAACCCCAGCCCTCTATCAGCCCGCTCCCAAAGCTTAAGACAAAATCGGAATTTTCAACATCAAATCCAGCTGAAGCCTGAACACCCTGCATCAGGTGCATTGTCAGCTCGTATGAATCCTGAATCGATGGAATGCGTATAAAATTTGGAGAACCATATACCGTCAAAAATCTCCCTAAAAGGTGAGCCGTTGTTCCACTATCAGTACCGGAAATACAGGCAACGGTGTGAGACTTGCCTTTTCCCCTTAACTCTCCAAGTTTTTTTACAACCTCTGCAATGGCTTCATCCCATGAGATTTTTTCCCATCTTCCTTCACCTCTCGCTCCTGCCCTCTTTAATGGTGTTTTGACGCGTGTCGGGCCATAAAGCAGTTGAAGGCCGGATAGGCCCAGAACACATATGCCGCCATCATTTACAGGGTGCCCTTTCATGCCCTCTATTTTAATTGCCCGATCCCCGATCGTTGTTGCGACCTTGCGAACAGTAATACCGCAACCACCAGGGCAGAGTGTGCATATAGAATCTACATGACTGACCTCTCCATCCTCCGGCACAGGAGTCCATGGCCACATCTGTGTCCATATGGAACTGTCATCCATCATCTTCAATGGCAATGGTGAAAGGGTTGTGCCGGCTGCACCGCCGATTATCAATGATAAAAAACTTCTTCTACATACCTTCATAAGATTCTACCCCTTAAAATATTGCTAATAAACTAATGAGGTTATCAGCCTATTTATGGCATACAAAACATGCATCTTTTTCTATATGAACTCTTACCTGACTACTCGCCGGTTTTTCATAAGGTCGAGGCATCCAGCTAATAGGCCACGGAAGAGTTTGGACGGTTTTTCCCTGAGCCTTAAATTCTGCGTGACATTCGGTACAATCATCCATTTTCATCCGGTCCCAGGTATTCTTCTTGAGCCCGGCGATGTTTTTCCCCCAGATATCACGGCTGTAACCTGTAAGCCTGTTTTCTTCGTAAACTCTTGAGTGCGTTGATTCGCCGATATGTCCGTGACATGTAACGCAATCCACTTTTCCCATCTTGACATGGGCTGCGTGGGAAAAGAATACACAATCAGGCTGCCTTGAATAGACCAGCCACGGCACCTCATTCCCTTTTGCCACATATTCCTCAACGAACTTGGCTTCGTTGGGATCCTCTCCCATCACCTCTTCGTGACAATCAACGCACCGGGCAAGTTTCGGCACTCCGGAAAAAGAACCGTCTTCACGGAAAAAATGGCAACTTTCACATCCTTCCTCAACAGCCTCAACATGAATCACATGGTTAAAATCTATTGGCTGCTTTTTTTGAGAATAGAGAAGCTTCGGAAAAATCCACCATCCGACCGCAAGACTTCCCACTAATCCAATAACGAAAAATATGAGAATGATTCCCCACGATCCATTCTTTTGCTCTTTTTCAGGGGGTTTCGTTGTTTCTACCTGCTCGACAGTCTCTTCAACTTTATCATCTGATGTACTCATGGAAACTCCGCTTATGTTTTAGGTAAAGTAAACAAAGTTGAACAATTTTTGTTTATGGTATGGATGTAGTATATAAAAGATAATTTTTGGACATTTACCTATAAATATCATTTTTGTCAAGAAAAATTATTATTATCCCTGACCATAACTGTGTAAACCCGGCAGCAAATTCACGCCAAAATATGTAAACATAACGGCCATAAACCCAATTATGGAAAGATAGGCGATTTTCTTTCCTTCCCAGCCTCTCATCATCCTTGCATGTAATAGTGTTGCATAAACAAACCAGGTTATCAGAGACCATGTCTCTTTCGGATCCCATGACCAGTAACTCCCCCAGGCCGAATTTGCCCATACAGCCCCTGTTATTATCCCGATTGTCAGAAATAAAAAACCAAGGGTTACCATTTGATGCGTTAATTCATCCAGGATGCCGGCATCCGGGAAATGAATAAACAAACCTGTCTTACTACTCTTTTTGTCCCCTGTTTTTCGTTGCTTAAAAAGATATATGAGGCTTACACCAAAAGCGATTGCAAAAGCGGCGTATCCAATAAAACAGGTGATTACATGGGCGATAAGCCAGTTGCTTTTTAATGCCGGAATCAGGGGCTGTATACGATCATTAATGTTTGGGGAAAGTGATGCATAAGCTATGGCCATAAAGGCAAGAGGGGTTGCAAAGGCTCCAATTATCCGGTTTTTATAAGTCTGCTCAACTACAAGATATATAACTCCGATAGTCCACGCAAAAAAGACAAGGGACTCATACATATTTGAAAGCGGGGCATGACCTATTCCAAGCCTGTAAGATTCTATCCATCGCAAAGCAATACCCCCGGTATTGCCGACAACAGCAATTATAGCTATCCAGGTGGCAATCCTGCCGGGCAACTGTTTCTTAAAAACCCAGGAAACAATATATAAAAATGCTGCCGTGCCATAAATAAATGTTACAATTGATAACAAATTTGAACTGTTCATAAATTAATCCTCAAACTTTTCGCTATCCTCTTTATCCTGCTTTGCATTCCAAATCTATTTTTATTTGCCGTCCCTGCTACCATAACCTTGCTTTTCTTTCCACTCTTGCTTATTTCAACACAAAGTCTTTGATGGGACATAAAAAAAGTTATAAAACATCCGATAATCATTATTACAAACCCTGAATAAACAATTAAAACCCCGGGATCTCTTGTCACCTGTAACCCTGTATAATATCTATGATCATAATCTACTACGGAAACAACCTGATTGCCCTTTCTCATCCTGTCAAAAACAGGAAAACGCACAGGCATTATTACATGGACAGGGCTTCCGTTATTATGGGTAAGAATGCCCATAAAGGTTTTTCCAAGATTATGGCCTCCGAAATTATATGAATCCCTGTAACCCTTTACAACAAACTGCCCCGCATCTTCGGGTAGATTAAACTGCTGTCCAAAAGATACCTTTTTCTTATGACTCATGCCGGTTATACGGTTTTTAAAATTCAAAGTGATCTCTCTGGGGGGAAGCTCGCCATAACTGGACTGAAAGATATTTATCCCCTTGTAACGGAGAGGATCATTCACAATAATATCCCTTGTCAAAACAGATTTCCCTTGTTCAAGTATTGTCAGGGTTGAGCGATATTCACTTGGCGCCCCGGAATCATAAAATTTTATATTAAAATTATCACACCTGATATCAAAATTTAAATCTTGTGCTTTGCCGGTATTACTCAATCTTATACTATTTATTGTTTTACCTTCAGGAATATTTACAAATCCTTTAAAACCGAAAATCGAACCTATCAAACCGCCGATTAGCAACAGAATAACACTAAGATGAATAACATAAACACCGATGCGGGTCCAGCGTCCTTTTTCAGCAAAAATACAGAACCCATTGTCTGTTTCTTCAATCCTTTTGTATCCAAAGCTTCTGGAAACAATCGGCATATATATTCTTTTCAAGTCTTCGGGCGAACGGATGTCAATAAATTCTTCTTTATCAGAAAGGTTTCTAAATTTTGAAACATTAAAAGAAGGATTTTTAACAGATAACATCTTCCATAAGGCAGAAAATCTGTTTATTGAGCAGACAACAATATTGGTTGTCAGCATAAGAAGCAGAAACTGAAACCACCATGAATGATACATATCAAAAACGTCAAAGGCTGATAATATTTTATAAAGAAATTCACCATATTCATTCAGGTATGCCTCAGGTCTCTCGTTCTGAGGAATTATCGTTCCAATAATAGAAGTAACAGCAAGCGACAGAAGAATAACAACGGTTAGCCGTACTGACGCAAATAATTTCCATAACCTGCTGGTGAAACCGGCAGATCCTGTCTCTTTGTTCATCAGTTATCCTTTCAACATATATTCCGCTCACATAAACGGCTTTTATAATAGCTGCAAAATTAAACTGAATTTTTTATCAGAATATCGACATAAAAACAATGGAATTTTTGTAACAGTTTACATGTCCGGTTTAACAATAATTACTGCTGCTTTATCGTTGTTTAGATATTGTTTCGCCAGAATAGACAGCTCACCTTTTGTAATGGAAGCATAATCATCCATTATTGTCCTGCTCCAGTCAAGCTGCTGAGGATGCTTTTTTGATCTTGAAAGAACAGTATTCAGCCAGTAATAATTACTTTGCAGCATATCCTTTATGCCTGTAAGTGTCGGTCTGATGGTACGCCTCAACTCCTCATTGCTTACTCCAATAGCGACAAGACCCGATATGACTTTCTTTACTTCCCCAACCACCATATTGCTTTCTTTTGGATCAACATGGATAAAGGCTTGAAACACCCCATATCCAGGATACGCCCGGCTCGGCCTGTTATATGCAACAAAGGAATAAGCAGCCCCTAATTTTTCCCGAATCCTTTCCCGCAACCTTTCTGAAACAATATCCGCAAGCACCGAAAAAAGGCGTGTTCTATGGATATTCCATAAGTCTTCAGTTGGATATGCGACAATTACAAGACCTTTTGGGATTTTAGTTGCAACATTTATTTCAAGTGTTTGAGCAACAGGAAATTGGGGCAATCTTAACATTTTCTGTTTATATATATCGCGTCGCTCAGGAAGGGTTCCAAGATATTTAGAGGTTAGATCAACTACTGCATCAATATCAAAATCACCAACTACTGAAACATCGATTTTATCGTGCCTTAATGATGCGTCAAGCCATGATTTAATATCATTAAGGGTCAAATGTTTGAACATATTATAACACGGAAACCCGAAACGGCTGTCTCCTCCGGCCAAGAAGCGCTTTCCGGCAAGACTCATGGCGCCGTCAATTGAACTGGAAAGTTTCAGGTGTTTTTGTCTGAACCGCTCCATGGAAAGTTTATAAGCATCTGCCCTGTATCCCGGATCTGTTAAATGAGCATAAAGGAGCTGAAACAGCAATAGCACCTCTTTTGATACTGTTTTGCCTTTAAAGAAAAAACAATCTTCATTAACAGAAAAATTAACATCTGTGTTTCTTCCTGCCAGAGCGCGTTCAATTTCATCCCTTTCGAGTTTGCCAAGCCCGCTTTCATTAATTACTTCCGAACTTAAAGCAGCAAGTCCGGGTTTATCCGCAGGTTCGACAGCTCTGCCCAATCCAAAGGACAGATTAACAAGCACCTCATCGGGCTCAAAATCTGTCTTTTTTAGGGTCAGGCTGACGTTGTTCTCAAAATCAACCTGGATAATGCCAAGTTCCGGGATCTCGGTTCTACTGCTGATTTTCCCTTTTTTTTCAGGTTCCGGCAGATAAGGAAAAACCGGCGCCTTTATTTCAGCCGGTTTTAATACACCAATCATACAGCTTCTATTATATGCGGCAAGTATCAGTTCTTCTGGTTTTTCATCAATAGTTTTCAGCTCAGCATTTCCTGTAACAAGCACAAGCCTGTGTTCAGGCGCCCAACTCTCCTTGAATGAATCATGCGCCTGTTTTAATGTCAGGGAATTAATAACCGGAGATAGAAGATATCTTCTTTGCTTTGGGGAAAGAAAAACCATCTCCGTATTGAGATGCATTATTATTTCGCGCGCCAGTACCCGACTTTCCCGTGTTGACGCCTTATTTACGGCATTATCCAGCTTTGACCTGAAATCCTTTTTTACCCTTTCGAGCTCTGATCTGGTAAACCCGTATTTCAATGCCCTTCTTAGGGTTTGCTCAAGAAGCGCAAGCGATTTTTCCCAGTTCTCAGGGCTGCTTTCTGCTGTAATCTCGGCGGCTTCTATCTGATTCTTAAAAATACCGCTGCTGATGGAAGCCGAGGTAAAGGGTGTATCAGGCTTGCTTACCAATACATCCAGCCGGCTTTGAACAATTTGATCCGCAATATCCTTAATAAGTAATCTTTTCTGAAAATCAAAGGAATCCGGCTGTTGCACAATTTTTCTTATTACCTCTATGCTGACCGTGGTATTTCCGGTTTCCTTTTCAAAATGATAAAATGGTTTGATCCCTTTATGATTTATTTTGCCCAGTTCCGGTTCCGGCAAAGGGGAAGCCTTTGCAGATAACCCAGAAAATTTTTCATCTATAAGTAAAGCAGCCGGGCCGGCATCAAAGTCCCCTGCCATTACAAGTATCATTTTTTCCGGCCGGTACCATGTATCATAAAAATTTTTAAACATTTTACGGCCTGCATTTTTAATAAAATTTTCCAGGCCTATGGGGAATCTTTTCGATATTTTTGCTTCAGGAAACTCAAACCTCATAATTGAAACAAACCTGCGATACGACGCAGAATCACGTGTGCGCTTTTCAGCCAGGACAACCCGCCGTTCCCTGTCTATCTCCGACTCCGGAAAAATGGCGCCTTCTGCAAAGTCTTTCAGCACAGTAAGCCCTTTCTCCAGGCTTTGCCTGTCTCCCTCTGGCAAAAGTATATCATAAACCGTTTCATAATATCCTGTATGCGCATTTGCGTCAGGACCAAACTTCATTCCTATGCTCTGGAAGTATTTTACGAGTTCTCCGGGCTTGAAATGAGTTGAACCACAAAAAAGCATATGTTCAAGAAAGTGAGCCAGTCCTTGCTGCCGGTCAGACTCATGCATAGATCCAACCTGAACATTCAGATGCATGCTCACCCTGTCCTTTGGTTTTCGGTTTTCCATCAATAGATACCTGAAGCCGTTTGGCAACCTTCCGAACACAAGGGATGGGTCTGGAAGAAGCTCGCTTTTTTCATTCGGCCACTTTGTCTGAAAACAGGGGTTGTCAACAGCGGCATTCGCAACTGTTAAATAC
>JACKQG010003534.1_pt1 | contig 19088 bp, 17 predicted proteins | sample 8237621 | NCBI WGS metagenome assembly JACKQG01 (sample SAMN15677084, study PRJNA649215) | marine metagenome | biome: marine; feature: Black Sea; material: saline water; isolation source: suspended particulate matter (SPM) from the Black Sea western gyre | collected 2013-06-09/2013-06-10 | depth... | reverse complement strand
AGTGCAGGCGAAGGCTGAGGCGAAGGCGAAGGAAAAAAAAGAATATCCTTAATCCCTGTGCCCGAAGGGTGCTTTAATCTTATACCTTGCTTCGCCTTTGCCTTCGCCTCAGCCTTTTCGGTATGAAAGTTAATTGATCTGGGTTAGAAATTCTTTTGCACAAAAAACGAAGATTTGACTTGTAATACTATAATGCCAAATTTTGTAATAAATTATATTGTTATCAAATATGAAGTTTAAAAAAAATCTTTATTACTTTGAAGGCATTGAATTGTTGTTTATGTTCTTGATTAATAATACCAAATTTTATATAAAATATCAAGTAAAAAATATGCGCTAATGCGTGGGAAATCCGTTTATCACTTTATTCTTGCTTTTCCAAATTTTTTGTTTATCTTTAATTTGAATAACGCTTTCACCGAAAGACGCAAAGCACACAAAAAAAGACCTTGAAAAATTCACAAATTATAAAATCCAAACTTTAATAAAAGAAAAAAACCATGAAAAGATTATTGATTGTCGATGACGAACGTACTGCCCGCAAGGGATTATTATTTATGCTGCAATCCCTTGACCTTCAAGTACAAGAAGCAGAAAATCGAAAACAGGCTGAAAAAATTTTGCAAAATCAGGAGTTTGATTTAGCCATTGTCGATTTAAGAATGCCTACCGAAAGCCAGGGTTTGGGATTAATCGGCTTTATTCATCACAAATATCCTTTAACACCCATACTTGTGATGACAGCTTTTGGCTCAATTGACAGCGCAGTTAAAGCCACAAAAGCCGGCGCCCAGGACTACATGACAAAGTATTTTTCCCGCGATGAAATTATTCTAAAAATTGAGAAAATCCTGGAAACCAAGCAATTGTGGTTAGATAATTTAAGGTTATCAGAACAGATCAATAATCTCAAGGGAAATTTGGAAATATTTAGCGGACAAGACCAAATAATCGGGGATAATCCGGCAATAAAACAGGTTTTAGATTTATCTGCCCGGGTTGGAAAAGATAACGAATCTACTGTTTTAATTACCGGTGAAAGCGGCACTGGCAAAGAATTAATAGCCCGTTCAATTCATTGCAGCAGCAGCACAAGAAGCCGGGAAAAATTTATGGTTATCGATGTGGCAAACATGCCTTCCACTTTATTAGAGAGCCAGTTATTTGGGCATGAGAAAGGCTCGTTCACAAATGCGCATCAACAACACGCTGGGCTTTTTGAAAAGGCACACAAAGGCACTGTATTTTTAGATGAAATTGGTGATTTCCCCAAAAAATCACAGGTAAAACTTCTTCGTTTCATTCAGGAAAAAGTATTCTTTCGCGTAGGCAGCAATGAACCTATAAGCACCGATGTGCGAATTATTGCAGCAACCAACAAGAATCTTGAAGAAATGGTTGGGCAGGAAAAATTCCGCGAAGATCTTTACTACCGCTTAAATGTTGTGCGCATTCACCTGCCGCCATTACGTGAAAGACGAGATGATATTCCCTCACTTGTCAATTATTTCAAAGCTAAATTTGAAACACAAAAGGGAAGAGTTTTGATATTCCCGGAAAACATAATTCAAAAAATGATTCATTATGATTGGCCTGGTAATATCCGCCAGCTTAAAAATTTTGTCGAAAGACTTTACATTGCATGTCCGGGACATGAAGTGCAGGAAAACGACTTGATGTTTTCCGGAATACCTACTCAAGCAAAAGACGAAAATATTTTTGAAGCATATTTAAAATTACCACTCAAAGAGGCACGCCGGCAATTAACCGAAAAATTGGAGAAAACATTTTTGAAACACTATTTACTTCTTTACAAAGGCAACATCAGTAAAATCGCTACAGTGGTCGGTGAGTCCAGGGAGGGATTGAGTAAAAAAATCAAGCGTTATGGGTTGAAAGAATAATTTGTCGGTTGTGAAGATAGTTTCACATCAATGAAATTAAGCGTGAAATCTATTTCACAACATTGATAAACCACATCAAGTTTATATCATTTAATTTTCAGAAAACACTAAACTTTTTTTACTTCAAATAATTATTAGGCGTAACATGCTGTAAATCTATCAATTACATGTCGTCCCTAAAGGGACTGTGGTTGTTTTTTTGACTTATTTTCTATAAACATGTCGTCCCGCTGAAGCGGGACTTAAAACAGATGAATTTTAGAATCTGGTTCAAAGACAACAAAATGTAATTACTATTTCAAAGTGCCGTTAGGCACGATATGTTTATAGAAAACCACTACACCAGGCGAAAAAGTCCCTTTAGGGACGACATGTAACGGTTTTATAATCAAATGATTGACTCCTTAAACTGACAGCTATGGGACGCAGGGTGATATCATTTATCGTGGGATGATCAGACAACACAATCGTTTTACTCAACTAGAATATATCATTTTGTTTCTTCGTGTACCCTAAAGGGTATAATAATCTTGGTGTACCACTCTTCGAGTACTAAAAGCCTTCGGGCATAATAACCTTTGTGGCAAAAATTTAAAAATAGCTGAACTTTAAGAAAATTTTCTGGCATTGTCTTTGTCCTGTTTTTCTACTTTGAACAGGATAAAACATGAAATTGCTCATTGTTGATGATGAAAATACCATAAGGAAAGCGCTTCGGTTTTCCATGCAAAAGGAAAGTCACGAAATAGTCGAAGCGGAAAATCCTGTTGAAGCACTGGATAAAATTGCAGAGCAGGATTTTGATTTGCTAATTTTAGATTTTAATCTGCCTGTTTTTTCAGGTTTGGAACTTATCAAAATGTTAAATGAACGTGGTAAAGACATTCCCATCATACTTTTGACATCCAGGGAAATAAAAATAAATGAATCTTTATTTTCACAGAAGAATCCAATTAAAATTATTAACAAGGATTTACCTCTTCAGATAATTTTACATAACATAAACTTGTTGTTGGAACAGACGATTACCACAGGAAATTTTTCATGAAACGGATTGCGCACTTTATAATTATTTTCACTATCTTTATTAACTGTAACCAAAAAAATAATATGGAAAAGCAGTTGAATAATTTATTTGATAAAAATGAAATCACCATTTTAGTAACCGACTCCGGATTAGGTGGGCTATCCGTTGCAGCCGATCTCGCAGCCCGGTTACCAAAGAGTGGTATTTTTGAAAAAGCACGAATCATATTTTTTAATGCCTTATTCCATCCCGGGAGCGGCTACAACTTCCTTCCATCAGAGGAAGAAAAAGTGCGGATTTTTAATATCGCTTTGCAAGCAATGGAAGAAAAATATCACCCGGATATAATACTGATCGCCTGCAACACATTGTCAGTAATTTATGATCAAACCCCCTTTGCAAAAAAAACAAAGGTGCCTGTTTTGGGAATTGTTGAAACGGGCGTCGATTTAATCGCGGAACAATTTGACAACAATCCGGATGCCAGCGCCATCATTTTTGCCACCCAAACCACTATTGAAACGAATTCCCATAAAAATATGTTGATCAAGCGTGGTTATGAAAAGGAAAAAATTATCGGTTTGCCATGTTCCATGTTAGCCGATTATATTGAAGAAGGCGCTAATAGCGAAATGACAACATTCGTAATTTCCGAATATGTCTCGCAAGCGCTTGAAAAAACAAACAAACCAAGCGCCCCAATTTTTGCCAGTCTAAATTGTACTCATTACGGGTATTCAATGGAACAATTCAAAGCTGCATTTAAAGATGCAGGTTACCCGGATATAAAAATAATCAATCCGAATCCTGAAATGAGTAATTTTTTATTCAATAAAAAATATATAAATCGCTACTCTGAAACAGAAATAAATGTCGATGTCGTTTCCAAAACAAAAATAACCGAAGCAAAAATTGCGTCTCTGGGGAAATTAGTTGAAAAAATTTCTCCCCAAACTGCGGAGGCAACAAAGAATTACAAATACGATCCTGATTTGTTTGATGCTAAATTTGATAGTAGTAGGATTGGATTGTAATTAATTCTGACATCCCCCTATGTCCCCCTTCAAAGGGGGATTTCTTATTCTCCTCCCTTACGAAGGTCGTAGATGCCCGAAGGGTAGGGGACACAGGGGGGATGTTCTTTGAATAAAATATTAATAAAAACACAAGGAGCCATCTTTGCCCCTCGAATTTTATGTTTTATTAGTCATGCTAACCAGCTTTGCGCTTGCCGTATTTCTGGGTAAATTTCCCATTGGCGTTTCACTGGCGCTTTCGTCAATTATCGGAGCATTGGTTGCAGGTTTCGGATTTCCACTACGCCATTTGGTTGAAGGAACATTCGCTTATCTCGATCCGATTTTAATAATTACATCGGCGATGATCTTTATGGAGATCATCAAAGAAACCGGCGCATTGGGAGAGATCAGCCGGTTGATTATTATCTATCTTCACAACCGCCCATTTTGGATGTTATCGCTGATCACTTTGTTCATCATGTTTCCGGGGATGATCACTGGTTTATCAACAGCCGCTGTATTAACAACCGGCGCCATCGTTGCACCAGCTTTGATGCGTTTAGGAATTCCACGTGTTCAAACCGGCAGTATTATCGCTATGGCTTCGCTTTTCGGAATGATCGCTCCGCCAATCAATGTTCCGGTAATGATCATTGGCGGCGGCGTGGATATGCCCTACATTGGGTTTGAACTGCCGTTGTTATTTGCCTCTCTGCCGTTGGCAATAATTACCACCACATCCATTGGCTATCGTTATGTTAAATCCGTAAATATCGAAAAGATAAAAAAAGACCTGCCAGAATCTCAAATAGACAAACATGGTTTTCGACTATTTTTGCCTATTTTAATACTCATAATTTTCATGCTGGTAACCAGGCTAATTCCCGGAAAATATACTGCCTTGGGTATGCCGCTCATCTTTGCCATTTGCTGTTTGTCCGCTTTCAAATCGGGGAAGGCATTCAATTATTACAAAGTAACGAAAAGAGCGATTAAAAATGCCATGCCTGTAATGGGGATTCTGGTGGGAATTGGCATATTTATCCAAATCATGACGCTGACAGGCGTGCGTGGATTTCTCATCGTGAAAACTGTGCAATTGCCGTCATTCTGGTTATATGTGGGAATTGTGGTCAGTCTGCCGATTTTTGGCGCCATTTCCTCCTATGGCGCTTCTTATGTTTTGGGTGTTCCTTTTTTATTGGCTCTATTGGGTAAAAGCGAGATTATTGTTGCATCCGGATTAACGCTTATTGCCAGTCTTGGTGACCTGATGCCACCAACTGCTTTGGCAGGTATTTTTGCAGCGCAGGTTGTTGGTGAATCAAATTATTTTCGTATTTTGAAAAATTGTTTGCCTTATGCTGCTATAACGGCATTGTATGGAATTGGGATGATTTTATTGGCGAATGTGTTGGCTAAATTTTTGATTTTATAAAAAGAGGTTTTGCCACAAAGATTATTATACTCTTTAGAGTACACGAAGACACAAAGGAAAAATAAATAAAAACAGCAGGGTTATAAATCATTAAAAACTTTTTCCCACAGAAACGAACTCCCACAGAAAAATTTTTTTTTCTGTGACGTGTTCTATTTCTGTGACCAAATTTGACTTCGTGTCTTGGTGTCTTCGTGGCAAATAAATTTTTCAGGTTGACAAAATAAACTATTGGGATTCTCCTATGCTAAAAATTATATATGTAATCATCACAGCAATATTTCTAATATTCACAGTCACTGATCTTTTCGATGAAAAAAACTGGAAAAGACAATTGACACATTTGATTGTGCTCATTCCGTTACTGTTAAGAGTGCTGTTAATAAAATAGGATATACAATGAACCATCATAAAAGTTTGGCAATATTCATTCTTCTGTTAAGTTTAATCTTGTCGTATTTTTCCGCTCGTTCTTTCCTTTCAATGAGAGAGAATGAAAAATATTACCCGAGTGAAAGCAATACAAAGATTAAACCATTGAGCGATTATTTTGAAGGAATTAAAAATACGCGTGGCGACACGCCTGTCTATTTGTTTGAAAACGAGCAACCCGGTGGCACGATACTCATTCTCGGAGGCACACACCCTGACGAACCAGCGAGTAATATCACAACAGTCTGTTTAATGGAAAATTTGAAAATTTCTTCTGGCAGGGTAATCATTATCCCCCGGGCAAATAACAGCGGTTTCACGCACAGTGATCCCCAGGAAGGTAATCCGCAACGATTTTATTTCAAAACAAAAAGCGGGGAACGATGGTTCCGATACGGTTCACGCAGCACCAATCCCATTGACCAATGGCCTGATCCTGAAGTTTACCGTCACTATCCGTCAGGGCAGAAACTGTCGGGCGCTGAAACCCGGAATTTGAATCGCGCCTATCCCGGTCGTCCGGATGGTTCATTAACGGAAAAAATTACTTATGCCATTATGCAGCTAATAAAAGATGAGGCTGTTGATCTGGCAATTGATATTCACGAAGCTTCCCCGGAATACCCGGTTGTTAACGCAATCGTTACTCATCCGCTGGCTTTTGACCTGACTGGAGAAGTTGTTTTATATTTACAAATGGAAGATTTTGAATTTAACCTGGAACAATCCCCTGAAAATTTTCGGGGATTATCCCACCGGGAATGGGGAGACCATTTGCAAATCCCGGCAATTCTAATGGAAACCGCATGCGCCATGCACGGCAGGTATCATGGCAGCAAAAACGCGGACAAAGCAATTACCGGGTTAGATCGTTTTTACATTGAAGCAGATAAACATGAATTGTTAAGCGTGCCATACCCGGAAAATGGTATCCCCTTGAAAGAACGAGTGGGACGTCATCTAAAAACAATTCAAAAAATTCTGGAAATCTGGAATAATTACAATCCCGAAAAATCAATAGTTGTGGAGAATATCCCTGACTTTTTTGAAATGCAAGAGAAAGGGGTGGGGGCTTTTTTGGTGAGTGGTGAGTAGTTATTGGTTATTGGTGATTAGTGAGTGGTGAGTTGTATTCGTTAAATCAGGGTTTCTACAATATTGATACTTCAGAATACATCAAAAACTAATCACCAACACAATTTACTATTAACCAGCAACCACTCACAACTCACCTATAACAAATAACCAATTCAGGAGACTCAAATGAAAACAAGACTATTAGCAGTGTTAGTGATAACATTAATTTTTACCACCATGAGTTACGCATTTGATTTTAAAAGCGAACAACCGATGTTAATTTCTTCGGCTGGTCAAAGCGCTGATATACTAATGGTAAAAATTCTTGCTAAAAAAGCAAATTTAAAATTTACTGTTGATAAAGCTGCAACACCGGATAAATTAAAAGATCAGGCTACGCTTGTATTAGTCAGCGGTGGCAGCACCAAAGGATTGGGCGCAGCAAAAACTGACAAACAGCAGGAAATAAACAGGATAAAATCATTAATCGATGAAGCGAAAAAACAAAAGAAAAATGTTATTATCATGCACGTGGGCGGTAAAGCACGACGGGGGAAATTATCCGATGAGTTCAATAAATTAACGGCTGAACGCGCTGATTGTCTTGTGGTAGTCAAAGGCGGAGACAAAGATCAATTTTTTAGCAATATCGCCAAAGAGAAAAAAATACCAATCAAATTGATCGATAAAATAATGGAAGCCGGGGATGTGCTGAAAAATATTTTTAGTAAAGTAGAATAGATAAAATTTTTATAGAACGCGGTTGACGCAGATGACACGAATTAGCGCGGATCAAAATCCATGAAGATCAGCGCGGAACGTCAGCCGACTTTTTGGATGATAATCCGCGTCATCCACGTTCCATGATCTCGTGCGTACCGACTCATCCAGGTTGGGTAACATACAGAACCACAAAAATTTTAATATTTCAAAAAGGTAAACCATGAAAAAGCCACGAACAAAAGTCTCAACCTTGATCTTGACCTTACTCTTTACCTTTGCCTGTACCTTCTCTTCAAGCCTCGCAACAGAGGTAAAAAGTAAAAACGGCATGGTCGTATCTGCTCACCCGATTGCTTCAAAATTTGGCGTTGAAATCCTTAAATCCGGTGGAAATGCGATTGATGCTGCTGTTGGAGCTGCGCTAATAATTGGTGTTGTTGAGCCCCATGCATCGGGGCTCGGAGGCGGAGGCGGAATGCTGATTTATCTTCACGATTTGGATAGTCTCACCTACATAAATTATTATGCCCGTGCACCGAAATTGGTAACGACAAATTTCAACTCACCTGAAGAGAGTAAAACAGCAACAGCCGTCCTTGTACCGGGAACGGTTGCCGGACTGCATCAGGCACTCCAAAAATACGGTACTATTTCCTGGCAAGAATTATTAACAAAAGTCATTGAACAAGTAAAAAATGGTTTTTTAGTCGATGACAAATTTTACAAAATATTATTGGATTCTTATGATTCCATTTTGAGATATTCTCAAACCAAATCAATCTACTTAATTGATGAATTACCACCTGAAATTGGACAAAAAATAATTAATAATCGGATCATTACAACGCTTGAAAAACTTGCTAATGAAGGACCTGATATTTTTTATCACGGTGAAATTGCAGATTCAATTGAAGCGACAATGACAAGGTTTGGTGGCGGACTGCGAAAATCAGATTTAGCTGAATACCAACCGGTTGAATTAAGTCCTGTTCAAGGAAGATACCGTGGACACACAATTTATTCTGCTCCCTCGCCACAATCAGGGATCACTGTTATCGAAATTTTGAATATCCTGGAATTAAAAAACCTTCATCAAATGGGTGACTTCAATAGCAGTGTTACAACTTTTCATTTCATGGCAGAAGCGATGAAACGGGCGTACGCAGACCGGATGCAATATATTTGTGATCCCTTGTTTTTCGATGTGCCATCAAATGCGCTTCTTTCTAAAGAATTTGCCAAATCACGGTTCAATACAATTGATATGTTGCAAGCTCTCCCTAAAAATCCTAAAGAAACACTTGCAGGAGACATAAAACCATTTTTACTTAAACAGGATGATGAAGCCATAGATAAAGATGGCAGCACAACCCACATCTCTGTTGTGGACGCGCAAGGTAATGCAGTTTCTTTAACCCAGACTCTCAATTCTTTTTGGGGATCGGGAATTAGTATTTGTGGATTCATATTAAACAACGCTATGACTGTATTTTCAACTAAAAATTCGGTTAATAACATAGAATCTGGTAAGCAGCCAAGAACCACCATCGCTCCAACGATGATGTTTACAGATGAAAAATTAAACTTAGTAATCGGTTCACCAGGCGGTAGCAGAATTATCTCGACAATTGTTGAAGTCATCTGTAATATAATTGATTTCAAAAAAAGTGCAAACCAGGCAAACGAAGCGCCGCGTTTTTGTAGCCGCAAATGGGCGGATAAATTGCCGGTCGAAGATAGGTTCCCTCCGACATTGCTGGATTCAATCAAATCCAAAGGACATAATATCGAAGTAATGGACAAAATGGACTTGTTTTTTGGAGGTGTTCAACTGATTTTAGTTGACAAAAAGAGAAATTTTTTGATCGGTTCATCTGACCCACGTCGATCTGGGATTGCAGTTGGTTACTAATAGATGTTATCTAATTCTCTGGGGATAGAAAAAATCATGAATACATGTAAACAATTTTTTTTAAGGCTGCTATTCTCGTTTTTTATTCTGATTTCATTCTGTACAAATTTTTATGCGCAACAATACATTCCTGGCGAGATTTATAACGGTAGAAATAATTATACAGAATTTCGTCCGGGCGAATTACCGTTGATTTTTTCAGCACCTCACGGCGGAAGTTTGGAACCTTCCGAAATTCCGGATCGAAGCTACGGGATAACAGTTACTGATATGAAAACGATTGAAACTGCTTTGGCAGCAAGGGAAGCCGTTTTCAACTTTACCGGGAAATACCCCCATGTAATTATTTCAAATCTCAAACGCACAAAACTCGATCCCAACAGGGAAATTGTTGAAGGTGCCCAAGGAAATCAATGGGCAGAGCAAGCCTGGAATGAATACCATAAATTTATTGAGATTGCAAAAGATTCTGTTACTGTTAAATTCGGAAAAGGACTTTACATAGATTTTCATGGTCATGGACACAGTATTAAAAGGTTGGAGTTGGGCTATCTTCTTTCAAGCACAGATTTGATGTTGTCTGACGAACAACTTAACGCCTCCGAATATATCAATAAAAGTAGTCTCAAAGCATTAGCTGCTGAAACTCCTGCGAGCTTCCCCGATCTCATTCGCGGTTCAAAGAGTTTGGGCACATTACTTGAAGAACGGGACATTCCAGCAGTCCCAAGCTCACCACAACCAGATCCAGGAAGTGGCAATTCGTATTTTAGCGGTGGTTATAGTACAAAAAGACACGGATCACGGGACAGCGGAGTGATAAGTGGACTACAGATGGAATGCCATTATAACGGGATTCGGGACACATCCGGAAATCGAAAAAGATTTGCAGAAAAACTTACTGAAATTTTAGACATTTATTTCCAGGAACACTTAGGCTGGGAAGGAATTTTGACAGCATTGCAACAAAAAATGCAGGCGCCTGTTCAAACAAACTTCGTACTCGAGCAGAATTATCCCAATCCTTTTAACTCTTCAACTTCAATTCGATTCTTCATCCCTGAAGAAAGTTACATCACGCTGAAAATTTGTAATATTCTTGGGAAGGAAATTAGTACTTTGGCTTCAGGAAATTATTCAAGAGGGATTTACAATACAATTTGGGACGCAACCGGGCAGGCGTCGGGAATTTATTACTACCAGATTGAAGTGTTATCTGGTGATCATGAAATAAGCTTTACAAAAGCTAAAAGGTTGAATCTTGTCAAATAAATTATATTAAATTTTCTTCCATAGAATCGAATTGCACCCTGTCGCATCTCCGCCAAAAGCGGATGCCCCAGGAAGGAAATACAGAACAAAATTTTTCTCACACGGATCAAAAACTCATACTCATAACAAAAGCAGTGTCCGCGTGAACTTCAATCGTTGTGCTGCGATCTGATACGACCAAAAGAAAATTCCGTGGTGCGAAGCATAGCTATCTTTTTACTAAAGAAATCAAATCCTTTAACATTTTAACAAGGGAAATAAAATGAAATTTAAAAAACTATTATCCTTGACTTTCCTGTTCGTAATTTTTTCCTGTGCAACTACCTTTCGATATTCCACCTTTCCAAAAGAATATTTAACCAAAACAAGCCGAGAGATTCACGAGAATTTTTGGGGACAAGAGTCTTTGATCTTTGGATATTTGATGGAAAACACACAATTTCAAACACCAATTTTCCATTTTAAAAGTGGTCAAGACGGACCAATTGTGCTGATTCTTGGTGGCACTCATGGCAACGAACCGGCAGGATTCGAGGCTGCACATCGATTGTTAGAACAATTCTCGAAATCTTCATTAAAAAAAGGACAGATATTCATCATTCCGGAAGCAAACAAACTTGCCGATTACAACCAGAACCGCCGCATCCCTGTTCCCAAAGGTGTAGACATAGAATTTGGCAATCTTAACCGATGTTATGCTGGCAATCCTGATGGGCTGCCAATGGAACAAGTTGCTTATGAAATTACCCAACTAATCAAAAAACAAAAAGTAAACCTGTTTTTAGATTTACACGAAAGCCCTGTCTTTCATATGGAGCAAAAAAGCAAGACAAGCGAGTATCACGGACTGGGACAAACTTTAATCTATACGCCAAATGAAAAAGCTGCCTGGCTGGGAATGGTGGTAATAGATTTTCTCAATGACCAAATTCCCCCGGGCAATAAGCAGTTTTCTATGATCGAAAATCCCATTAAACACAGCGCTGCCTGGTCAGCCGGTATAAATTTTAATATCCCCGGTTTCACTGTTGAAACGTGTAAAAAGCTGCCGCTTGAGGAAAGGGTGCGTTATCAGATGGATGTGGTTAATGTGATGTTGAAGGAGATGGGTATGATATAAAATTCTACTTGACATAAAGTACAATTTTTGTTAAGTTATTGTGTAATTATTGTGTTGAAATAATAACCGATCATAATTAGGTGAAACCATGGAAACGCTTACACTCAAATTACCAACTTGGGTAAATAAAGAAGAGGCAGAAAACGAATTAGTGAACAGCCTCAAAATAAAAGTCCAACTAAAAATGGAATTTTATAAAAGCAAGATGCTCCCATTTGAAAAAAAATATAACTGTTCATTTGAGGACTTTCAAAATCGTTACAAATCTAAAACTGAAGAAGCTTTTCAGGAATGGGATGATTTAATTGAGTGGGAGGCAAGTTTTACACTGTTTAATGAATGGTATGAAAGATTCAAAGAGTTTGCAAAATGATGCAAAAAATAATCGATTCTTTAACCTTCTGCAAGTTTATCGATTCTTATGAAATTTTAGAATATTTCAATGAAGATACAACAAAATTGATAAAAATAAAAGCCAAATTAAACAACAGCACTACACTGTACATTAGGGAACTAATTCAACCTGATAATTGTAAATATTCATATCACTGGCAAAATGAAAACAATGAAATGATCCTCCGATGGGATAATGCGCCTCATTTTCCTTCAGTCTCAACTTTTCCTCATCATCTTCATCGCGGAAATGAAGTAACATCTTCCTACCGAGTTTTCATTGAGGAAGTCTTGTCGGAGATTAAAAATTATTTGTATTCAGAATCAAAATTAGGAGCCGGATAGTAGAACCGGTAAATTAAGTTAAGTAATAACTGAAAGATTACAAAAACATGCAACAGGAAGTATTAGGTTTAAAAGCGTCTCAAAAAATTCATATAGTCGAACTAATACTTGAAAATTTAGACAAGCCAGACCTTGAAATTCAGAAAAAATGGATTGAGGAATCAGAGAAAAGGTATGATGCTTATAAACTTGGCAAAGTAAAAACTTTTTCATACGAAGATGTTATGAAGAGATTAGAAAAATGAGACTAAAATTCATCTGCTGTTTTGAATAATTTAATTTTCACACGATAATTTTTAATCTACAGACAATCTAACAGCTTATCAACATCATCAATCCTGTGACTCGGAAAATTCGCAACCCTGATTTGCCCATTTTTATATTCCTTATAGCCGGTACCAACAATAAAACCATTCTGCCTTAATTTATTTATTACAATCTCCGAATCAACAGTAGTATTTACCACGATTACAGTTTGTGAGCGAAATGTTTTTTCTTTTACAAATGGCTCAAAATCCTTATGCTGTTCAAAAAATTTATAGAGCATTCCTGCTTTCAACTGTGTTTCTTTTCTTACTTTTTCAATGCCAAATTCAATCAAATCTTCGCAAATTTTCCCCAGCAGGTAAATAGCCAATACATTTGGTGTCTCAACTGTTTGAAATTTATCTCCCTGCTCTTTTATCGATAAAAAATTGTGATAGCTCCCAATATTCAAATTTTTCTTTTTCAAAGCCAATGATTTATCCAGGCACCTTCTATTCACCACCAACACACCTAATCCCGCAGGCAGTCCAAAACCTTTTTGTACGGAAAAAAATGTACAATCTATTTTTGAATAATCAACATCAACAAAAGGTATAGACGATACAATATCAACCGCAACAAGTTTCTCCGGGTAATGGCGTTTTATTTCATAAATATTTTCCAAAGGAGTTGAAATGCCTGAACTGGTTTCGTTTTGAGTAAAACCTATCAGTTCTGTTTTATCAGGGATCGTTAAATTGGAAAAGTTAAATCCATTCCCAAATTCTACTTCGACTTTTTGCGGATTTTTTTTCAACTCGTTTGCGATAGTATAAAATCGTTTTGAAAAAGCGCCATTAACAAAATGGAAAGAGGAATCTGCCGCACAATTTTCAATAATTCTCTCCATCGCTTCGGTGGCTGATGCTAAAAAAAATATAAAAAAATCGTTTGGAATATTGAGCAAGCTTCTCAATGAAACAACAGTGTTTCTATAAATTTGTTTGAAGGCTTCACTGCGATGCGAAATTGAAAAAATATCCTTTTCCAAAGCTTCCTGAATATGTCCGTGAACAGTGGGATATAAAGCTGACGGGCCCGGTGTAAAATATATATTTTTCATTTAATACAAAATCCTGAATTTAATCGTATTTGGAATTTTCCTCAATTCTTTAATCACTCCTTCATCGTACTCCCTGGCGATATCTGTTATCACATAGCCAATTTCTTCATTTGTTTTCAGATATTGACCGACAATATTGATATTCCGGTTTGCCAACAGGCTGTTTATTTGTGCCAACAAGCCGGGTTTATTTTGATGGATATGGATCAGCCGGTGTGCCTTTTTCAATTCCGGTAATTGAAGATTCGGAAAATTTACACTGTAGAATGAGTTGCCGGTATTAACATAGCTTATGATTTTATCCGATACAAAGTCAGCTATATTTTTTTGGGCTTCAATGGTACTGCCGCCAATATGCGGTGTCATAATTACATTTGGGAAACGCTGCAGTTCGCTATTAAAATCAGTTGAATTATTTTTTGGTTCTTCAGGAAAAACATCCACAGCCGCGCCTTTTAGTTTGCCACTTTCCAACGCTTTTGCGAACGGTTTCATATCAACAATAAAGCCACGGCTGGCATTTAAAAAGATCGCACCGGTTTTCATTAGTCTAAATTGTTTATCGCTGATCAGATTTTTATTTTCCGCTCTTCCATCAACATGCACGGAAACAATATCAGACTTTCTTAATAACTCATCCAAGGATTTGCACAATGTAGCATTACCCAGCGCTAACTTTTCAACAATGTCATAATAATAAACATCCAAGCCCAGCGCTTCTGCTAGAACAGAAAGCTGGGAACCAATATTTCCGTAACCGACAATGCCCAACTTTTTACCGCGTATTTCAAAATTGCCTGCAACCGATTTCTCCCAAATCCCCTGTTTCATCTGGTTACTTTGCTGGTAGATATTTCTCATTAAAATAATAATTTCTCCCAGAACCATTTCCACGACACTGCGCGTATTACTGTAAGGCGCATTAAAAACAGCGATACCTTTATTTGAACATGCTCCCAAATTTATCTGGTCAGTACCGATACAAAAAGCGCCGACTGCCATCAGCCGATGAGCATTTTGCAGTATTTTATCAGTAACCTGGGTTTTCGACCTGATCCCTAAAATGGATATATCTTTGATGCGTTCCAACAATTCATCTTCATTAAGTTCGGATTTTTGAATTTGTACGTTATACCCTTCTTCGTTAAAAACTTTGAATGCATTGGGATCGACATTTTCCAATAACAACACGTTTATCCTGTTTTTAGGATAGGAAATTGCCATGGGTAATTTGTTAAGGTAGAGAAATTCATCAAAGCTGGGAGTAACAAAATCAGCTTTATCAAGAATGCTCTCCCTTTCAATATTTTCAGTGAATGCATAGAATTTATTTGCCAACCCGGCTTTTTTGATTTGGAAATCCGTGTAGCCATCTCCAATGACGTAAATATCGCCTTCCAAATTCATCGTTTTTAATAAAGCTACTTTGCCATTATCGTGCGCCAAAATGTTCTTCTCATCAAAGCCAATAATATTGCCACTTTCATCAAATTTAAAAGTATTGGCAAATACGTTTTCCTGTTTAATATTAAACTGCCTGACAATGGGAACAATAAATTCTTTAAATCCGCCGGATATTATATAAATATTTTCAGAGTGTTCTTTGATGAACTCTTTGTTCCTGGTAATGGAAACAGAAATTTTCCGCTTCAACCTCTTTATCAATAAATCGAGATGCGTTTTATTGGCGGATAGCAATTCAATCCGCCTTCTTAAAGATTCTGAAAATAATATTTTTTCTTCAACACCCTGGTTGGTGATCGTTTCAATTTCTTGTAATATTTCCTTTTTATTCGACGTGTCCTTTAGCGAAATAGAAGCTAGTTCAACCAGCGCTTCTACCTGGACAAATGTGCTGTCAAAATCAATGACTAATATTTGTTTATCCATTGTTTCCCATGTATAATTATTTGACGCCATAATTGATGATAAAAAATTAGCGTTAATATAATAACTTTGAAGATTGAAATCAAGAAAATACATTAAAATATTGAGATTTGTATTCTGAAAATCCATACAAAAATTTTTGTAACCGTTCACTTGGTAAATAAAGAATGGATGAGATCGTGCAGTTGAAAACGAACAATTATCTTCACTGACACATGGTGAACATTTACATTTTCTTTTGTAACTGTAACATTTTGTATCCCTGATTCGTTTTTATAAATGAAGTTTGCTAAATTTGAAAAAATCAAACTTTTAAAATTAATCAATTTTAATGAATGAATTGGAGGCACACAATGAAAAAATTAATTAGTGTTTTAACCATTTTATTAATTGGTTTGCTGGTGATCAACGTCTATGCCGACGAAGACAAAGAAATCAAAAAGCACCCCGGCTATGTCAACTTTGATGATATTGATATCCCCGGCGATGCTGAAGAAACTGTCGAAGTTTATATTAAAGGACCTCTCTTAAAATTAGTTGCCAGTATTACCGAACACGAAGACCCGGCATTATCAAAAATGCTTGCTCGCTTGCTAATGGTTAGAGTGAATACATTTTCAATTGATCCAGCATTGGCAAATGAGTTGAAACCAAAAGTTAAAAAAATCGAAAAACAACTTCAGAAACAAAAATGGGAAAAAATCGTTCGTGTTAAAGAAAGAGACGAGTTAGTAAACATTTATCTGAAGTTTGATAAAAAAGATCGAATTGCCGGCTTGGTGGTCATGGCAATTGAAGATAATGACGAGGCTGTTTTTATTAATATTGTTGGTGAATTAGACTGGAAGCAAATTTCCAAATTAGGGAAAAAATTTGATATTGATGAGTTAAAAGATGTCTCGGAAGAAGATAAACCTGATAAATAGAGGCAAAAAAATGAAAAGAAGAATAATTAGCATAATTTTAATATTAAGCTTAATCGCCCTTTTGCTTCCTGGTTGTGTTTTCGTCAGCCGTGAATTTTGTATGACCAGGGATTCCATTCTTGATGAAATTGGAAATTTTGACACTGAAACAGAAGTACAATTACAGATTGGATCAGGACTTCTCTCTTTGAGCAGAATGATTGTTTCAATGGTTGATCATAGTGAAACTGATATGGCAGTTGATTATCTCCGTGATATCAGAAACGTGCAGGTTGGTGTTTATAAATTAACAGATTTTAACCGAGACAGACCATTAATTATTCCCGTCAGGATCGCCAGAAAATTATCAAAAAAAGGTTATGAAGCAATGGTAAAGGTGAAAGACCGCGATAGCGCAACCTGGGTGATGACTAAAATGCGCGGGAAAAGACTGACATCTTTATATGTAATCTCTTTAGATAGAGATGAACTGGTACTCGTGGAAGTAGAGGGCAGGCTTGGCAGGCTCATTGAAAAAGCAGTTCATGATCACGGCTTTGACAAAAATGAGTTTATCCTGAATAATTCCTAACGCAGTACAAGACTGCAAACAAATTTAATTATCACGCAAAGCCGCGAAGCTCGCAAAGTTGTAATACCAAGTTTTTCTTGGCGTTCTTTGCGCCTTTGCGTGAGATTTTTTAAAATATTTTTGTTAAAATAACATAAGAATATTTTATGGCAGAATAATTAAACAGCAGAATAATTGATTATTAATTAATGAATTAATTATTCTGCCAAAAAATCATTCTGCCAAATATATTTAGTTGGTGGAGTTCCCGCAGTTGAAAACAATAAATTATGCCCAACGGATGAGCAGCCAACGGATTTTTGGTTTTTATAAATATTATACCAAGCTCTAAATCGTATCCGTTGGGTTGTTTCTATCCGTTGGATTTATCACTCACTGATTTTTATTGTACTCCTCATAAAAATTGTCAGAATCAGATTCTCCACAATACCCGCACACACCCATTCTCGGTGAATTCACAATTGGCAATGCCATATCTTCCCCACATTCATGTTCTGACAAACATTCTTCACAAAAAGAGATTTCACACTCACAACAAAAGTCGGTCGCATTCTTACCACATTCCTCACATTTAATAACATAAGGATTATTACGAACTAATATCTTGACAGGCTCTTTTAGAATACCTTCCCGTAAACCTAAAACTTTTCCTTCGAGATGTGTGGTGGACCCAAAGTCATATTCATAATTAAACTTGCCCCCCACACTTAATGCCTGGCTTAATTTGGTTGACATTGCTTTAGACTCTTGTTCCCCAAAAAACATGTTCATATCATTCTGTTCAAAATCATCCTGATATTCCACACCGTTAATTGTAAAACCACTCAAATGACCACAACATTCCAGCCAGATATCACGAAAGAAATTATCGAGAGTTGACAACTTTGATGTTGCTTTCATTTCAATATGCAGCCAATAATATTTCCCTGCCGAGATTCGAATATGATAGATTGGATATTTCTGTTTTGCTTTCGCAGCCTCTTGTTCATCCTTTTTTTTTTTGACTTTACATGTATTAAGATGTCTAGTCATTGCTGAACCGGCAAAAGTTTTAAGACAAAACCGGCAAATGCCTTCGCTTTTGTATTCCATTTTTGATTTCCTTTCAATTTTATACAATTCAAAATATTGCTGAATTAAAATAATACTTCTCTATCGGATTATCATTTAAAATGACCGATATCTTTCTTAACTGCCCCTGCTACTCATGAATGAATAATCTCCAACCACCTTTTCGTTTCCTCAACCATTTTTCCAGGTTCATCAATTGCTTTGGTCACCGCTGAACCGCAACAAATAGCTGTTGGATCTACTGATAAAATTTCAGACAAATTTTTAAGTGAAACACCCCCGGTATAAACAAGTGTCAATTCTTTAAACGGACCCTTCCAGGCATTTGCCAACCCGATATTCGAGGAAGTTGAAGTTGCGGCAGGGAAAAGCTTATAACACCATTGATAGGGATATTGTTCTTTTAATTCACCCAAATCGCAGCCATAGAGATTTGCCTTTTGAACCAACTGTTTTCCGCAATCTGCTGTCCCCCCAGGGACACACATTACATCATTTTTTACACATGTTTCAACAACTTCGGGAATATAATCCGCTGAAACGATTCCGGCAACTCCTGTTTCGATTGCCATTTCTGCCTGTTTTTTCATCATTACAGTACC
>JACKQG010003533.1_pt1 | contig 19094 bp, 21 predicted proteins | sample 8237621 | NCBI WGS metagenome assembly JACKQG01 (sample SAMN15677084, study PRJNA649215) | marine metagenome | biome: marine; feature: Black Sea; material: saline water; isolation source: suspended particulate matter (SPM) from the Black Sea western gyre | collected 2013-06-09/2013-06-10 | depth... | reverse complement strand
CGGGTATCGCTTGTTTAATCGGTTCCATCATTATGTATTTTATCAATCCACCAAATACACAAAAATTAAAAATAAAGAAATTAACTCTACAATCTACACATCTTATTTGATGAAAAATCAAAGTAGTAAATCTGAAGTGATGTTCTTATTATTACCTAATGAAGATTAGCAATTAAGGATCATTAAAAATGGAAATCAAACACCTTCCTCATGACAAATTGAATGACCTGTTTGATGCGATTATCATGAGCGATTACACTCTAGTAGGGCCCAAAGAAAAAGATGGTGTAATTTCCTATGATCCTATTGAATCAGTTGATGATTTGCCTCAAGGAATTATTGATCATCAAAATCCCGGAAACTATGCATTACAAAAAACTGAATCGAGTCGATTTTTTGCTTATACAATTTCCCCTTTTTCGTGGAAAAAATTTCTTTACCCACCAACTCACTCTCTTTTTAAAGCAACAAAAAATGAAAATGGAATTTCTTTTAAAGTAAATAAAGATGAACCGAAATATGCCTTCATCGGTGTGCGTGGATGTGAAATGACAGCCATCGCCATTCAAGATAAAGTATTCATGGGTGGCGACTATATTGATCCATCCTATAAAAAGCGTAGAGAACAAGCATTGATTGTTGGAGTTGAATGCTATAATACCTGTGAAACATGTTTTTGTGATTCGGTTGGATCCGGACCGGAAATTCCTGAAGGATCCGATATTGTTTTAACTGAAATTATTGAAAAAGAAAACCATTATTTCTTGGTTCGTTCAGAGACAGAAAAAGGTCAGAATATTTTAAATCAATTAAATCTTGAAAAAGCAGATGAAACCCAATCTATGATTAAGGATGCCCAGTTGGAAAGGGTTCGATCCCAATTAAAACGAAAAGTGAAGGTATCTGGTCTTCAATCCAAATTAAAAGAAAATCCGAACCATCCCCGGTGGGATGAAGTTGCAGAAAGATGTCTTGCCTGCACAAATTGTACTATGGTTTGTCCTACTTGTTTTTGCATGACTGTGGAAGATATCAATGATTTGGATGGAAATACCGAACGGCAGAGACGATGGGATTCATGCTTTTCATCGGAATTCACCTATATTCATGGTGGCAACACCCGATCGTCCACCAAAGCAAAATATCGCCAATGGTTGACCCATAAATTTGCAACCTGGCAGGATCAATTTGATTCACTGGGGTGTGTAGGGTGCGGTCGATGTATCACATGGTGTCCGCCGGGAATTGATATTACAGAAGAAGTTGCTGCCCTTTCGGAATCACCAGACACTTATCATAAAAAGGAGTCATCACATGGCTGATCAAATAACTCAACAACTTTTGGAGCACCCGATTTTCAAAGGAATGTCTTTCTCTGCAATTTCTGATATTATTAGGTGTGCATCGGAAAAAACTTTTTCACGATCTGAAACTATTTTTCTTGAAGGAGAAAACGCACAGCATTGTTATCTCATTTTAAGGGGCTCGGTTGACCTTTCCATTCATACCCATAATCGGGGACCTATCACCATTCAGTCATTACATGGGGGTGATGTTTTGGGTTGGTCATGGCTTTTTTCTCCCTTCATTTGGCACTTTGACGCCATTGCAAAAGAAAAAACCAATACAATTCGTCTGGATGGTCAAAGCATTCGAAAAATATGTCAGGAAGATTCCAAAATTGGTTATGAATTAATGAAACGGTTTTCTCGAGTGATGCAAGAACGGCTCATGGCAACAAGATTACAATTGGTAGATATGTATGGAAAATATTCTTAAGTCAGAAATGGGTTTTCAACCGACCCAACCTATGCTACCCACATTATTTACCGTGGATAGTAAGATACAAGAAACCCACGATACATGGTCTCTTTTTTTAAATAATTCCAATGGAAATTCACTGCAGGAATTTTCACCGGGACAGTTCAATATGCTTTATGCATATGGCGTGGGAGAAGTGCCTATTTCTATCAGTGGGAATTGCCAAAATCAAAATTCGTTGGTTCATACAATTCGGAATGTCGGCATGGTTTCAAACGCACTTTGCGGATTGAATCAAGGAGATCAGGTCGGTGTTCGCGGTCCTTTCGGCACAAGCTGGCCCATGGAAAAATTCAAAGGAAAAGATGTCATTATCGTCAGTGGTGGAATTGGTCTTGCACCCCTTCGTCCTGCTGTTTACCATATTTTGAATAATCGAGATGATTATAACCATGTTGCCCTTGCCTATGGCGCACGAGCACCGGAAGAAATTTTGTATCCAAAGCAAATTATGGAATGGCGGAGCCATTTGGATTTACAAGTCCGTGTTACCGTGGATTCTTCCGATCAGAAATGGCATGGTCAAGTTGGTGTTGTAACTACACTGATTCCAAGACTCAATATTGATCCAGACAATGCGGTAGCCCTTGTTTGCGGTCCGGAAGTGATGATTCGTTTTGGTGTAAGAGAATTGATTAAATATGGATTAGATACTGATCAAATTTGGGTTTCAATGGAAAGAAATATGAAATGCGGTATCGGTTTATGCGGGCATTGTCAGCTTGGACCGGATTTTATTTGTAAAGATGGCGCTGTTTATAATTATGTGAAAGCGGAACGCTTTTTCAAAACCAAGGAGTTGTGATGGCAAATGCAAAACCCAAATTAGCTGTTTGGAAATTCGCTTCTTGCGACGGTTGCCAATTATCTTTGTTAGATTGCGAAGACGAATTGCTGGCAGTAGCGGATGCAGTGCATATTGCCAACTTCCCCGAAGCAAGCCGAGAAGTGGTGCCAGGGCCCTATGATATTTCTCTTGTGGAAGGATCCGTAACTACACCGCATGATGCAGAACGGATTAAAGAAATTCGCGAAATTTCCAATCTTGTCATTACAATTGGCGCCTGCGCAACATCCGGTGGAATTCAGGCATTGCGGAATTTTTCTGATGTAAAGGAATTTACAAATATCGTTTATGCCCATCCGGAATACATTGATGCACTGGATAAATCGCATCCCATTTCCGATTACATTAAAGTGGATTTTGAACTGCGGGGTTGCCCCATTGATAAATTCCAACTCCTGGAAGTGATCATTTCACTTCTTGCTGGAAAAAGACCAAATATTCCCACTCATAGCGTCTGTATGGATTGCAAATTGAAAATGAACACGTGCGTTTTGGTGGCAGGGAATGAACCTTGTCTCGGACCCGTAACCCAAGCAGGATGCGGTGCAATTTGCCCATCCTATAATCGGGGCTGCTATGGCTGTTTTGGTCCACAGGATTCTGCCAATACATTTTCCATGACGGAAGTGTGGCAAAATCTCGGTGTGCAGGACGAAACAATCCTGAAAGCATTTCGGGGATTCAACGGATTTTTAGAACCATTTAAAGAAGCGAGCGAACGACTTGAGCAAAAATAGAACAATCAAAGTAGATTATCTTGCCCGCGTAGAAGGCGAAGGGGCTCTTTTCATCAAAGTAAAAGATGGAATTCTGGACGAGTGCCAATTAAAAATATTTGAACCGCCGCGATTTTTCGAAGCATTTCTTCAAGACCGGGAATACACGGAAGCGCCGGATATTACAGCTCGCATTTGCGGAATTTGCCCTATTGCTTACATCATGAGTTCCATCCATGCCATGGAAGATATTTTGAACATCAAAGTGGACGGGCAGCTTCGGGAACTTCGCCGATTAATTTATTGCGGTGAGTGGATCGAAAGCCATGTGCTTCATGTTTTTATGCTTCATGCACCGGATTTTCTCGGCTATCAGGACGCCATCCAACTCGCTGGCGACAAACCGGAATTAGTGAAAATGGCATTGCGTCTTAAAAAAGCTGGCAATGAAATCGTTCGCTTGTTGGGCGGACGGGAAATTCACCCCATTAATAATCGTGTGGGTGGGTTTTACAAAGTACCGGAGAAACAGGATTTCAACGTCTTACTGGAAGAATTAAAGTGGGCGCGGGACGCATCCATCGAAGCGGTAAAAGTAGCAAATTCATTACCATTTCCGGATTTTGATCAGGAATATGAATTTGTTGCGCTCCACCATCCGGACGAATATCCATTCAACGAAGGGCGACTTATTTCCAACCGTGGCTTGGACATTGCCATCAAAGATTATGAAAACCATTTTGAAGAGATTCATGTGGAACGATCTAACGCCCTCCATTCCGTTCATAAAGGTGCTGGGAATTATTTAGTTGGCCCCATGGCACGATACAATTTGAATTATAATCAATTGTCGGATTTAACTAAAGAAGTGGCGAAGGGAATTGGATTTGATCGTCAAATTGTTAATCCATTTCAAAGTATTGTTGTTCGCTCTTTAGAAACTGTTTATGCCATTGATGAAGCGATTCGAATCATTGAGAATTATGAAAAACCGGATAAACCTTTTATTGAACACAAAATAGATCCTGGCATTGGATATGGTTGTACGGAAGCACCACGGGGCATTTTGTATCATCGCTATGAAATTGATGAAAATGGGTTAATCAAAACAGCGAAGATTGTACCACCCACGGCACAGAATCAAAGTCGAATTGAAGAAGATTTATCTAATTTTATTCCCAAATTTATTGATTTAAGCGACGAAGATTTAACATGGAAATGTGAACAGGCTGTGCGGAATTATGATCCATGCATTTCCTGCGCCACTCACTTTTTAAAGCTCACCATAGAGCGGGAATAATGTGGCATCATCCATTTTAATTATTGGCGTCGGCAGCCCCTACCGGTGCGATGATAGCGTTGGTTTAATCATTGTAAAATCTTTGGAATATATTCAATCGAAACAAGTACGTCTTATAGAGCATTCCGGAGAAGGATCCGATTTAATGGATGTGTGGAAAAATTATAATTATATTTTTTTAATAGATGCGGTTCAGTCCGGGAAACCGCCGGGGACGATTCATCGCATTAATGCAAGGGAAGAAAAAGTGCCCACGGAATTTTTCCATTATTCCACCCATGCGTTTGGCGTTGCAGAAGCGGTGGAAATGGCTCGAGCCCTTGGTGAATTTCCGGAGAATCTTTTTATTTTTGGTATTGAAGGAAAAAACTTTAATATGGGTCATGATATGTCTCCGTCAGTTAAAATTTCAGCAAAAATAGTTGAGAAAATGCTCAAGGAAGAAATTCAGAAAATTATTAATCAGGAGATTATGAATGCATGAACTCACATTATTAAACGATTTATTAAAAAAAGTGCGGGAAATTGCCGTGCAAGAAAAAGCCAAAAAGGTGAAATCTGTATCAATTTGGTTAGGCGCCATGAGCCATATTTCTGCCAGCCATTTTAAAGAACATTTTGACTTGGCAACCAAAGATTCAGATTTAGAAGGCGTTCCTTTAAATATTGAAACTTCCGACGATGCCTTCCATCCCCAAGCTCAAGATATTTTATTGAGATCTGTGGATGTTGAATCCCAATAATTAAATATTGTGGGTAAAGTTATTCCTGAAAAAGCAATTATAATTTCTGTATCCGGAGCGGTACAAGGCGTTGGTTTTCGCCCTTTTATTTATAAACTTGCACAACAGAATCAGGTGTCTGGAAATGTAAAAAATACAAATGATGGTGTCACTATTTTCGTTCAAGGCACCCATGATTCCATCCAATCATTTTTATCTCTTTTACAATCGGAACCGCCACCATTGGCTCGGATTCAAGATGTGCAAATACAACCCACTACACCCAATGGTCATGTTGGATTTAAGATAGTCCACAGCAAAGTCTCCGGACAAAAATCCGCCATAATATTACCGGATATGTCCACTTGCAATGATTGTTTGAATGATATAGCTAATCCGAAAAATCGGCGCTATCAATATCCATTTACCAACTGTACCAATTGTGGTCCCCGATTTTCTATTATTCAAGATTTACCCTATGATCGACCCAATACATCCATGGGCGAGTTCACCATGTGTCGGAAGTGCCAAACAGAATATGCCGATCCTGAAAATCGACGATTTCATGCCCAGCCCAATGCCTGCCCTAACTGCGGTCCCCAAATTTCATTTATAAAAAAAGATGGAAAATTATTGTCTGAAAAACAGGATGCTTTGATAACTGTGTTAGATCAAATTTCCGCTGGAAAAATAATTGGACTCAAAGGATTGGGTGGATTTCAATTTGTATGCGACGCTCGAAATGAAAATGCAGTTGAAGCATTAAGACGGCGAAAAAACCGCCCGGCAAAACCTTTTGCAATTATGGTGAAAAATTTGGAGATGGCAAAAAAATTATGTCGTTTGAGCATGGAAGAAGCTGACTTGATTACGTCACCGGAAAAACCAATCGTTATTTTGAAATCAAAAAACTCAAAAACACTTTCATCAAATATTGCACCTGGGAATCCAACTCTCGGACTCATGCTTCCATACACGCCACTGCATTATTTATTGATGGACGGATTAGGCTTTCCCATTGTAGCCACCAGCGGAAATCTTGCGAATGAACCTATTTGCATAGATGAAAATGAAGCATTGACCCGACTTAAAAATATTGCCGATGGATTTCTCATTCACAACCGCCCAATCGTCAGGCCGGTAGATGATTCGGTGGCACGGATCATGGCAGGCAAACCCATGATAATCCGCCGCGCCCGGGGTTTTGCACCCTTGCCCATTTTACATTCTGATTGTAACACTTCGATTCTCGCTACAGGTGCCCATTTAAAAAACACCGTGACAATCACTCGAAAACACCAATATTTTATGAGTCAACATATTGGAAATCTGGAAACAGAGTTGTCTGCACTTACACAAAATTCGGTGAGTCATGATTTTATTAATATGTACAATTTAGATGTGAAGTCAATTGCGTGCGATTTTCATCCTGATTATCAGTCCACAACCTTTGCAAAATCATTTGATTTACCCATTAATCCCATCCAGCATCATGTTGCCCACATTTGGTCTGTCATTGGGGAGCACAAGTTGGATTTACCGGTTTTGGGTGTGGCTTGGGATGGCACCGGATTGGGAACAGACAATACTATTTGGGGCGGGGAATTTTTCAGGATTGATCATTCCGGTTGGAATCGCATTGGACATTGGAAATCTTTTCAACTTCCCGGTGGCGATTCTGCTGTAAAGGAACCGCGCCGCTCTGCATTGGGATTGTTGTATTCTCTAATGGGGAAAGATGCTTTCCATTTATCTATTATCAGGAATGCGTTTAAGAATCATGAATTGAATTTGTTGAAAACTATGTTTGAATCCCGGACAAATATCCATGAAACCACCAGCACCGGTCGGCTTTTTGATGCGGTGAGTTTTTTATCAGGGTTTAATTGCAAAACACAATTTGAAGGTCAAGCTGCCATGGATTTGGAATTTGCTATTGACGAATTTGAATCAAATGACGCATATTCCATTCAGATTAGAACTGAAAATAAAAAACATGTTTTAGATTGGTCGTCAATGGTTCTTTCAATCTTGGCTGATATTAAATCAGAAAAATCGCGTGCAGAAATTTCTCGTTTTTTTCATTCAGCCTTATCTCACGTAATTACAGAAGTATCAAAATTAGAAGGATTAGAAACAGTCTGTTTATCTGGTGGTTGTTTCCAAAATAAATCGTTGTTGGAACAATCAGTAAAAGAGCTCAAAGAGAATAATTTTCAGCCATTCTGGAATCAGGAAATACCCATTAATGATGGTGGAATTTCTCTCGGTCAGGCTGCGGTATTGAACCAGGGGGGACAAAAAGAATGTGTTTAGGAATCCCCGGTGAATTGACAGAAATGATTCTTGATGACGGACTTATCAAAACGGGAAAAATGAATTTTGGTGGCATCGTGAAAGAAGTAAATTTGTCCTACACACCGGAAGCGAAAGTGGGGGATTATTTGATCGTACATGTTGGCTTTGCCATCAGCATTATTGATGAAAAAGAAGCCATGAAAGTATTTGATTATTTAAAAGAAATAGATGGGCTTGAGTTAGGGTAATTAATGAAATATTTAGACGAATACCGCGATAGGGATACCGTTCTGAAATTGGTGGATGAAATTCATAAAATCACAAAACAAAAGTGGACGATTATGGAAATGTGCGGTGGACAAACCCATTCCATTATCCGATATGGAATTGATGAATTAATTCCGGATAAAATTCGATTGGTTCATGGTCCAGGCTGTCCTGTGTGCGTAACGCCAATTGAAATGATTGATAAAGCATTGGAAATTACCGCCCAGCCCAATGTGATTTTTACTTCGTTCGGTGATATGTTGCGTGTCCCGGGATCGAATGGAGATTTATTTTCTGTGAAGGCAAAAGGTGGCGATGTTCGTATTGTTTATTCCCCAATGGATGCAGTGGAATTGGCGAAGAATAATCCGGAAAATGATGTAGTCTTTTTTGGGGTAGGTTTCGAGACAACCGCACCGGCAAATGCAATGTCTGTTGTAGCAGCAAAAAGTCAGGAATTGAAAAATTTTAGTGTATTAATTTCTCATGTCTTGGTTCCGCCGGCGATTGAAGCGATCCTGCAATCAGAGAAAAATGAAGTCCAGGGATTTTTAGCAGCGGGACATGTGTGCACCATCATGGGATATGAAGAATATGTACCCCTTTGCGAGACCTATAAAGTGCCAATAGTTGTTACAGGATTTGAACCTGTAGATTTGCTTCAGGGAATTTTGATGACGATAAAACAATTAGAATCAGGACAATACAAGGTAGATAATCAATATACTCGGTCTGTATCACAACAGGGAAATGACCCTGCGCAAAAAGTGTTGCAAGATGTTTTTCGAGTGGTACCAAGAAAATGGCGGGGTATTGGCGAAATTCCCATGAGTGGCTGGACCTTGACCGATAAATACACCAATTTTGATGCGGAAAAGAAATTCGGTGTCATTCATACAACAGCAGATGAACCGGCAGATTGTATCAGCGGTGATATTCTGATGGGTCATAAACGCCCGAATGAATGTTCTGCTTTCGGTACTCGCTGCACACCGGAAAATCCATTCGGTGCAACAATGGTATCCGCAGAAGGTGCCTGTGCAGCCTATTATAAATATCATCGCTTTCAAACTGAATTGGCATGACCGAATTCACTTTAAACTGTCCAATCCCTTTCGATAATTCCGGGCATATTACTATGGCACATGGCGGTGGTGGTAAAATCATGAATCAACTGATTCAGAATCTCTTCCAATCCAATTTTTCAAACGATGTAATGGATCAACTTCATGACGGTGCCATATTAGATTTCAGTGGTTCCAAGTTGGCATTTTCAACCGATTCATTTGTCATTGATCCTTTATTTTTCCCCGGTGGCGATATTGGAAGTTTGGCTGTCCATGGAACGGTGAATGATGTTGCCATGTGCGGTGCAATTCCCAAGTATTTGAGTTTGTCTCTAATATTGGAAGAAGGATTTCCGGTGAAAGATTTAGAACGAATTATCCACTCCATAAAATCTGCTTCGGAAAAATCCGGCATTGATATTGTTACGGGAGATACCAAAGTTGTGGATAAAGGAAAAGGTGACGGCATTTATATCAATACAGCTGGGATTGGAGAAGTAATGCCGGGTGTGGAAATTAGTCCACTTAATGTAAGCCCCGGGGATGCCATTGTTATTTCCGGAGATATTGGCCGGCACAGTATTGCCATCATGGCTGTTCGGGAAGGGTTGACTTTTGAAACCACAGTGGAGAGCGACAGTATGGCGGTAAACCATCTAGTTAAGTCTATCATAGATTCTGGCGTTACCCCCCATTGTTTTCGTGATTTAACTCGAGGTGGATTAGCCAGTGCTTTAGTGGAAATCAGCCAAACAGCAAAAATACATATTCAAATTGAAGAATCAACTATTCCTGTTTTGCGGGAAGTTCGCGGTGCCTGTGAAATTTTGGGATTCGATCCAATTTATTTGGCGAATGAAGGACGATTTATTTCTTTTGTTAAGAAAAATGATGTAGAAAAAGTGTTAGATGCAATTCCAGGTTCAGTAAAAATCGGTGAAGTAATTTCTAATGAAAAAACCAGAGTAACGATGAAGCAGCCTTTTGGGCCTGAAAAAATTATTGATATGTTATCGGGGGAGCAATTGCCGCGAATTTGTTGAATAATTTAAGAGAGTTCAAAATGAATATCTGAATCCCGGACAGATAATACGGGGATCGATGATTTCCTCACAACTTTATCAACTGTTGATCCAAATAACAGTTGATTCATCGCCGAATGACCATGGCTGGCCATTACAATAAAGAATGCCTCTATTTTCTGTGCATATTGAATGATTTCTTTAAATGGCAATCCCTCCAATACATGACACCCACTATTCTTATAATTAGAAAAATATTCGTTTAATTCCTTCTTGAGTTTTTTCTGTAAGTTTAATCTAACTTCACCCAATTCAGTAGAGACAGCCAACTGCTGATAGTAAACAGGAGGCATAATATTTGGATTCAATACATGAATTAACTCAATCCTTGCATCCATCTTTTCTGCTATAGTTTTAGCGATTGTATATGCAACCCGAGCAGATTTTGAAAAATCCGTTGTAACAATTATGGTTATCATGATGTTGTGTTAATCAGATTTGAAAAGCCTGAAATTAACAGGGACAGAAATCCATACTCCCACTGCCATTTCTCTTTGTTTGGCTGGTACAAACCTCGTTTTCCGGATCGCATCACAGGCTGCTTCGTTTAAGCCACTATTGGGTACGCCTCGAAGTACAATCGTTTCTCGAACGCGGCCTTTTTTATCCACGAAGAATTGAACGACAATATCTCCCTCAATGCCTGCTTCCCGTGCTAAATCTGGATAAACAATATTTTTCTTAATCGCACCATAACCTCCAATCGGCATAGGTGGATCATCATACGGAATGAATTTTACTTGTGGACCATTATTCGGCGGCGGAGGCGGACTGTTCGCAAAATCGAACTCCTGAAAATTAAAGATGTCCAAAGTTAAATCATCTGCAATATCTTCTGATTCTGCCGCAATTGGGACTGACGGTCTCGTAGGAACAGGCAATTGGTCTAATTGCTGCTGTGTTTGGGGAATATCAATTTGTTCGATGCTTGTATAATCATACGTTTCAAGTTCAAACCTATTCATCATTGCCTTTGGATAAACAAGGAACATAATGGTAATGGTCGATATACTGGCAATGAATGCAAATCGTACAATGATAGATCCATTCATTGTCATGTTTAGGGAAGGTATATGCTTTGCTATCATGATTAAAAGACCTATTTATCTTGTTTGAATTTACATCAATTATTTTTTGATTTCAAATACTTTAATTGGTGAAATTATTAAATAAACTGGTGATGTATTTAGTGATAAAAATAATCACGAATACTTTTAAAAACGCTTTAATTTAGTTATAGACGACCATCGGACGAGAAATCATCATAAGTCCAATAATTTCAATAGGAATCGTATGTATAATTCTTTCGATTATAATTACTTTCCTATAGTGATCATGATAGGATTGTTTGAATAATTCTGATTCATTTTCTATTTTTAGTAATTTGTTTTCAGGAATTTTGATTGGGGTCATTAATGTGGATATTGGTACGCCAAACATAAGAAAACCAATAGTTTTGAAATAATAATTTTTATTGAATGGGATCAAATAATGAAACAGGGCCGGCGAGGTTCCAAGCGCTGTCCAGCCCAACCGTTTTGCAAATGTAAAATCTTCCATTGCATCTGTATATGCCAGTTTTTTAATTGTTGATATTTGATCTTTAGACAGTATATCTGATTGTGGGAACGCAATTGTAACTGAGAATATTGATATAATTATAAAACGTTTCATTCATCAATCTCCACAGCTAAGATTATACATTCGTCGGTTGGTACGCCTGAATAAATTCTGCCGGCATTACACTGGGCTTTCCCGTGTCAAGTCTAATGCATACCCAATCAGTGGACCCACGAAAAATTGTTTTGGCATCTTTCTCACGAATAATTTGATATTCCCGGCGGCTTCTGAATTTTCTATCAAGAGTGACTATCCAAGTGCCCACAATGAGTCGGTCATCTAAAAATGTGGGTGCCAAATAATTCAGTTCATGACGTCTGGCCACAAAGGCAAACCCCAACTGGGTATAATCTTCAATACGCAATCCCAATTCGCCGGAATGGGCCCAGGCTGCTTCCATAAGCCACTCCAGATATGCTTTATTATTCACATGACCTAATGCATCAATCGCCGAAGATTCTACACTGACTTTCCATGTAAATGGATTTGGATAATCCCAATTCATTATTTCTGGATAAGTGACAAGGCTTCATTAATCAAAATTAAATCATATCCTTGATCAGGTATATTTTTTTTGATTGATTTAATCAAATCCAGGTATTGATTTGGGTTGATGGCACCTTTCGCATAACCTATGAGTATATTCTGTAATCGTTCGTCCGGTTGGTATGGTTTGCCTACGCCCAGGTTTTCCGGCCATTCTTTACTGGCATTGATTGCAGTGATGGCTTCTTCAACTTTTCCCCCTTTGAGTAAATCGATGGACTGTCTAAGGAATGCCCATTCAAAAAGTTGGCGGCTTTCTTTTGCCATTTCTGATGGTAATACGTTTACAGATTCTAAAACCACAAAACATTCATCCACCCTGCCCATATATAAAAGGGAGCGGGCATGCATAATTTCTACATTAAAATTATTGCGAAAGTGCATGAATGCATTCAAGGATAATTGATAAGCCTTTTCCCATTTTTTATGATGTTGATAATAGCGCACTGCATTCAATTGAATTAACCAGGATTCCGGGTTTAATTGAATTGATTTTTCTAAATCTCCGTCAATGCCCCATTGCCCCAGTTTTTCTTTTATCGAAGCTCGGGCAACATAAAATGGACCATATTCAAGTCGTTCATCTAATGAATTCAGTAATACCAATGCTTCTGCATTTCGATCCTTTGCCCAGAGATTCAATGCCAGATAATATGTCCATTTCCAATCCTGGCTATTCTCTTTTGCCCAAGCCAACGCTTGAATCGTTTCTCGTCGATATGGAAAAACAAACTCTGGTGAAATCTCATTTGCCATATTGAGGTATTCCGCATCATTATTTAAATACGCACGCCATAAATGGATGATGGGGTTTTCACTGTTTTCAATCAATTTTCCCAGTAATGCTACTGCAGATTCATCTTGGCCACGATTATGGTAGCCAATGGCCAATTCCAAATGTGTTTGATCGGGATATTCATTTTGGATTAAACCAATATAATGGTTCCAGTTATTATTTGTCGGATTTAAAAAATACGTTTCCAAATTCGCAAAATGGTGTAGCGGGTCTATTTCTAATAATTGGTGGAGTGGTTTTTTCGCACCTTGATTATTCCCGGACTTTCTTTCCGCTATGGCTAATGTTTGAAGTGCATTGATATTGTATCGATTAAAATCCAATGCCTTGTGAGCATATTCTTTTGCCAATTCAAATTGACTTTGGATAAGGGATAATTCTGCCATTTGGGTAAAAGATGCGGAGCGGAATTCCATAGATCTGGCCGCCCATCCAAAAGCTTCTCTTGCATTGATGTAATCGCCCATGGCCCGATACAAATTCCCTGCTATAAAATTGGCCGCTTCATCATATCCATTCAGTTGAAGAACAATGTCAATGGCAGCGAGTCCATTTGGGTATTCTCCACTGCGGAAATAAAGATCGGCCATCCCTCTCAATGCACCATTATGATAAGGCTCCTCTTTTAATATAGTTTCAAATTTAGATTTTGCCTCTGGATAACGTCGTTCTTTGAGATATTCCATCCCGGCCGTTAATTGTTGATTTGTTTTTGATACGGCTGCCAATACATCCGGATTTGTTTTAAATGGCCGCTTCAATCGAAGGCCTTCCCGGTTGGATCGAAAATGAAGTCCCAATGCTTCAACAATCACCTCATAATCATCAGACCATGCATGAGAAACAGAAAGAGAATTCAAATCCATGGGTTTGAATTTTATACTCTGATCCAAAATAGTTTCTCCACCAACAATGACTTCAATAGACCCATTTTTATTCATAAATGAATGGACATTTATTTGAATTTCCCCATTCTGTTTTTCAACATACATCACCCCATCTTTGGAAGCCTCATTCATGCCACCCGTACCTTTTACCGGAAACCATGATTCATGCCATCGGTCGGTACCGTATGGATCAAAGTCCGCTTTTTTAATGGGCGTAAAATCATCACTGGGAGAATATTGCACCCATTGTCGCCCTGCCTGGAACTCTACATATTGTCCATCTGTATCCGTGAGAAATTCTTCCCAAATGCCTCCTTGCTGTGATAAAGCCCAAAGCCAAAGTTTTTGGCCCGGCATTTCGTCATATTGAGCCCAATGACCAAAACCATATCCTTTATTATGATAATATCCACCAAAAAAGTTTTTCCACTCTCCCACCACATGATAGGACTTATGCCCTTCAAATCGATTATTATCATAAAAAGTGAGGTTTCTCCCCTTTTCATTAATGGGCCAAGGTTTCACGACACCGCTATGTTTTAAATATTGATTCCCCGGAAAAACCAATTCTAAATCATCTTGGGCAAAAGCAGCACCGGTCATCCAATTATAATAGGCCTGAGTGGATGGGGTTGGATTATAAAAAAGGGTATTGGTTTCAAAGTTTGCACGATCTTTTTCAAGCTTAATCTCCACACGCCATTGGGTTCTTGAGGGCAAATCCATCCCACCCACGAAAGTGGACAAACTTCCGTCATTATTCGTCCTTGTTACATAATCTACCGGTGTTGCTGTGGCCGGTGTATGACCGATGACACCAAAGTTAAATTCAATTCCACCGGAAGTCCATGGCCCTCTTAATGAAATATTTCTGAATTTCATTACCTCGTTTCGATAGATAAACTCTTCACCGTTGGATTTATCAATTGCGCCCCATATTTTTCCGCCGACTTCCGGCAGTACATACACTTCTATATGCTCATTTTCCATTTTCACCACTTTCCAATCCTGGGGGAATCCTTCGTGGCTATATCCATTAAAAGAATGATAGGGGTACAACCGACTGTCTTTCGTCAAAATTGGAATGGGATTCGGAACGGAAAAAGGGTATGTTTTTAGGCTTCGTTTTTCTTCGGTGATTTGGGCAGAATCCTGTGAACAACCCTGGATTAAAATAAATAATCCTCCCCAGGTGAAAATGGATTTTAATTTATTAATAATTACGAACTTCAATCTAACCTCCTAATTGCTGCAACATTCACTCGTTCCCATAATGGCAATACAACCATTTTACGATTGGGGTTTCTTTCCTCTACCATTTCGAATGCTTTTTTTACATCCATCCCCTGAAGCACTTTTTCTAATAAACTCCGGGATTTAATACCATCTTCCAGAGGAACAAAAAAATCATCCCAATGAATGGGAACAATCACATCGGGATTCAATGCCTCTACCACATGCGTCTGATAATTATTGTTATATTCATCATCCATAGTTTCTAACCCGGCCATGCCCAAGAAAAGAATATCTACATCAAAGTTATCCAGAATATTCGGGATAAACCCTGCACTTCCATGAACAGCCAGGGTCGCCTCAGGATGTTCAATAATGATAGTATAACTGTCGCCCTCATAATATTCGAATACGCTTACGGGTGGTTTCACTGGATTAATAATTTCTCGATCCAACAATTTAGCTCTCATCTCCGGATTGGGATAGGGCCAATGACGTCCTTTCACCAACGAAATTTTGAACGCACCCAATTGGATGGTTTCTCCAGGATTCGGGATAACCATTTGATTCTCAGGAAAATCCAATCCTCTCCCAATATTGGCTGTAGATCCAGAACCGATTAATTTTGCACCTGTCAATTCAGCGACCATGGGAGAATCCATTGCATGATCAAAATGGGAATGAACCGGAATCACTGCATCCAGCTTTTGGATTCCTGCCTGTTCCAGGCAATATTTGATCACAGTTTCATCCGGCTCTACTTCACCCCAAAGGACTTTAGCAACGCCGGGCCGTGTAAAAAATCCATCCGTCAAAATTGACGTTTGCCCATCTGTAATCAGTATATTCGTATTGCCAGTAAATTGAACAACCATTCCATTGCCGGAATGTGGTAAAGATGAATCTATCCTATATTTTTCTAACTGAGGAACTTGAGGGCGATAATTCAGAAGCACCGTGAGTAAAACAACAATAAAACCCAAAACACCTATAAATGAATAAAGGGCAATTTTTTTCATATTAATCTTAGTCAATAAGATTTTTATTCACCAAAATGTTCGATGGATAATGATGGAATTCCTTTTTGCCAACGAATTATATATAAATCGCCATATTGATTATCTTCTATGGCGATTTCTTCTTGAATGCCAAAAAGTGAGATTAAATTTGGGATTGTATTTGAATGACCTGCTATCACTACATTCTGATCGCAATGGGACAAGGCGGCTTCAATTTGCAGTTGAGGCTCCCGGGCGGTTTTAATAGAAATCTCCCTACCCCACACTTTGGATAATGGCGCCACCGTTTGTTGGGTCCGTGTATATTCACTGGAATAGATGAAACCCGTTTCTATATCCGCCAATGCTCCAGGTAATGCTTCTGCCCGAGTGATCCCTGCACGGGTGAGCTCTGGGTTCTTCTCTCCTTCTATAATCATCTTTTCTGCATGACGAATAAGATAGACTGCTTTGGGATAACATTGAAAATCTTCCACGGTATAAGTGGGCTTTGACGATGAACACCCCGTTATAAACAATAATATGCTGAGGAGTAATATTTTTAATTTATTCATCCTCTAATTTAGGAGTTACAATCCTTGAAAAGAAATATATCATATTGGGAGCAATTCTTAATATATTGCCTGTCATGGAAATCAAGAAAAATATTCAATCATTGTCCTTTACTGCTTTCATGCTAGGCGCATTTATACTTTCTAGCTGCAGCACATCATCCGCGACGGATGCAGATTATGAGAAAGAACTCCGCACTTTTAAGAATGATCGTATCACCTCTTTAAAATCCAGAAGTGGCTATTTAAATCTCGTAGGACTTTTTTGGATTGAAGAAGGCAAAAGTCAATTTGGTTCGTATCCGGATAATGATTTTATTTTTCCCGAAGCATTCCCTGAACATTTTGGGTCTGTAACTAAAAATGGAGATGTGGTCTTATTTAAGTATAACGAGCCTGTTTTATTGGATAGTTCAAAAAAAGTGACAGAATTTGAAATTTCATTGGGGGATATTGATCATACATTTTCCTGGAAAACATTTCAATGGTTTATCCATGATACGGGGAATCATCAGGCGATTCGGTTGCGGGATTTTGAGAGTCCTATTTTAAACCAACCTTTTATTATACCCTACTTCCCCATGGATAAAAAATGGATCGTCTACGGTAAATTTGAACCGTATCCAGAAATGAGACCGCGGGAAATTTCAAATATTTTTGGTCAGCAAATTGAAATGAAATCCACCGGAATGGTGACCTTTATCTATAATAATAATGAGTATCGTCTGGAAACTTCCGGTGAAGGTGAAAAACTATATTGTATTTTTATGGATGGAACTACCAGCAAAGAAACCTATGGTGGTGGTAGAATTATAAAGGTTAAAGGATTGGATGAAATTGGCAATGTATATATGGATTTTAACCAGGCTTACAATTTCCCATGTGCCTTTAATGTATTTACCACCTGCCCTGTTCCACCCCCAATCAATCAATTGAAGATCAGAATTACTGCCGGCGAAAAAGCATTTAAATAATATTATTCCTATTATTAAACCAAATATTTCTCAATGTTTATTTAAACATTAATAAGATAACTTTATCTTCATTGTCCTTTCAATCAATAATTCAATGTATGTAAATTCCAAATTATTAAAAAGGAATTAACCATGGTAAAACGATTATTATTTTTCATTACGCTCTTATCATTTATTTTCGCTGACGAAATAAAGCTTGGTAAGGAACTTCACCTTGATTCCACCACAACCGTTTCAGCCTTGTTTGACAATCCAAAAGCATATTTAGGTAAACCTGTGAAAATCACCGGAACAATTGTGGATGTATGCGCCCATAAAGGCTGCTGGATAGAAGTGTCCAGCGATCGTCCTTATGAAACCATCCAGGTTAAAGTAGATGATGGCGTTATCGTTTTCCCCCTTACATCCAAAGGGAAAAATGTCGTGGTTGAAGGAAAATTGGAAAAATTGAGTTTAACAGATGAGCAAGCATTAAGCATGAAAAAACATGAAGCGGAAGAAAAGGGCAAGGAATTTCATGAAGAGAATTGCAACCTCACTGAATCGGATAAGACCATTTATCGTCTACGCGGACTGGGTGCTTTGATTAAATAGATATGAAGTGGCGGAAATGGAATAACATCCTTCACCGCGATATTGGTTATCTTGCTGTAGGTCTCACCATCATTTATTCGGTGTCTGGATTAGCGGTGAACCATGTAGCCGACTGGAACCCCAGTTACATTATTGAAAAAACATCGTTTCAAATTGATGTTTCATCTTTTCAATCACCTCCAAGTGAATCGGATATTAGTCAGATAATATCAGCCTCCAATTTGGACGGATCCGTAAAATCCACATTTATGGCTGACCCGGACCAAATCCGAATTTTCCTGGAGAATCAATCGTTAGATTTGAATCTAAAAACGGGTAATGCAGAATTGGAATCAATTAAAAAACGAGCATTTCTTCAAGAATTCAATGCTATGCACCTCAATCATCCTAAAAAATTATGGACATGGATGGCGGATATCTATGCTGTTGTGCTGATTGTTCTGGCCATTACCGGCCTATTCGTCCTTAAAGGGAAAAAAGGAATTACTGGCAGGGGAGCATGGCTCACAAGTTTGGGCATTCTCATACCCCTACTCTTTTATTTTTTGTATTTTTAGCGTTTCAACAATACGAGTGACAGGAAATCTTGGTTGTCGAATATAAACCATATAGTTTGAATGCTGATTGTTCACCACGACTATGGATGGTCATCGCACTTTAAGGCTTATTCTGCAATATTGTAATCGTAATACTTTCTAATGAAATGATCGAATCGGGCCGGATTGTAAAGCTTATGATCATTTTCCTTAAACCG
>JACKQG010003531.1_pt1 | contig 19104 bp, 18 predicted proteins | sample 8237621 | NCBI WGS metagenome assembly JACKQG01 (sample SAMN15677084, study PRJNA649215) | marine metagenome | biome: marine; feature: Black Sea; material: saline water; isolation source: suspended particulate matter (SPM) from the Black Sea western gyre | collected 2013-06-09/2013-06-10 | depth... | reverse complement strand
GGGAGGTAAAACAGTTAAAGCATCTCCTAGAGTAATGTTAAAAAATCAAATTAAAAATCTTTCAAAAAAAAATTTAGAAATGAAATCAGGTGTTGAATGTGAATATTTTTTGATTTCAAATGATGGTTCTGAAATTGCAGATTCTAAAGATATTCAATCTAAACCTTGCTACGATCAATCTGCTCTAATGAGAAGATATGATTTAATTAAAGAAATTTGTGACAGTATGATTGAATTAGGGTGGGACCCTTATCAAAATGATCACGAAGATGCTAATGGACAATTTGAAATGAATTGGGATTATTCAGATTGCTTGATTACAGCTGATCGTCATGTTTTTTTTAAATTTATGGTTAAAACACTAGCAGAAAAACATGGTTTAAAAGCAACTTTTATGCCGAAACCATTTGAAAATCTTACAGGAAATGGTTGTCATGCACACATTTCTTTATGGAACGGTAAAATTAATAAATTTTTGGATGCTAGTGATAGATATGGTTTAAGTAGATTGGCTTATAATTTTTTAGCTGGTATTATGCAAAATGCTAAGTCCTTGTCTGCATTTTTTAATCCAACTATCAATAGTTATAGAAGAATAAATGCTCCTCCAACAAAGTCTGGTGCTTCGTGGTCACCATCTAGTATTTCATACTCAGGTAATAATAGAACGCACATGATAAGAATACCTGATCCTGGTAGATTTGAATTAAGACTTATGGATGGTTCCGCAAATCCTTATTTACTGCAAGCAGGTGTTATTGCGGCTGGACTATATGGTTTGAATATGAAATTGGACCCTGGTGAACCATTAACTTGCAACATGTATACTGATTATAAAAATTATCCTAATTTAGCAAAACTACCTGATGAACTTGAAGAATCGTTAGAAAAATTAGATGCTAATAAAATATTAAGAGAGTCTTTTGATGATGAGGTAATTAATAGTTATTTAAAACTAAAAAAAGAAGAAATTAAGAATTTTCTCAGGCATGAAACTTTTGATAAAAAAACTACTATTACTCAATGGGAAAAAAATAATACTTTGGATTGCTAATACATGTCTGTTGAATCTGAAGTTTCAAACTGGAAATATTCACATTTTTTAAAAAATGAGAGAAATAAATATAGTAAAAATGATATTCTAACTGTACTTCCAAAAAACGAAATAGATGAAGCCTATAAGGTAATATCAGGGTGGGATAATTACTCTCCTACTCCATTAATATCTTTAGATAAACTTTCTGAAAAATTAAAACTCAATAAAATTTTTTATAAAGATGAATCTAAAAGATTTCATTTAAAATCATTTAAAGCTCTAGGAGGAGCTTATGCTGTTGAAAAAGTAACAAAAGGAAATAAAGAAATAACTGTATCTACTGCTACTGCTGGAAATCATGGTAGATCTGTTGCATGGGGATCAAAAAAATTAGGACTTAAATGTAAAATTTTTATTAGTGAGTTTGTAAGTGAGTCTAGAGCAGAAGTAATGAGAAATTTTGGTGCAGATGTAATAAGAGTAAAAGGCAACTACGAAAGCTCTTTAAATGAATGTATTAAGCAATCAAATCAAAATAATTGGCAAATAGTCCAAGATGTTGCGTGGGAAAATTACATGTTGGTGCCTAAATTAACAATGGCGGGATATTCTGTAATGATGAAAGAAATTTCAGAACAAATTAGTAATCAAAAAATTTCACATGTAATATTACAAGCAGGTGTAGGAGGAATGGCAGCTGCAATGGTGGCTGGTATAGCTAGATACTTAAATCATGTTCCTCAAATTATTATAGTAGAACCAGAGAGTGCTGCGTGTGTTTTAGCAAGTATTAAAACTGGAAAAGTAGAAAAAATTTCTATTGAAAAAGAAAGTTTAATGGGTGGTATGTCTTGTGGGGAAGTATCTTTAGTCCCATGGCAAATATTAAAAAATTCGGTAAATCATTGTGTAACTGTTTCGGACGATAATATTTCTAAAACAATAAAGTATCTAGCAAACTGTAAATTTAGTAATGAAAAAATTATTGGGGGAGAATGTTCGACGCCGGGAATAATAAGTTTAATTGGTTTGTGTAACGATATCGAAATTAGAAAGAAAATAAATCTTTATGAAGATTCAAACGTACTATTATTTGGTTGTGAAGGTGATGCAGATGAAGAATTATATCAAAAATTATTAACTGAATAAAAAATTAATGAAAAAAATATATAAAAAAAAAATATATAACTTGGATTTTTATAAAATCTTTAAACCAGAACTTACGCCTAAAAAAATGTTAGAGATGGGAGTATTTGGAGGCTCTTATTTTGGTTCAAAAATTAAAGAATATCCTAAATCTTGGTTTCAAAATGCCAAACTAAGTAAAAACTTTGATGTAAACTTAAATAGATTCAGAATAAAATCTGGTCTTTCTAGAAAAGAATGGCTGGCGAAAGGTTGGATTTTTAAAGAAGATCCTTTGGGTTGGTTTCAATGGTACTGTAGATTTTCTAATGGAAGAAGACTTCCACATATAGGATGAAATTCAAATAAAAAGATGGAAAAATTTTAGAAGACATATTCAAGCAATTAAAAAAAATTGCGAACAAAGAGATTTGAGTTGTAGAAAAAGACAACGTCAAGCTATTCTTCAATGGGCCTATAATCCCTTCATATAAATTAATTTATTCTCCAATAAAATGGTGAATTATTGTTCTGGTTTGAGATTTCAATCTATGCTCAAATAAATAAATCCCTTGCCAAGTTCCAAGTAATAAATTTCCATCTTGAATGCTTAAAGATATTTGATTGTTTGTCAAAGCAGATTTAATATGAGCTGGCATATCATCTTTCCCTTCTGTGATATGAATATAGAGTTTATTATTCATTGGAACTAATTTATCAAAATAGTTTATTAAATCTGTTTGAACATCACGATCTGCATTTTCTTGGACAATTAAGGAGGCACTAGTATGTTGAATACTTAGATTGATAATCCCATTTTTAAAATTTGATTCATTAACCCATTTCAATGTCTCGTTTGTAAAATCATAAAGTTTTTGTCCATCTGTATTTATTATTAAATTATAAAACTTTTGGATCATTTAATTTTGGATTTAAAATCTATTCCATATTCAGATCTTGGTCCTTTTCTTAACCCAAATGGACCTGGCATAAATATAGTTAATGGTTTAGTTCCAGATTTTAAATCTACTCTGTGAAAATTGTTTGCAGATCTAAATCCTACGTAGCCAGGAGGTCTCCAATATTTTCCGGTTTTTATTGTCTCCCAATATCCACTTCTTAAGATTATTGTAATATATGGACAAAGATGATTGTGAACTCCATCACCATGATCATCAGCTAACATTTCGTGAATTATGATATTAAATGGAAACCATTTTGGTCTATGTCTAAATAAAACGTAATATCTATTCATCCACGGTTTTGCTTCATTAAATTTAGGATGTGACAGACCTCTATCTAATACTACTTTTTTTCTTCCTAATTTTTCAAGCAATCTAAGAAGCATATCAATTTAATTTTATAATAGAATTATCCTTAATTATAAATAAATTTTGTTCAAGAACTATTGGTCTAGAAATTTTTTCATTATCTATTTTCATAATAGATTTTGTATTACCCGATAATATATCAATAATAAATAGTCTCCCATTATTAGCTGTCAAATAAATATTTTTTTTACCAACAACAAAACCAACAGGTTTGATTTTTTCTCTTTTTTTCTTTTTTATATTTTTTAATATATTTGTACTTCTAATTAGATTGCCAGTATCATTATCAATTACAACAAAATAACCTTCGTTAGTGATTGTAAAAATTAAATTTTCTATAAATGTGGGTCTTAAACTTGAATTAATTTTTTGTTTCCAATTCATTATTCCAGAACCTGAATCAATTGAAAAGAATTCATTTTTATTATTTGAAAATAAAATAGAATTTTTTGCAACAATTAGGTCAGATATTTTTAAAAACATTGCATCTTCGTAAATTGCTTTAGCATGTGTAGGAGTTTGCCATAGTAGTTCGCCACTTTCTAGATCTACAGCGCTTACATCTCCTAAGTTATTGTTAAAAATAATTTTATTATCTTTTATAACTAATGAATTTTTTTTTTGAGATTTAATAAATGATTTTTCTGTTTTAAAATTCCAAATTTCTGAGCCATCTTTCAAAGAAAAACATCTTAAAACATTGTCTGTATCTACAACATAAAATTTATCTTTAAAAATTTTTATCTGTGAATTAAATGTAGATTTATGATTTTTGAACCAAATAATTTCGCCAGATTTAATATTTAATGCATAATATTTTGCAATTGTATCCGTTATTATTAAAAAATTTGAATTGTTTGAAAAAAATAAAATTGGATTAAGTTTTTTTTCTGATTTTGAGTAATAGTTCTTTTTCCATATTAATTTTGATTTATTATCAAATTTTAAAATTGAACCTTTATTGTCAAAAAAAATAATATTATCTTTGTCTATAGCAATTTCTGGTTCATATTGATTAAAATTTTTAATTTTTGAAAATTTATATCTAGAAATACTTTTTAAACTTCCATCATAATCTGACTTGCCATCATTATTATTAAAATATTTTAAAAATGTATTTTCGCTCTTTACGTTTGTAATATTAATTTTTATATCAATATTCAGCTCATTTTCTAAAATTTTTTCCTTACTAATTATTTCTTTGATCTTTAATGTTTTGTCTTTTTGTATTTTTGTTTTTTTTGTCCAAAGTGATGAGCTCGGATTTAGTGAACAATTAGCTACCAAAATCAATAAAAGAAATAATTTAAAAAACTTAATCACTAAAATTTCTATTTAATCTTTTTTCTGCTTCTAATCTAATATTAGGATTACTGTTTTTTAGGCTAATTATTTGATTGAAAAATTCTTTTGATTTTTCTTTCTCATTTTTAAAGTAAAAATATTCAGCTAGCAAATATAGTGCATGCGATCTCCAAATACTTTCTGACTTAATAATAGGATTTAAAATATTTAATATTTCGTTTTCTGAAGAAAATTCTGAGTTAAATAAAGCTTTTTTATAAATAATTAAATCTTTAATCTCTTTGTCAAAACTATTTTTGTTTATAACTTGATCAAATAATTCATTTAACTTCTCATTTTGTATCAAAATATTATTATCAATTAAAAAATATAATGCTAACGGTGAGTAAGTTGAATCATTTTCATAAATGATTCCGATTAATTGATCTTTTATACTATCATTTTTATTTACTATGTATTCTTTTGTAATTTGATTATATCTTTCTGCTAATTTAATTTTAGATTTTTCTTTAAATTCCAAAAAAAGAAAGAAAATGATTAATAAAAAAATCAAAATTGATAGAGAAATAATTATTTTTTTTTTATTAGTTGAAAAAAAGTTTTTAATTTTTTCACTTCTTGTATTTGCGTTAATTAATCGTATTTCTTCATCCATATAATTAAATCATATTTCTTAAAACAAACTGAAGGATGCCTCCATTTTTATAATATTCCAATTCATTTTTAGTATCAATTCTACATATAGTTTTAATTTTCTTGATATCACCTGAAGCATATTTTATTTCAACATTAATATTATCAGACGGATTTATACCTTTTTCTAGATTTAAGATAGTTATAAGTTCAGATCCTTTGAGCTGTAATTTAATTCTATCTATTCCATCAATAAATTCTAAAGGTAAAATTCCCATACCAATTAAATTTGATCTATGAATTCTTTCAAAACTTTCAGCTATGACAGTTTTTATGCCTAATAGTTTTGCGCCTTTTGCAGCCCAATCTCTAGAAGAGCCGGTTCCATATTCTTTTCCAGCTATTACAACTAGATCTGTTCCTCTTTTTTTATATTCAATTACTGCATCATAAACTGGCATTACTTTTCCTTCAGGATATAGTTTTGTATATCCACCTTCTGTTCCAGGAGCCATTTCATTTCTAATTCTTATATTTGAAAATGCTCCTCTTATCATTACTTCATGATTTCCTCTTCTAGATCCATAAGAATTGTAGTCTTTGGGTAATATCTGATGTTTCATAAAATATTCACCGGTAGGACTTTCTTTTTGAATAGATCCTGCGGGTGAAATGTGGTCTGTTGTAATCGTATCGCCTAAAATCAATAATGGTCTTGCATTTTTAATTTCTTTAAAACCAACTGCTTTATCTGATAACTCATCAAAAAATGGTGGCCTCTTTACATAAGTTGAGCTTTCATCCCAATTATAAATGCTACTTGAGTCTGTTTTTATTTTTTGCCACTGTTCTGGACCTTTCGAAACATTTGAATATCTATTTAAAAACATCTTCGCATTTAATGAATTCGTTAAAGTATTTTCTATTTCTTTGTTGCTAGGCCAAATATCTTTTAAAAAAATATCTTTACCATCTTTATTTTTACCTAAAGTATCCTTATATAAATCTACATCCATTGATCCTGCTAAAGCGTATGCAACCACTAAAGGTGGCGATGCTAAATAGTTTGCTTTAACTAAGGGAGAAATTCTTCCTTCAAAATTTCTATTTCCAGATAAAACTGATACAGCATAAATGTTTGCATTTTTTACTGCTGCTGTAATAGTTTCGGGTAGTGGTCCTGAGTTTCCAATGCATGTGGTACATCCATAACCTACCAGATTAAATCCAAGTTTATCTAAATAAATATTTAACCCTGCCTTTTTTAAATAATCTGTTACGACCTGTGAACCCGGAGCCAGAGATGTTTTTACCCATGGCTTGGTCTTTAATCCTAGCTCAACAGCTTTTTTTGCTAATAGTCCTGCTCCAATCAATACATTCGGATTTGAGGTATTTGTACAAGATGTTATTGCTGCTATTAGTATTGAACCATCTTTAATTTCAAAATCCGTACCAGATACTTTTGAGCTATTGATAGAATTTCTTTTTGTTGTTTCTTTAAAAACTTTTTTAAAATTACTTGAAGCATCTGTTAAAAGCACTTTATCTTGAGGTCTTTTTGGTCCTGAAATTGTAGGAACTACAGAGGACAAGTCTAATGCTATTGTGTCAGTAAAAATGATATCATCACTTGACCATAAACCTTGTTCCTTAGCATATTTTTCAACAATATTTACTGTCTTGTCTTCCCTGCCAGAAAATTTAAGATATTTTAAAGTTTCATCATCAATTGGAAAAAAACCACATGTCGCTCCATACTCTGGAGCCATATTCGCAATTGTTGCTCTGTCTGCCAAACTTAAATTTTTTAGGCCTGAGCCAAAAAATTCAACGAATTTTCCTACCACCCCTTTGTCTCTTAACATTTTAACTACAGTTAATACTAAATCTGTTGCAGTTGTGCCTTCAGGCAATTTATTTATTACTTCAAAACCAATTACCTCTGGGATTAGCATTGATATAGGTTGGCCTAACATTCCTGCTTCGGCTTCTATGCCGCCCACTCCCCAACCTAGCACTGATAAACCGTTTACCATTGTAGTGTGACTATCAGTTCCAACTAATGTGTCTGGAAAAATATAATTTTCATTATTATGTTTTTCTGTCCAAACAACTTTTGACAAATACTCTAAATTTACTTGATGGCATATACCTGTTCCTGGTGGAACTATTCTAAAATTTTCAAATGCTTGCTGTCCCCATTTTAAAAAGGAATATCTTTCTGCATTTCTTTGAAATTCTATATTAACATTATCTTTAAGAGCATTGGCATTAGCAAACTTATCAACTTGTACTGAGTGATCAATTACAAGATCAACAGATGACAAAGGATTAATTTTTTTTGGATCTTTATTCTTTTTTTTAACTGCATCTCTCATTGCAGCTAAATCTGCAACAGCTGGAATTCCAGTATAATCTTGGAGCAAAATTCTGGTTGGTCTATACGCTATTTCTGTTGATGATTTTTTATTTTTAAGCCAATCTTTAATAGATTCAATTTGTTTTTTATTAACTGTTGTATTATCTTCATATCGTAAAAGATTTTCTAATAGTACTTTTAATGATTTTGGTAATTTAGATATTCCTTCTAACCCATTTTTTTCAGCTTCTTTTATTGAGTAATATTTGTAATTTACTCCATCAATTGAAATTGATTTAAAAGAATTAAAAGAGTTTTTATTTCCAGGTTTCATATTTTTAGTAATAAAATGTTGCTATACAAGCTAATAAAAGAAATGACATAACATAATTAAATCGCTTTATAAATTTCTCATTTGTCGCGAATCTTCTCAAAAATTTGCCTAACAGTGTCCAAAAAATAATACTAATTACTGCAAAAAGGAATGCTACACCAATTACCCAAAAAGAATAAGTTAAAAAATTTTTTCCCTTCTCAACATACGTTGAAACCATAATAATTGCTACAATAACTGATTTGGGGTTAATAAATTGAAAAAAGAAAGTCTCTATAAATTTTACTGGGTTTTTTGTCAAATTATCTGAATTGCTTTTTGAAAAAGAAATTTTATAGGCTAGATAAATCAAAAAAAATGATCCAGTATATTTTAAAACTTCTTGCATAACTGGAAATTTCTGAAAGATGTTTATTAAACCAAAATTCATAACACTTACTAAAAAAGTAAAACCAAAAATTACTCCCAACATGTGGGGAATGGTTTTTAAAACTCCAAAATTAAATCCAGAGTAAGAAGCTAAAAAGTTATTTGGGCCAGGCGAACAACTTGTTACAAACATAAAAAGAGATAAGGATATTAGTTCTGGGTGCATTTAATTATGCTATTGGTAATCCGTTTTCTGATTTTTGAGAAGGATGTAGCAAAGTTACTCTTCCTTCTTTATCAATTGCTCCTAATATTAAAACTTGAGAAAGTACTCCAGCTATATTTTTTTCTGGAAAATTACAAACTCCAATAACCTGTTTTCCTTTTAAGTTTTCTTCATTATAATAATGAGTAATTTGAGCAGATGATTGTTTAATTCCAATTTCTTTTCCAAAATCTACCTCGATAACTAAAGATGGTTTTCTAGCCTTTTCATTTTTTTTCACTAAAATTACTGTACCAATTCTCATATCTACTTTGTCAAAAATATCGTAGGTTATTTGTTCTTTCATGAAATTAATATATAATTAAATTTATAAATGACTACTAAAAGTAATTTACAATCTTTATACGAAAACTCAATTAAAATACTATTTGATTTGATTTCTTTTAAAACGATTTCAGGAGAAGATAATTCTTCTCTAATTGATTATTGTGATAACATTTTAAAAAATTTGGGTGCAAGTTCCTTCAGAACTTACGACAAAGATAAAAAAAGAGTTAATCTTTTTGCTACTTTAAAGACCAAAAAAACTAATGGAAAAACTCCAATTATTTTGTCTGGTCATACAGATGTGGTACCTGTTTCAAAAAGCTGGTCTACCGATCCTTTTAAGGCTACCGTCAAAGACGATAAACTATATGGAAGAGGTGCTTGTGATATGAAAGGCTTTATTGCTTGCTCACTTGCTTACGCTCCAGTTTATTCTAAATCAGACTTAGATAGAGATATTCATTTTTCATTTACTTTTGATGAAGAAACTGCATGCCAAGGTGCTCCCATTCTAATAGAGGAATTAAAAAAAAAAGGTATTAAAAATGGAATTTGTATAGTTGGAGAACCAACCAATATGAAAATAATTGATGCTCACAAAGGTTGCTATGAATATACAACTCACTTTGAAGGCTTGGCTGGTCACGGTTCAGCCCCAGACAAGGGTGTTAGTGCGGTTGAATATGCTGTTAAATTTGTAAACAAGTTACTAGAGCTAAGAGAAATTTTAAAAAAAAGAGCACCAAAAAAATCAACTTTTGATCCACCTTATACTACTCTTCAAATAGGTGGAATTTCTGGGGGAATTGCAAGAAACGTTATTGCGGATAGATGTAAAGTTGATTGGGAATTAAGACCTGTAGTGAAAGAAGATGGAGTATTTATAAATTCTGAAATAGATAAGTTTGTTAATGAAAAATTACTTCCTGATATGAAAAAAATCTATCCTAAATCATCTATTAAAAAAGAAGTTATAGGTGAAATAATTGGATTTGAGAGAGATGAAAAATCTGAAGCTTGTAATCTAATATCGAGTATTACAGGAGATAATTTAAGAGAAGCTGTTTCATTTGGAACAGAAGCAGGTTTATTTCAAGAAATAGGCATAAGCACTGTAGTATGTGGTCCAGGTTCAATAGAACAAGCTCATAAAGTTGATGAATTTATTAAATTAAATGAGTTAAAAAAATGTTTAAAACTACTTGATGGAATTAAACAAAAATCTGTCTAAAAATAATAAATTGTTAACAGTTTAAATTTATTTTATAATTTTAAATGTCAAAAAAATATCCCAGAGATATGATAGGATATGGTTCAAAAGGACCAAATGTTATTTGGCCAAATAATTCAAGACTAGCTTTACAGATTGTATTAAATTATGAAGAAGGTGCTGAAAATAATGTACTTCATGGCGATAAATGTTCCGAAACATTCTTATCAGAAATTATAGGAGCATCGCCTATTAGGGACAGACATATAAATATGGAATCTATGTATGAATATGGTTCAAGAAGAGGTTTTTGGAGATTACATAAATTGTTTCAAGAAAAAAAAATACCTGTAACAATTTTTGGTGTTGCCATGGCTTTAGAGAGAAATCCTGAGGTGTGTAATGCTATTAAAGATGGAAATTATGAAGTTGCTTGTCATGGGTGGAGATGGCTTGATTATCAGAATATTAAAAAATCAGTTGAAAAAAAACATATGAAACAAGCTATAAAGTCTATTAAAAAAATTTTTGGAGAAAGACCTTTGGGTTGGTACACCGGTAGATGTAGTCCGAATACTAGAGATTTAATATTCAATGATGGTGGTTTTTTATATGATAGTGACTCATATAGTGATGATTTACCTTATTGGGAATATAAAAAAAATAAAAAACAATTAATCATTCCTTATACTCTTGATAATAATGATATGAGATTTGCTACTAACCAGGGATTTAATAGTGGCGAACAATTTTTTACATACCTAAAAGATAGTTTTGATACATTATACGAAGAGGGAAAAACACATCCAAAAATGATGTCTGTTGGATTGCATTGTAGATTAATTGGGCGTCCAGGCAGAATACAGTCGTTAAAAAAATTTCTGGATTATGTTTTAACTTTTAAAGATATATGGATATGCAAAAGAATTGATATAGCTAAACACTGGATAAAAAATCACCCAAATATATAAATTTTCTATGGCTAAAAACAATCTTATTTTTTTGAACGGATTAATTGATCTTGCTCAATCTAGAATGGGTTCCAAAATAGTTTTTAAAACTGATGAATTTTTTGCTCCTGCAAAAAGAATTATTAGTCCATGGGCGCCTGTATTCAAAGTGGGTGTTTTTGACAAACATGGCAAATGGATGGATGGATGGGAAACTAGAAGAAAAAGAACTAAGGGAAATGATTGTTTAATTTTGAAACTTGGAAAACCTGGTTTAATAAATAAAGTTGATATTGACACTTCTTATTTTTCTGGAAATCATCCTAATCAAATTTCGTTACAAGCTTGTTCAAGTAAAAAAAAAATACCAAGTAACAAAACTAAATGGACAACGATTGTAAAAAAAAGCCGTACCAAAGCAAATAGCCACCACTTTTTTAATGTACAAAGTAAATCTTTTTTTACTCACGTTAAATTAAATATTTTTCCAGATGGTGGTGTTGCAAGAATAAGAATTTATGGATCAATGAAAATTAAAAAAAAATTCGGACAAAAAATATTAAATCTTACATCTGCCCTAAATGGTGCGGTACCAATTGCGTGTAATAATGAACATTTTGGTAGAGCAGAAAATATTCTTGCACCAGGAACTGGAAAAAATATGGGAGATGGATGGGAAACAAGAAGAAGTAGAGGAAAAAATTTTGATTGGATTATAATTAAGTGTGCTGAAACAGGTAAAATTAACAATATTCAAATTGATACTCATCATTTTAAAGGAAATTACCCAGACAAATGTTCTCTGCAAGGTGCTTATATAAATAACAAAATTTCAGAAAAAAATATTGTTAAAAAATCAAAAAGATGGAATTTACTTCTTGATAAAGTAAAACTTCATGCGCATAAAAAGCATAACTTTAAAAATAAACTCATGAAAAATAAAAAAATAAATTATATAAGAATTAATATATTCCCAGATGGTGGGATTTCAAGAATCAGAGTTTTTGGAAAGGTAATTTAATGAAAATTGAAATTACCCCTAAGCTTATTACAAAAGAAAACTTTATTAAATTTGGAGACATGATTTCAACGAAAGATTTAATTCCTATAGAAATAAATAATGGTTATGCAAAAAGATATGATGATATTGCAAATTTAAATACCTCTAAAGAAAATGGTAAAACAACTATTAGTATTTTTTCAGCCTTAAAAAGAACTTTTCCAATGAAAATAGATATGATGGAAAAACATCCTTTAGGTAGTCAAGCATTTATACCCATGAAAGAAACTACTTTTTTAGCTTTTGTTGCACCTAAAGGAGAAAAACCGGATCTTGAAAAAATTGAAGCTTTTATTATGCCGCCGGGTATTGGTATTAATTATAACCCTGGAACATGGCACTTTCCCTTAATTTCTACAGAGGATATGAATTTTTTAGTTGTTGATAGAAAAGGTTCTGGAGATAATTTAGTTATTGAAAACTTAGATAAAGAAAATATTAACCTAAAATATTAAAACCCGCCGCATAAATGCGACGGGCCTTTTTAATTTAATGAGTTTTATTTATTTTTATTTGATATTGCTAAGTGAACTAAAGCACCTAAAGCTGCTCCAATCATCCAAGCATAGCCACCACCTCCGCCTAAATTAGCGAAGAAGTCACCTAATCCAAAAACTAAGATGTTTGGCCAAACAGAACCAACAGCAATGTAGCCTGATAATATCCAAGCCAACATTCCTTTGTAGTTAAAACCACCATTGTAGTGGTATCTTCCACTTGGTTTGGCTGAGAATAGGTCGTCTACATCAAGTCTTTGTTTTTTGATAATATAATAATCAACTATCATGATACCAAATACAGGTGCAAGAATCGCTCCAAGTGTATTTACAAAAGGAAACATTCCCATTTGTGTAATAACTGAAACCCATAACCCACCTATAATAAAACCACATATTGCTGTAATTAATCCACCTGTTCTAAAATTTATTTTACTAGGGATTAAGTTAGCAAGGTCATATGCGGGAGGTATAAAGTTAGCTACCATATTAATACCAACTGTAGCTGAAAAGAATGCAAATGCTGCTATAAGTGTAAGAAACATATTGTCAACTTTTGCAACCATCTCTGTTGGTTGTGAAATATATTCACCGAACACGGCAATAGTTCCACCAGTAATCATTAAAGTAATGAAAGAGAAGAAAATAACGTTACCTACTAAACCCCATAGGTTTCCTTTTTTCATTTCATCTTCATTTTTAACAAATCTAGCAAAGTCACCAAAGTTAATAACTACAGCAGCAAAATATCCAACCATAATTGAAAATACAGCTAGGAAAGCTCCAAATGATCCTAAACCTTCAAAACCACCTGAACGTTCTCCACCAGAAAATATTTCTCCTACTTCTGATAGTAATCCGCCACCAGCTTTGGCCCAAATAGTAATCATAAGAATAATCATAACTACATATACAGCAGGTCCCGCAAAGTTTAAAAATCTTCTAACAAGATCAATACCTTGCCAGAACAGATAAACTTGGAACGCTGATACAAATATAAATGATACCCACATTACACCTGTCATCCCAAGAAACATTACTTCGCCTTGTATTCCAGTAATACCCGTTATTAAAAGCGCTACCGCAGTTGAAGCTGCATATGTTTGAGCTCCATACCAAAACATCGCAACAAGACCTCTGGCCATTGCTGGGAAGTTTGCTCCAAATACACCCATACTTACTCGGGCGAATACTGGATACGGTATTCCATGTTTCACACTTGGTTTTCCAGAAAGATTAACTAGCCACATAATAAAAAATCCTGCAAGAATTAGAGCAAGAAATACTGCCCAGCCGTTTAACCCTGAAGCCAAAAATAAAGATGCCGCTAAAGTATATCCAAATAAACTTTGCACATCGTTTGCCCACACGTTAAAGATTTCAAACCATCCCCAGTTCTTATCAGAACTTGGAGTAGGTGCTAAATCCTTATTATATAATTTAGAAGATCTACTCATATCCCCCCTCCTTTTTTTTTTAATAGTAAAGAAAAGTATTTTAAATATCGAGTATTGCAAGAGTTTAATTTTATTTGTCTAAATCTCCCGATTTTAGTACCTTTTTACACTCAAATTGGGCACATAAAATTAAGTCATGCATTAAAAATTACTTTTATTTAATTACATGAATCTTATGAAAATATCCAAATTTGTTTTTGCCTGTTAAATTTTTTTTATTAAATTTAGGAAAATTATATCCATAAGGAGTTACTTCAATTTTTTTAAATTTCTGAAACATTTTGTTTATTTCTAATTCAGAATAATTTTCAAACCAGGGAACTCCAAAACATTCTAAAAACATAGTTCCAAATTTAGTTGATTTTTTTCTATTTAAAATTTTGTATATGCAACGTTCTTTTCTGAATATTTTATCTAACAGTTTTTGAACAAGTCTAAGTAATTTTGCTATTTCAACTTTTATTGATCCTTTTCTATATAAAAAAATTAATGCTTCTCCATTATTTTTTAATACTCTATAAATTTCATCAATACATTTTTGTGGATCGGGGGTATGATGAAATACGCCCATGGAATAAATAAAATCGAATTCTTCATTATTAAATTCTAGTGATTGAGCATCACCAACTTTAAAATTTGGATCAACTTGAAAATCATCTAATAATTTTTTATTATTAAGATGTTCTTTAGCTTTTATAATACTTTCTTTAGAAAAATCGATTGCTATATAAGTAGAGTTTTTGGATAGTTTTTTGCAAATATTTATAGCATCTATCCCTTGGCCACATCCTATTTCTAAATACTTGTCGTAATCTTTTTTTATAAGTTCAAACTCACTTTTAAGATAAGGTTCCATGTTATATCTTTGATTAGCAACTAAATCAAAATCACCTTCAGCACCACATGGATTTGCGCTCCAAAAATCTTCTTGAGAAAATTTAGACATTCAATTTTTATAATTTGGAAAATAAGTTTTAATTCCAGCCACCAACTGTTTTAGTCTCTAAAAATTCTATTAAACCTTCCGTTCCAGCTTCTCTTCCTATACCAGAATGTTTATAACCACCAAATGGTGAGTCGACTGCAATACCAACTCCGTTTACATCCACCATTCCAGATCTAAGTTTTCTTGCAACTCTTTTTATTTTTTCTTTATCTTGTGTTTGAATATAATTTGTTAAGCCGTAAGGTGTATCATTTGCAATTGAAATTGCCTCTTCCTCACTTTCAAATGGGATTATTGATAGTACTGGACCAAATATTTCAGTTCTTGCAATCTCCATTTGATTGTTAACATTCGCAAATACAGTTGGTTTTACATAATATCCTTTTTCTAAACCCTTTGGTTTACCAGTGCCTCCTGCAACTAGTTTTGCACCTTCATCAATTCCTTTTTGAATTAATGTTTGAATTTTGTTGAATTGTATTTCAGAAACTACTGGACCTATATGATCTCCTTCTTTTTCTGGAGCATCTACTTTTGTACTATTTGCTAATTCTTTAACTTTTTCAACTGTTTCATTGTAAATTGATTTTTCAACTAACATTCTTGTTGGTGCATTACATGATTGTCCTGAATTTCTAAAACATCTTAGAACTCCTCTTGCAACTGCCTCTTGATCAGCATCTTTAAAAATTATATTTGCTCCTTTTCCACCTAGCTCTAAACTTATTCTTTTAAAATCTTTAGCTGCATTTTGAGATATCAACGCTCCTGCTCTAGTTGACCCCGTGAAGGAAATCATATCCACATCTGGATGACTAGTTAATGCGTCTCCTGTTACTGCTCCGTCGCCATTTATTAAATTAAAAACGCCAGCTGGAAATTTTACTTCATCAATCATTTCGGCAAGTAACATTGATGAAAGTGGAGCTATTTCTGAAGGTTTCAAAACTACAGTACATCCTGATGCTAACGCAGGAATTACTTTTAAATTAACTTGATTTATTGGCCAGTTCCAAGGAGTAATTAATGCACAAACACCTTTTGGTTCATACAATAATTTTTGATTATTATTTTGATCTCCTAAATCTTTTTCGAATTGAAAATCTTTTAATACTTTTTTAAAAGATTTTATGTGACTTGCTCCTGTTGCTGCTTGCATTTCTGTTGAAAAATTAATAGGAGCTCCCATTTCAAGAGATATGAGTTGAGCCATTTCCGCCCATCTTTTTTTATAAATGACATACAATTTTTCTAATAAATCTAATCTTTCTTCTTTTGACGTAAAAGCCCAGCTTGCAAATGCTTTTTTTGCAGCACTAACAGCTTTATCAACATCTTTTTTTCCTCCAAGAGATATTTCTGCACATGGTTCTTCTTTTGAAGGATCTATAACTTTACAGTTTCTTGGTTCAATTGGAGATGTCCATTTGCCCTCAATATAGAAATCTTTTTTATTTAGCATTGGCTGAAAATATCTTATTGTTGTTTTTTTGCAAACAAATTTGTTAATTCATAAATTATTGTAGCTGCAGCTAAAGATGTAACTTCTGCATGATCATATGCTGGAGCAACTTCAACAACATCAGCGGAAATCAAATTTAGACCTGATAGTCCTCTAATTACATTTACTATCTCTCTAGTTGTCATTCCTGCAATTTCTGGCGTACCAGTACCTGGTGCAAAAGCAGGATCAAGAACATCAATATCAATTGACAAGTATAATGGATTATTTCCAACTCTCTTTCTAATTCGTTCAGCTATTTTGTCTGTTCCTTGTGTTTGAAATTCATCACAATGTATGATTTTAAACCCAAAGCTTTCATCATTTTTAAGGTCATCTCTACTATATAAAGGTCCACGAATACCTACATGCATTGAAGCGTCATCCAAAAATAAATTTTCTTCTCTTGCTCTTCTAAAAGGAGTTCCATGAGTGTAAGGCGCACCAAAATATGTGTCCCAAGTATCTAAGTGAGCATCAAAATGCACTAGTGCAACTGGGCCTTTATTAATTTTATTAACCGCTTTTAATAGTGGAAATGCAATAGTATGATCTCCTCCCATACTAATTATTCCACCCACTTTATTTAATAGATCTAATGCTCCAGATTCAATCTGTTTAATTGCTTCATTTATATTAAATGGGTTGCAAGCTATATCGCCTGCATCGGCAACTTGTTGTTCTACAAATGGTTCTGCATCATAATTTGGATGATAATTAGTTCTTAAATGTCTTGAAGCCTGTCTGATACTTTGAGGTCCAAAACGAGCCCCAGGTCTATAACTAGTACCTGCATCAAATGGAATCCCAACAATTGCAACATCACAATCTTTAACATCACGCAATTCTGGTAGTCTTGCAAAGGTTGAAGGGCCTGCAAATCTAGGAACTTTAGTTCCACTTACTGGTTGAATAGTTTTTTTTTCTTTTTTCAAAATTAAAATTTTCCTTTATATCTAAGACCAATGTAGAATATTTTTGATAGCTCGTCATTAGCTTTATTTCTAATATCAATACTTTCTTTTTCCATTGTTTTTAATGGACGGCTAATATGTTCATGAAAGTTAAATAAATCTTTTCCTCTTGCTTGCTGGACATAAACCTTACCAATTACTTGCTCTACATTAGTTCCTATATAACTTTGAATTACAAAACCTATTCTCCTTTTATTGCTTTTATTTGTTCCAGAACCATGTGCTATTCTTGGGTGATGTAATGACATTTGTCCTGCTTTTAAGATGACTGGTTCTGTTTTTTTTATTGGAACATTTTCGATAGTTTGTCCCCTTGTCAATAAATTTCCTTGGCCATCATTAAACTTTTCTTTATGAGTTTTTAATTCATTTTTATGAGTACCTGACCACATTCTCATACACCCATTTTCTTCATTTGAATCGGTTATAGCTAACCAAGCAGTGACCCAATTATGAGGTTCAAAACCAATATACTTTGCATCTTGATGAAAGCTCACAAAACCTTTTTTATCTGGATCTTTTATAAATAAAGTTGTTCCAGCAACAAGAATATTTGTTCCAATTATAGATTCAACTGCATCTAAAATTTTTGAATTATGAACAACCTTGTCAAATATAGGTGAGATTAGATGAACATAATTTCTTCCTAAGCCTTCCAATTCATTAGGCCATTTTTTTTCTATAAATTCTATTTCTTCTCTAACTTCATCTGCTTCATCTTTGGTTAGAGCATCAATGGGTGCTATATAACCTTTTTCATTATATTCATTAATCTCTTTTTTTGACAAATGAGACATTTATTTCTAATTAACTAAAGGTTTTCCAGTTGCAAGAGTATGTTTAATTCTATCCTGTGTTTTTTTGTTTTCTATCAGTCTCATAAAGGAGTCTAATTCTAATTTAAACAAATCATCTTCGGTAAGAGTTTTATCTATTGTTGTTTCTCCGCCACTCAAGACGTTTGCTAGCTCTTTACCAACTTCTATACCGTGATCTAATATTACTTTTTCATTATAAAGTTTCTCTAAAATTTTAACCATTTTTTCTTTAAGAGTTTTTCCTGACAAATTAAATGTACATTCTTTGGGAGCTTTAAAATTTTGATTGTCTTCTAATATTTTTTTAGATGCAGAAAATAAACTATTTCTATTCATGATTTTTTTATCTTCTGCTTTTAAATATTTTAAAGGCTCTGCTTCTACTGGTGAAGTAGCTGTTTTTGCATAACCAATAATATCAAATACTTTTAAAGGTGCATAATCAGGATCAATTTTAGCTTCTTCTGATTGAGACCATCTCCATAACATTTCTTTACATCCGCCACCCGCGGGAACCAAACCTACTATTGTTTCTACAAGTCCAATTACGATATTCGTATGCGAAGCTACAAAATTACTTTGAACTAAAACTTCAAAACCTCCTCCAAGAGTTAAACCGGATGGCGCTGACACAACAGGATAT
>JACKQG010003530.1_pt1 | contig 19104 bp, 22 predicted proteins | sample 8237621 | NCBI WGS metagenome assembly JACKQG01 (sample SAMN15677084, study PRJNA649215) | marine metagenome | biome: marine; feature: Black Sea; material: saline water; isolation source: suspended particulate matter (SPM) from the Black Sea western gyre | collected 2013-06-09/2013-06-10 | depth... | reverse complement strand
CAGTTGATATTGGATTAGCACTTCCTTCACATCTACCAGTTGATATATTATAAACAGCTGGTGGTGTACATCTACCAACTTGAGGATCTGTTAACATTACTTTACTATATTCTTCAGGTAATTTTGAAACTTTTAAATCTTCCCAATTACATAAATCATTTATTAAATTTATTGATTCAAGCTCTAATGGACAACAGAATGTCATACCATATCTTTCAGATCTCATCTTTTTATATAACTTATCAGCAAATTCTACTCTCGTATTAATCTGCTTAACTAACTCCTCATGTGATTTTTTCTTAGATGACATTTCTATGATTTATAAGTTAGCAGCATACTGAACAAGTTATCTTCTTTAATTTCTTTTTTGCAAACTCATAAAGCTCCATTCCTTCATTAGGACTTTGGCAAAACTCTACTTTTGCTTTTGCTGCATCTATTAGAGTTCTTATATAATACATTTCATTCAATGTATTCTTTCTTTCTGATGATGGTCCACATGGAGTTATATCTAACTCACATAATTTTCTATAGTATGTACTTAGTAATTCAGTTACTCTTAAATGATTATATTCTACATATACTTTATCATTTGGAGATACACTATACTTAATAATATATATACCATCTGGCATTGTATTAATTGTTGTATTACAACTTGTAGTTTGTAATCCAATAGCACATCCGGTTACTGGTAAGTTAAATCCCTGCGTCACTTCAATAAGTGTTGGGTGAGCAAACCCAGGTGGAGTAATTAAAAGTTCTTCACATTCCACTGGAACGCTACTACTATAAACACTAGTGTCTATAATAGAAAGAACTGAACAATTAGCACTTTCAGGTATTCCTAAGCTCAAAATATGTTTAGAAGCCATATATATATGTTTTATTAGATATACTATTCATTAATAATATACAAAATTTTCTAGATTAAATGAAATAAAAAAGGAGCAGATTTTCATCTGCCCCCTTTTTGGATAATTATAATGTGTTAACTGTTATAAGTTACCACCTTTTTCAACTAGATCTGCAACAGTAGAAACAATTCCACCACCGTCCATAGTAGTAACACCAGCATCAACTGCAATGTTTAACCATTCAGAATCTAAATCTAAACCACCTGAACATGCAGTATAAACTCTGTAGTGGTATTGATCATTATCAAATATACCAGATGGGTTATTAAATCTTGGCACATTGTGAAGTAAGTGATAAACTTTATATTTACCATTACATGCTTCACCAGCAGCTGTACCACCATCTCTACCTAATTCAGTAACAATACCTGCCATTCCTTCTTGTTCTCTAAATCTACTTGAATCTCTGTTTCCTTGGTTATAAGGAGATTGTCTATAGTTTTCAGTTAAAAGAATATCATTAATTGCAGTATCTGCAGAAGTTCTACGTTGTTTAAATGCTACAGCTTTTGGCGTACTAGCATCTGTAGAAAGAACATCAGTTACATAACCTTGACATGCAACACATGGTTCTCCTACTTCATCTTGTAAACTTAAAATTGTTTTAAGTCCACCTAATAAGTAAAAGTCTCTTGTATCAAATGAGCAAGAAGTAAATTGAGTTTGTAATTGACAACTTGTAAACAATTTAATTTCTAATCTATAAAGGTTAGAACTAAAGTGAGAACTAGCTGCTACTGTAGCAGAAGTAATTGCATTTAATGTATCAGCACCAGCAGTAGTAGTATATGTTACACCTGCTGCTCCACCTGCATAAATTGCAGTTTCTTGAGTACTACCTGCAACAACTTCATCAAATGTAGCAACTGTAGCACCTCTATTTACATAAAGTTTAGCAGTACCTAGTTTACTCATTATTGGATCATTATTAAACTGATCTCTAAAGTTAATTGCTACAATAGATGGAGCAATACCTGAGTGACCAGTTGTTCCAGCAGCATTAAGATCTTGTGCTAAACAACACATATCTACACCATTAGCTGGAGCAGTTCCAGTTTCAGGAACCATTGGTAAAGAACCAGATAAAGATTGATAAGCATTGTGATTTAAAAGTCTCAATGCAGCAGTACCTTTAACATCTACTCTTAAGATTGGATCAGTTCCACATGGGAAACAAGATTTAGAAACAGTACCACCAGCACCACCAGAAGTAGCATTACCACTAATAGGTGCTATTTCAATAATAGTTGTGTCAGCAGTTTCATTATTACATTCTGTAATCCACATGTTAGAAATATACTTTTTCAAAATCATCTTTGATTTTGTTGTTTCTTTATATCCACCATGACCAGGATTGTTTCCAATCGTGTCATTAGCCATAAAAGAACCTTGAGCTAAATAAAATCCAGATGCTACATTTGCAATACCTGCAGCACTTAAAATTTTATAGTCAGCTCCAATAAATGCAATATCCCCAGTAGCAGTAAGGTTAGCAGATGTCTGCACAACCCCTCCAACTGTACGTGCATTTTTTAATGTTTTAGCAAAGAAAGCTTTACCAAAAGCATTATTAAAATAAGCCATAATTTTTTGTTTTTTTAATTAATATTAATATTTATATTTTGTAACCTATTGTTACATATAAATAATATACAAAATATTTATTTAATATTCTATATATTAGTTATTTTTTTCAGCATTTGCAGATCCTCTCATGTATGTATTTACATCATTAATATCACCTGCAATTATAGAACATGCTTCATCAATCATAAGCTCTACTATATCATCTTTAAATTCTGATTCTATTTCTGCTGGTGACTCCACTAATGTATATGGATCTACGCATCCTACTATCTGTATGTTTCTTGGTTGTCTGTAATATGTTAATAATGGAGCAACAATATCAAAATCTCTTTTATATATCCTTATTCTATTACCCTGTATAGTACAATATGTTTCTCCCCAATCAAAATCTGGTCTTTTTAAAGGATCTCTCATTATTAAATCAACATTAGCTTCCTCTGATAAATAGACTGTCATAGATCTTCCATGAAAATCACCTTTTGCATCTACAGTATAAGGACAACATTTATCATATGCTTCTGTGGAAATCCTTTTATACTCTAAATAATTAGAAGGAAAGTTAGTTGACTCTACATAATTTACTTCAGTATTAAATGTTAAACCTAAATCAGTGATTAAAATTTGTAAATCATCAATACGTCTTTTAGACATTTCATCCCCTTCTTTATACATATTATTTCCATGTAATTGTCTTCTACACCATTCTACTTGAGCCTTATTAAAAGCCTCAACTATTTGCCAGCACTCTAAATTATCATAGTCATTACTAGCTAACTTATTTAATCTTTGCTTAAACTTTATTTGTAGTGTAGTATTGTTCATAGTTACATGTTCCAGAAATATTCAATTTGACTTAAAAGTCCCATTAAGTGTTCTTCATTTAAAGGATTCTTAAGCCACTCTAAACAATGATCATTTGTTTTACCCATTCTAACTGATCCAAAATAAATCCAACCATCTGTCTTAGTTGTAATTACTGCATATCCAGTTGCATCAGTTAATATTGCTTTTAATTTTAAATCTTCCATAGATAATCTAGATGTAGCTAAAAATCTTTCTGAACATCTTCTTTCATTTCTATCATGACCATTACCGTGAATATATGCATCCATATTTTCATAGACAATATCATTAGCTGTAGATTTATTATATTGAGTACTGTTTGCATCTACAATCTTTGCAACATAAAATAATTTAGTATTTTCAGAATCATACATTGTAGTTAATGATGATAATGCTCTATTTCTTAATTTAGAAATTTCTGTTCTTGTACTTACAGTATCTTCTAACTTATCTAAATAAAATTTACATCCTTGCTTTGTTCTAGCTTCTTTAAGATTTCTTGCAACAATAGAAAAACCACCTGCCTCAATAGCATATAATTTAATTAAATCATATGGATCAGTTGTTGGATCTAAGAAGAGTGGATCATTACCACATCTGATACTAATCTTACCCCAGAAGTCATGATTATCATGTCTTAGTAATTTAACTTTATTCCAAAATTCTGGATCTTCTTCATCAATAATATTTGCAGCTAAATCTCTTTCTAAGATTGCAACAGCTTTTCTGATTTCTATAATTTTTGCTTCTCTTTTATCAGGAGAAAGTTTTCTAATTTCAGGAGCAAATTCATTGAGTCCTGTTATATATCTTTTGATTCCATTAACCTCAAGACATGATAACTCTTCCTCATGAACTACACCATCAAATAGTGACATACTGTATGATTCAAGACCCATGTTTTCTGAGGCTCCATCAAAATATGTTCGTATTGCTATAGATTGACTTTTACCTTCTTGGTATTTTTCAATCATAGTTACTTCTTTTATTGCCTCTGATGTATATGTTGGTTCAGGGGATTCAATAAATACTTTTTTACTTTCTTTTGTTTTGTTTGTTTTTGACATTTTAAATTTGGTTTTAAATAAAATTACTAAAAAGAAATAAAGAGGGGGAATAACCCCCTCTTCAAATCATATATAAATACTAGAATGAACCTCCTGTGATAGGATTTTTCATTACAATTTTTAATACCTTAGTTGGGTCTTTTACCCAAACTGCTGGCATTGTTTGTGTCATCATTACACGGTATCCATTAAAGTTACCTGATGATGCAAATCCTTGAGTTCTTCCCATATAGTCCATAGTACCATTTTGGTAGAACCATTTCAATGCATTATCCCATGAAAGTTTCAACAAGTGAATGTTGTCATTTCCAGACTCAGTAACATCAAAGATAATAAAGCTATAAGAGCTCAATGGTCTTCCGTCAATAAGTGGATTTTCAATGTCATTAGTATGTAAGTTATCAAATGCTGGATTAAGTACAAATCTAACATTAGCTAAGAAAGGAATCACATAAGATGTGAAAGCATATCCAAAGCCCATGTCCATACCTGATCCAGTAACCATACCAACTTGATCAGTATTTGTTACATAAGCACTTCCAAGACCTGCTGCTTCTTTAGCAATAGCATCATTTACAAGCTTCATACCACCAATTCCTGTTTGTACAATTAATGTACGTTTTGGATCTGGACCTTCTAATTCAACTTTACCTTGGTAGAAGTTGTATAATTCAGTTTTAAACATGTCTAAACTGAAAGAAGATTTGTTATAAATTCTCTTGTAAGAGTTATCTAATTGTCTCCAAAGACCAACTGACATTCTAATATCATCTGGACCATCTTGTTTAACTCTTCCACCGTGACCCCACATTAAGTAAGTTTCAATATCACTTGCAATTTTATTCAAGTGAGCAGCTTCCATATTAGTTAAGAATGTTCTAGATAAGTTGCCATTATCAAATGCTCTTTTTACATAATCAGCACCCATAATCTCTACCATACTTTCTAATGAAGATACAGAAGGATCAACGTCCTGATCAAAAGTTCTCCAAATCTCTGTTACTGGAATAGTACCATCTGCATTCATTCCACCTTTAAGCATTAAATCTGCTCTAGAAGAAATTGTGTAGTGTACATGTGCTTCTGCTCCACCTACAAAGTTGTAGAATTCACGGAAACCAGTTCCTGTTGTAAGATCTGAAAATCTTTCACCATACTCACCACGTGCAGAACCTTTTCTGAAGAACTTAGTTCCAGAAACAAGATACTTATCATCTAGTGTAGCTGTGTTGTTATTGTTTACAAGTTGAACAGTGTATACATATCCATCACCTGAAGGAAGAATATCATCCGCAGTAATGTACATCTCTAAACCATTATACTTGTCATAAGTGATAATATCACCATGTCCAAAAGTTCTTTTACTTAAAAGAATTTGGAATGTTTGCCCATCTATTCCTCTGGTAGCACTTGTTAAAGCGTCTATTTTACCCAAAGAATAAGGAAGGTCTTGTGCAATAGGAGTTTGCCACTTGTACTCACCACGCGCGTTATCCACCATGATTGTATTCTTTCCACCAAATGAAGCCATTTGATACAAAGGCATTTCTACCTTTTGTGTCATTGCCCATAAGTCAATTGGACCCATATCCATAGGTTCAGCTGTGCCTAACATTTGAGTTAGATGGTAAGAATCAACATGTGAACTAGCTTGATAGTTAGTATCACGTAGGAAAATCCCGTTATTTAATACTGGAGTTGCCATAATTTTTGATTGTTTTTGTTATTAATTATTATTGTTGTTGTTTTTTTTTAATTCTATTTATTATTCACCTGACATAAAATATCCTACAGTGATAACACTCTTACCTTGAGTAGCTATTGCACTAAGTGTTACTGTAATTGCTGATGCTGCCGTAGCTTTCTTAGGAAGTACTGTAGTATATGGTACAGTTACACTTCTATTAGCAATTGAAGTTGCAGCAGTTATTGCTACTCCTCCTGCATTTACTACTAAAGTATGTGCATTACCTGCTGCAACTAATAGTTGCTCAATACATACATCTGTGATAATTGCATTGTCTGGAATTATAGATGTTTCAGCTGGTGTTATTGTTGTAGCAGCTCCTCCATCTACTGTAAAGTCATACACTGCTTGTGCATAATGTTTTACTGGATTACTTGATCTGTTCATGATTTCTCAATGTTTTAATTATTATTATTTATTGTTGTTGTTTTATTGTTTTAAATTCTTTTAAAGATATTATTACCACCTCTTTGGATCTTTCTTGATTGAGTTCTACTAGCAGGAGCTTCTTCTTGAATTGCTGCTGCTGAAGACTTAGAAGATTGTGCAGTCTTTAATTTTCTAACTGTTTCTTCCACTGCTTTGTTTGATCCTTTCTTCATTATAGTTTCTTTAAATCCATTTGGATCTGCTAGTAACCATAATGCTTCAGTAATTAAATCATAATTTGGTTCTACAAATTGATATTTTTCTAACAGATGGCCTAATAGGTTTGTGTTAGTACCACTGATTGATGGGTATGAAGGATTAACTAAACCATTGTATAAGAAAGCTTGTGTCTTCTTATCAATTTTTGTTTCTCCAATAGTACCTTCTTTTAATGTATTATATACATTTTTCATATAATTTTGTGATGCTTGCTCTTGTTGCTTTCTCTTCATATCTTGTTCTTGAAGTTTAGCAGCAACAACTTTTTCTTGCATCTTATCTAATTTAGGCTTAAACTTCATTGCCTGAGTTTCAAGTTTTCCAAGATCTTTCCAAATTTCAATTTCCTCCTCTATCTCCTCTCTTGTTCCATAACCCGTTGCACCTAAATATTCTCTAATAATAAATGACTGATCTTTCTCTTCTTTAACGTTTAAGTCTCTTACCTCTTCAACTGTAGACAATGCTTTAAACATCCCCTTTAGATCTTGACCTCCATCTGCAACATATCTTGCTGCTATCTGAAGTTCTTCTGGTAAACTATCAAAGAACTGTTTTGGAGTTTCTCTCCTTACTGCATTTGCTTTTTCATCTAAATTAGCCTGAATTAATTCTTGCCAATCTTTAGCACTATACTCTTCTAGATCTTTTCCGTCATCAAATGCTAATATTTTTTCATCTTCAATTAGCTTTTTGAATACATCACTTACACCTGTAATTGCTTTTCTACCTCTCTTTTCAGGTGCTGCTTCTTCTTCTATTTCTTCTGAATTATCACCAAAGATGTCATCAATTACTTCTTTAGTTGCTACTTCAGGTTTCTTTTTAATAGTAGTTTCTGTATCTTCTGTAGTCTCATCAACTATAGCCTCAACAGTTTCTTCTGGAGGATTATCCACAAAAGACATATCTACATTCTTTTTTCTACTAAATACATTAGGTTTTTTATCTTCTTCTGGAAGCGTTATAGAGCCTCCTCCTGGTGCTCCATTAAAGATTTCATCTAGGTTTACCTCAACCTTTTGTTTTGATGTTTCTACTGTTTTTGTTTCTTCAGCCATAACTATTTTGGTTTTATGTTATTACTAACTGTTAATATTACATATATAATATACTAAGAATTATTTTAATAAACCTTAGAAATTTTTAAAAGTGGTAAAGATTTTTTGCAGTATATAGCTATCACTACTTTTTCTTCTTTTTATCATCCTTTTTAGAATTAGAATTAACATCATATTTATTCTTATTTTCTCTAGCTATCTCTAAATTAGTGTTAGCTATCTCACGTTGAGTTGACAATCTTTCTTGCTCAATTTGCATTTTTGATTGATCAGTACTAGTTTTTCTAGCAGATTCTTCTCTCTTGAAGTCCATCTGCTCCCTATATTGATCTCTGTTTTCCATGTCATTCATTGCATCACGGAAATCACTTTGTTGATTTTGATCAATATCAGATTGTGCTCCATAGCCAGCAGATTTAATTTCTGCAACCATAAGCTTATTTTTACGTTCTTCAGAAGCTTCCTCTTTTAGGTATTCACGTTCAGCTGCTTTTTCCTTAGCTTGTGCTTCAATTTGTTGTTGTTGCATTTGTTGTTGTTGCTGCTGCTGTTCTTGTCTTTCAGCTGTTTGTTTTGCTTCTGCTCCTTTAAGTATTGTAGAAACTTCTGCAATTGAGTCAGCTTTAATAATACCACCAAGATCATATATACTTGCTCCTGATGTATTATTTGTAAGTGCCATTTGTTTTAATTGATCTAATGTCTGTCTATGATTTGTTTTAGTTGTACAGAATATATTAAAATCTCTCATTAATAATTCAGTACCATTAATTGTAAAATTCACCTTTTCTGCTTCACTAGATATATAATTAAGTCTAACACTTGGCATTCTACTATGATAGTATTGTGATAGATCAGTTCTCATTTGTTGTACTCTTGGCATTAAGTAATCAGAATGTTGTACAAAGTACATTTCAGTTTGAGAATAAGAAGCTTGTACTGCTTGTTGTACACCTGTTGCAGTTTGTCTAGCAACCTCTTGACCTAATCTTTGTTGATTAACTCCAATAGCATCAAAAGCTTGTTGTTTAAAATGATTAGCTAATTGTATTCTTGACATTAATCTACTAGTTTGTTCTAGATTTAATGTTTGGTAATGATTGAAGTTTGTAGCATTTTCTGTATTAGTAATAGAAGTATCTAATGGTAACATACCAAAGTCTTTCATTGCAACATAAGCTTTAGCCATATTATTTTTTCCCCAATCTTCACCCATTGAGTGACGTGGTAAAGCATTCTGATCAAACATAATTACTGTACCTAACTCATCTACTAATATATCTGCTATCTGATTATTAACCATATTATATCCTACCTGATATGGTTTCATAAGATCAACTAGAGATGTTGATTTAGTATTTCTATCAGAGAAAACTCTTCCTTCTATTGGTAATTTACAACCATATAAATTATTATCTCCTTTAAATTGAAACTGAACTCTTCCTGGTTTTTCTTTATTTATTCCAAGATATACTGGGCTAAAATCATTACTTACTTCTGTTCTCCATGATCCTGGTAAATTTCTTCCAATTTTAATACCTCCCCATACTTCATTAATCCATATCCAATCTACATGCTCCCCTTCTGCTAAATTATCTTTAGTCTTTTGTTTAAATAATACAGTATTGTAAATAGGTTTGTGTGTTGTTTTAAATGTTTCATCAACAACTAACTGCTCAACTTCCCCATTTGGCATTACTCTTGTCATGTGGCCAACTTTTCTTTGTGTCTTCCAATAAATTGTGGATACTCTAAGCATTGCTTCATCTCCCCATGTACCAACATCTTCACCTTCACTTAATATTTGATTAACTATATCTCCACCACCTCCTGGGTTAGTTGCCCAATTACTCATGAATTGCCTATAACCTAATGAAGGTGATTCAGTATTCCATTTATGACTTCTTGTAGGGTCATAAAATGAACCATCATTTTGTACTCCTGTCTGTGTGTAAATTGCTGACTTAGCAGGATAAATACTTTCTAAAGATTCCATTTGATTTTTAGTCATCAAGTATCCATATGAATCAATAACATCTGCAATAGTAAGTAGTTCACATTTACCTGCATAATTTGAATCTGATATATATCTTGTGTCAGGAGATTTTTGATAGAATGTTAAAACAGGGTTCCATAGTTCAACATCATAATCATCTTCCATCATTCTAAAATGCCAAAACTCTCTATCACAAATAAGCATATCTCTAAATCCTCTTTCCTCTAATTCTTTCATGTGGAACCTTTCCTCATCAACATTCATTTGATGAGTGGCCCATTCCTCAACTAAACTTCTATAATCTTTTTGAAAAAACTCTTCTATTTCTGGTAATGATTTTAATGCTTGTGGGTTTAATTTTTCTTTTGCTTCTTCTGATGCAGGATCCATCCCCATCTTAATCATCTCATGAGTCAACTTAGTCTCAGCATCTTGTAATAGATTATCTTCAATAAGTTTTCTTTTCTCCTCTACCATTTCATTATATGATAGATCATCAACAGCTCTAAACTGAACTTTAGAAAATCTTTTAGAAAATTCACCTGCCAATACATTAACAACATTGGGTATAATAGGATAAAATCTAAGCTCTAATGCTGACTCATCTGTTTTAGTAAGTACATCCATTAACTCTTTATACTCATTATCAGGTTCAGTTATATAATCTGTTCTATCAATAACCCCTTTTGCAAGTTTATAATTTTTTAATAATTTTCTGGAGTTACCTCTTAGAAATTCCATTCCCTGTGTCTCAAGCCAATCAAGATTCCATGCAGCCCAGTCATCATTTTTTTGTTTACTTGATAGAAATTGAACAGGTTGCGTCAAACTTGATGCAGCAGATGCTGTACTAGTTTTTGCCTTTGCCCCATTTTTTAGTTGTAATGCGTTAAATATTTTCATATGAACTACTTTATTGTATAAATTATTTCTAAATTATCATCCGTTATTGTTTGTATCCAATACATTATTTTATATTTTTAAATGGTGATTTCTTATGCCTACTGTTATTTGATGAACGTCTACCTCTTCCAATATTCTTAAAAGGGTTCATAGATAATTTATACAAATTTTTGGAATTATCCAAGTTATTTGATAACTTATCACTTTCCTTACGCCTTATATACCCTCTATTTGACTGTTGAACCCTTGCAAATGCAACTAATGCTGAAAATGCAACTAATCTATCCACGTTTAATCCAGGATAATATTCTGACATTTCAGTTAATAACATCTTATCTGGAATTCTTTCTACTCCAAATTTTTGCTTAATAACTTCACCTTCATCATCAAGTTCTTCATCTATTGATTCACGTATCCATTCAATTGCATAGGATATTAAATGACTCTTAAATAATGTACCAGTATTCTTCCATCCATATTCTGCAAATACACTAGCATTAGAACCAAGATCTTTAAGAAACATTATTTGTTGTTTAGGAACTAGATACTTTTGTTTACGTTTAGCAATCATATGTTGGATAAATAGAGAAATATTATTCTCTACAATTGTCCAGGCTTTATACCATTCAATTATTAGCTCTAAACGTTCATGAGTTTTATTGATGTCATCAAATCTACCACACCAGGAAGCAACAATTTTATCTTTTTCAATGAAAGTTTCTTGTCCATCAGGAGTATCTCTAGTTATTTCAATAGGATTCTTATATACAAAGATACTACATAATGAATCTGATGTAGTTGTCTTTCCTTCTGATACAGGGTCAATTGATGCATAGTATGTTCCAAAACTTGGATTATCAATTGGTCTTTCCCATACAATTAAACATCCAGTCTTATCCTCTAATTTCTTCTTTACTGGAAAGGTTGTTATAGGAAGTTTAGTTGTTTTCTTAGCAATAATACCTTTTGAATTTCTTTCTAATTCAATGAATTCATAGGGATAAGTTTTATCTTCAATACGTTTCTGTTGCTCTGCTATAATACCCTGTGGAAATATTGCTGCCTTTCTGTATGCAAATGCTTCAGCAATATTAATAGGTTTCTGAGATATACGTAATTGATATTGTTCTGGAGCTAAATCTTTTTGCCACCCTGCTCTTTCTTCTTTAATTGCAACAAGTGATTCTTTTACTAATGAATTTCCATAGTCATCTATGAATGGTGGCATAGACCATTGTTCAGGTATAAATAATCCTGCTATACCAATACCACCCTTATCATCCATCAAGTCTGTTTCCACAGCATATATATCATTTGCTTGTGGATTAAGTATAAATTCTTTAAGTGGGTTACATTGCTGTAAATCTCCAACAGAACCAGCTGCAATAAACATACCTGTAGTCATCATACCTGATGTCATTGCTGGTCTAATATACTCATATGTCATATCCATCTTTGGAGCAATTCCAGCTTCTTCATGAAAGAAATATGTACAAGGTCCACCTACACCTGTAGTAGCATTCTTTTCAAAAGAAGCACCTTGAATCTTAGACATAAGACCCTTGTTAGTTTTTCTATTATTTATTCTAACCTCAATCTTCTGTTCCCACAATAAAACTTTTTCTGGTGTACAAGGTCTATACCATGCAGTATGTTCATTAAGAAAAGTTTTATATTCATCAAGAAACTTCCAAGATCCTTTATCATTGATATAATCTTTTAGTGATGCCCCTATCTTACATATAGACCCTTCTTCAAACCAGAACTGATTTAAAAGTTTAGCCATATGAAAGTATGATGATGCTATCTGACGCTTCTTAAGTATTGCAACATGTTTATTATGTAACTCAGCAATGACTTCATATAAAGCCATGTGATATTGAGCGTCTCTAATTTTAGCAAATCCATATTTCTTTTCTTCTTTATCAAATATAGGAAGGAAATTTAACCACATATAATAATCTCTGGTTAAATAAAATACATTCTTATCACCATGATATAATACTCCCTCCCTACATTTATTTTTTTGATCCTCCCAATAACTATTAAAATCTTTAGACCTAAAAGGTTTATCACAATAAAACCCCTGCTTATTAAATATAACTGCTTGTTCATTAAACAATAAAGCTACAGAATCAAGATTATATTGTCCAGGTTCTTTAAATAAATTCATGATATATTTTGTCCACTCATCTTTAGTTTCAAAGTCAGTAGTTGTCCAAGATTTATCCTTATATGTAGGAATAGATTTATACATTATTCATCATCTACAATAGCCCAAACATCTTCTTGTCTTAATAATATATGATCTTCATCCATATGTGATACTTTAACTGGTTGTACAAATTGATTAAACAACACAACTTCTCCTTCAAATATACCACTAACATCATCACCTACTCCCACAACATCTCCTCTATCTTCTTTTATTTGATTACTTTCAGCAACATATATTCCTGAGTCACCATACGTTTCTTTTGCTTTATGTTGTTTAACTAAAAGTCTGTCTCCTACTGGTCTGATTTTTTTCATTTTACTTTGGTTTTAATTATTATAATTGGTCATATGCTAAACCTTGTCCACCGCGGACTTGGCTTTTTTGTTCATCTTTCATATCATTATAAGCACCTTTAAAGGACTGTCTTATTTGATCAAATTTTGCTGCAGTATTTACTAGTGAAGTTAAGTTACCATCTCTTCCATGTTCAATAGATGTAGTTTCCATATACCTTGCTAATCTATCAAGCATAGACTTAATACCTTTGTATGCTCTAAACGTTGGTGTCTGGTACATCTCCTTACACATTTCTACTGCATTTCTAATCTCCTCATCTTCTGGAGATTCTTCTAATACTACTTCTTCAATTATTATATCTTCTTTTTCATGTTCTGGAACATTAAAAAAAGGATTCATATCAGGATCAGGACATGTCATATAAAATATATACAAGTATACTGACAGATATGTATCTGGATATTTTTCCATAATTATCTTTAATGATTTTAAAGAGTAACAATGTTCTGATGGAATTACTTTACCATTTTGTACGTCAAATAGTTTAACTAGCATTGTGGATTATCTTTTAGCCACATCACTAAGTTATTTATTTCATCCTTAAGATATGGTAGGTTATACATTTTAATTTCTTTTATCACTGGTTCATCTTGGTCATTATACTTTGTTATAGGATACCCAAACTCATTTTCACTTTCTTTTTCAAAAGATACATGTTGTATTTGTAGCTTACCTACCTTTAGTTTGGGGTTATGCTTCTTAATAATATACGCATATAAACTCATTTGTAAGCTATAATGATTCAAATTACATTCATCCAAGTGACTAATTGGGTTAAACATTTTACTTGTTATACCTTCCCAATTTGTATAACCTTTTTCTTTTATTTCCTTATTTGTTTTATAATCTAATATATTTATTACACCATCTACTATACTAACAAGATCTGCTTGACCACATAAGCCTAGTGATTTTAAATAAACAAAAAGTTCAGGGTACGCACCATTTTTTAATTTTTGTTCTGGTGCAATTTTTATACCTACATTATCAATGATAGGTCTAATGATAGGAACTTCCACACCATCTCTTTCAATTGTTTTAAATTCTAATATGTTTTCTTCTCTTTGATTATGATACCAATTACCCAATACAATAGCTCTTTGAGTTTCACCATCCCAAGCTTCTTTAATTGCCTTTGGTGTCATACCATACCATTTTGATCTTTTATTTTTAGATGACTTTTTAGCCTGACCATCTCTGTCAAATTTAGGTTTAAACATACCAATAAAACTAGTTACACTAGTCCACTTAATTTTATCTTTCTCAAGATTCTCATTTAGACTTTCATATATATGTCCGTCTTCTTTAAATATTACCGCCATCTCTTTTTAATTTTGATTGTTCATATTTAAGCTTCTGTTCTTCTCTAAGCTTATTTAATTTTTCTTCATGAGCTTTTTTTGCTTCATGACCAAAATATACTTGCTTCTTTAATTCATCTTCAAGTTCAGCTGTCATTATTGCTTGCCATCTACCCTTTGGACAATCAGATGACATAGCACGTATCTTTAATGATATACTGCAACCACAGTCAGAGCAACAAGGTTGGGTTCCTGGTACTGCACAAGACTTTCCCTCTTTGTCAAGCAAGGGACATATTTTACACTCTTGCCATCTCATTTTTGCAACTGCTTCAACATCATCATTTTTAAAAATTCTATTCTTGATACCTTCAGCTATTTTATCAAGATTTCCTAATGCTGCTAGTAATTTATTTATTCTCATTTCTAAATTGTTTTTTTTCTTTTATAGTGTTTTCAACTTTTTTCAAAACTGTTTCCATTTCTTCTAATTTATTCTTTACTGGTAAATGTTTTTCATAACCAGTGTATGTCATTTTTTGAAGGTTACCTAGAATATCTTTATTTCTTTTAATTGCTTTCTTAAGTTTTCCAGTCCTTATCTTAAATGTTCCAAGTCCAGGTAAATTTATTTTTGTGCTTTCTAGTGTAGATAGGCTTTTTCTAACCCTTCCATAAAAGAAGCTTACAAATTCAGATACAAGGTCTTTGTGTACTTCAGCATCTTTAGAAATATCTTCAAAAAAATCTCTATAATTTTTAGGATTCAAAACTTACTATTTTATAATCTAATAATATTATACCTTCTATTTCTATATCCATTTCTGGATTAATAAATATTTTCTTTTTGTTATCACCATCCTTAATTATAAGATTTTTCTTTTCTGCTTTTGATAGTGCATTTCTACAAGATTGTGAACTTTTAAATATACCAGACTCTGATATAAGTTTACAAAATTCAGTGAGTTCAATTTTTCCCATAATAGCCAATGAGTGTAAACACTCTAAGTCAGAAAGACTTATTTGAATATTATTAAGAAAGCAATGAGTGAGGATTTGGTATTTTATTACCTCATCCTTACTCATCCTTACTCTCTTTTCTATTTTATTAACTAAAGCCATGTTGATTGTATATCTACACTCTCAATTAATGTATAAGTAAAATTATTACTCCATTCCTTTCTTGACTTTCTCATTATTTTCATAAATTGAGTGAAGTCATCATTAGATGCAATCACCTGACAACCTGCTGACCATTTATCAACTTGAGTTGATTTATTACCAGTCCTTGCAGTTGCTCTATGAATATTAATACCAAATAAACCTGTATCAGTATTTTCTTGATTTAAGTTATAAACATCATCTCTATTATTATCTCTATAAACAGTGACGTTGTTTTGTTGTCCTAATGCTTCATACTTACCACCATGTTTTCTGATTTTATGAGACTTAGCGTATTGTCCTGGCTTTAGAATTGCAGTTCCTGCGTCTTCAAGTATTGGATCATTCATATAATGTGTTCCAGGATCAGTGGTGCAGTCAAATTCATGATACACCCATTCACCTTTAATCTTATAACTTACAGTTATTGTATCATCAAATGCGTTAGTAACTTTATTTGCAGTTTTAGAATTTCTTATACCTACAATATTTACATTGTAATCACCAGTTTCAAAGAACTTATAACCTTTTCTTTCTAGTGCACTTTTTATGTGATCTACACTATATTTCATTATATTTGTTTTTTAAGGGTTCTTTTAATTTGTGCTGCAGCTTCTGCACCTCCCATTTTACTTGGATCAACACTCATGTTTTGATTCATAGTTGTTACTGGAGTATCATCACCTTCTCCTGGTTCTGGAGCCATTGTTTGTGCAATAAACATCTGTGCTTGTAATCTTTCAGCACGTGTCTTCTCAATGTCTCTTAGAAGTTCTTCATATTCTAATTGAATCTTTAGTGGTGGGATGTTTTCTGAATAGTACTTAGAAATTTCTTTTCTTTTTGTCTCAAGATCTTTCTTAGACATTTCTTCTGGGCCAACTTCTTTAGGGCCATTTGTTTTAGCATTTGCCATTTTAATATATTTTTAATTAATAATTGGGGCAAATATATATAAAAAGTTTAAATAAAAAAAGTTTAAACCAAAAAATATTATTTATTTATAATATCTTTAATTAGTTAGGTTAGATTTAAAGGCTTTATCATGCCCCTCATTCCTCTGTATGTTTGTAGTTAACCCTTCATACTCCTCTGTTATTACTTGTTCCATATAATTATCACAACATTTAGCTTCTTTACATACTAATGATCCTTCTATTGCAGTAAATCTTACCTTATATATGTCTTTAGTTTCTTTACATCCTGTACATTCAAATTTCATTTCTTATTTTTTTTAGTGATACCCATTTAATAATTCTAATAATTCATCTATTGCTGCATGTCTATGTGAATCCTCCAATACAGCTTTAAATACAAATTTAGAATTAGTTAGTTTAGCCATGTCATGATATGCTGACCAATTTTTATCTTTTAGATCTATTTGATAGGAGTCCCCACAAAAGATTATTTTAGAATCCTTACCCAATCTACCTATAGCCATTGCTAGCTGTCCTCTTGTTAGGTTTTGGAACTCATCTACAATCACTATTGCATTATCAAACGTACGCCCTCTAAAGTGAGCTAATGATACCAATTCAATAGTCTCTTCCTTTTCAAACTTATCTAATAACTCAGGTTTATTATATACCTTACGCATATTAGAACGGATAGGGACTAACCACGGTTCCATTTTTTCTTTTTCAGATCCCGGTAAGAACCCATTATCTTCAGTGGATATAGTTGGTCTAGTAATTATAATCTTATTGTATTGACGTTTGAATACTTGATCCATTGCCACCTGCACTGCAAGTAGTGTCTTACCACTACCAGCTTTCCCCACTATAAAGTTAAAGGGATGTTTCAGAATTTCTGTTTTAGCTTTCTTCTGTTCATCAGATAAGCTAATAGAAAATCTTACTGCTCCTTTAGGGGGAGTCTTGTCTTTATTTGTCATCTATTATTTTTTTCCTCCGTAATATTCAACTGCATGTCCATCATCTATTAGTTTTTGATTTACACAATATTCTTTATTTTCCATTTCAATGTGTAATCTACCAATCACTCTTCCAAACTTTTCTACCTTTTCACTTTCAAGAACGAAATAATCATTTTGATTTAACGTACATAACAATTCCACCAATGCATTCTTAGCATCTAGGCCCCGGCTCTTTTTTTGAATAGTATTTATCCCCGCCAATTTGATTCTTTTTTGAACGGTTACGTCAAAACCCAAATCAATACTAGCATCTATTGTGTCACCATCAATTACCTTGGAGACTTTAGCTTTATATATATACATTTTACTTTTTATTTATTAAATCCCTTATTTCAGCACACTTCTCATACTCCTCCACATCTACAAAATAAGCCATCATATTTTCTAATGATTCAGTTGGCATGTCTTTTTCAGGGTCATGTGCCATTAGGGTACTTCCAGCCTTAGCTGACTTGTTACTTAATATCTCATCAAATGTTTTTCTCTTTGTAATAACATTAAATGAATTATTAAATGCTGCTTTCACTATTAAGTCTTCTAGTTCTGCTTGTTCAGCATAGGATAAGCCTGTTTCTTCATTCTCATCCTGATCATCATATTTATCTTTAGCCATATTGTTTTATTTTAAGTTGAACTAACCTTTTGTTAAAGGATCTATATACATTCAATATACAAAAAATTTTTGGTTTTTAAAAGTATTGTATGTTTGAAGTGCTTGGAACCTTCTAATGTTCTACTCCCCAGTTTATTTTTGACAGTGGGGTACCCCCACACAATTTTATTCACATTAAATAATTTATCAATTATGAAAGATGTTTTTTTCCACTCAATAGTCAACATGACTGTAATCGTAAAAAGTGCACCACTAAGTTCTAACAAGAAAGAACTGAATGGTACAAGTGTAAACACCAGACAACAAGGAAAGGTCACCTTTGGTCTTCTATGTTTAGTGGATGACAATGGTAAAACAATTGACCCACGTACACTTGGTCTTAAGAAAGACCAACCAATGAAAGGTTTCGTCTTAACTGACAATCCAGTCATGGACATGGATGATAAGTCAGTTGAAACTGGTATGTACTGGGCAGAGTAATCTGCACCAGTAAAGGGAGAAATCCCTTTGTAACTAACAGGACTGGGCATACCTAGTGCTCTCACTCACTGAACACACAGCAATCCAATGACTTTTAACTAATGATTTGCATCTGTGTGTTCAAACAGAGAGTTACACTCACATATCCTGTTATTCCCATTCACACTAAGAATAACTACAATTAAATTGTTAATTAATTTAATTAAGTGTGTTAAGTTGTAAAGATGAGGTCAAATAACCCACTTTACACCACTTACTACCACTACAAC
>JACKQG010003529.1_pt1 | contig 19106 bp, 20 predicted proteins | sample 8237621 | NCBI WGS metagenome assembly JACKQG01 (sample SAMN15677084, study PRJNA649215) | marine metagenome | biome: marine; feature: Black Sea; material: saline water; isolation source: suspended particulate matter (SPM) from the Black Sea western gyre | collected 2013-06-09/2013-06-10 | depth... | reverse complement strand
ATTAAATAGCTGAAACCAAAAAACCCTGCCGAAGCAGGGTTTTTTGTTGGAGGGTGTTTTTATAGGGCAAATCTAATTCTTGATTTCTTTTACTTTTTTATCCCTTTTTTTAAATCTTTGTTAAGTGAATATTTAAATTAACTTCCGTGCCAGAAATTAATAACAAATAAACTAATAACAACATATTTCATGCAGAAAATATTAAAAATAATTTGGCTTTATATTTCATCATTCGGTATCATGTTTGCCGCTTTATCTTGGCTTCAGGAGGCGGGTGTTTTATCTGATGCATCGGGAAGGATAGTGGAAGGGTGAACTCGCTTCGCTGCAGCATGCGGAATAGTCCTTTATTTGTTTATTCCTTCAAAAATTGATTAAGTGAAACACAGCACAGCTGTATTTTGCTTAATTTTCACTGGCCTCTTGTGGAGTTTGGCCGGTGTATTGATTAAAAGTATTCCCTGGCCGCCTCTAGCCATCGCCGGTTTGCGCAGCGGACTGGCGGCATTAACCATGCTGGTTTATTTAAAAAGGCCCGTGTTTACATGGTCTAAATATCAAATCGGTGCTGCCGTTGCCTATGCAGCAACTGTAACGTTGTTCGTCATTGCAAATAAACTCACAACTGCCGGTAATGCGATTTTGCTCCAGTATACAGCTCCTGTATATGTTGCCTTAATGAGCTATTCATTTTTGGGAGAACGTTCAACAAAAGTGGATTGGCTGGCCATCATTTTCATGTTAACAGGTTTGGTATTGTTTTTTCTGGATGACTTGACCACAGCAGGGTATTTGGGAAATGTCTGCGCAATTGCAGCGGGAGTTGCTTTTGCGGTTTTTACTGTTTTGCTTCGTAAACAAAAAAACGCATCGCCGGGTGAATCCATATTACTGGGGAATATCCTTACACTCATTATTGGACTACCTGCAATTATGACATCTGTCACGTGGGAAATTCAACCATGGATTTTCACATTCATCCTGGGAATATTTCAATTAGGAATCCCCTATATACTTTTTACAATTGCTATCAAGCACGTTACAGCATTGGATGCTATAATCTATCCCACCATCGAACCCATCATAAATCCTGTATTGGTTTATGTATTTATAGGAGAATCATTAGGCCATTGGGCTGTGTGGGGCGGGGCGCTCGTTTTAGGGGGCGTGATTTTTCGGGGAATCGTCCAAAAAGTTAAACAATAATATTAAAAATAAAAGTTTATATAAATAGGAATCATTCCTATTTAATATTAAATTCACTCTTCAAATATGAGATATTCAATGCAAAGAGAACTGGTACACACGAGTATCATGTCGAGCAAAGATCACCCCACAGCAGATTGGATTTTTAGTGATGTAAAAAAAGAAATTCCAAAAATTAGTTTTGGCACTGTTTATAGGAATCTTGGTCAATTAGTGGAAAAAGGATTAATCCGCATTATTCAATTAGACGGCATTGCTCATTATGATGGGAATGTTGCTCCCCACAATCACTTTATTTGCAATGAATGTAATTCTATTTATGATTTTGAATTAGATAACGAAGATTTTATTTCCCAAGTAGAAGTAAAAAATCATCATCATGTATCCGGTTACCAGTTAATGCTTACGGGTACATGTAATAAGTGTAACATAAACTAAAATAAGGAGTTTTACATGATCGTAACAAAACAAGCACCGGATTTTAAGGCAACAGCCATAATGCCGGATAATTCATTTAAAGACATTAGTCTTGCAGATTACAAAGGCAAGAAAGTAGTACTGTTCTTTTATCCATTGGATTTTACATTTGTATGTCCAACAGAGATAATTGCATTTGACCACAGATTAGAAGAATTCAATAAACGCGGAGTACAGGTTTTGGGCTGTTCTGTGGATTCTCACTTCAGTCACTGGGCCTGGAAAAATACAGATGTCAATAATGGTGGTATTGGGAATGTTCAATATCCCATCATTGCGGATTTAGATAAATCTATTGCTCGTGCATATGATGTATTAGTAGATGCAGAACCGGCAAGTATTATTACAGATGAAGATGAATATGATTCAACAGTCGGAGGTGGAGTTGCTTTACGCGGTTCATTTTTGATCGATGAAGAAGGTGTTGTTCGTCATGCAGTTATCAATGATTTACCATTAGGTAGAAATATTGATGAAATGCTGCGTATGGTAGATGCACTTGATTTTCATACAAAGCATGGTGAAGTGTGTCCTGCTGGATGGACAGAAGGTGAAGATGGTATGAAAGATACAGCTGAAGGTGTTGCATCATATTTGAATGAGAATGCTGAAAATCTGTAAATAGATAACATAAAGCTCAAAAAAGCCTCTTCAATTTCTGTTGAGGCTTTTTTGTTAAAGAAAGTTTTCTAGAATTTGATTATTCCCTTGTAAAGAAAAAGTCTTAGATTTCCCACTGTGTAAGTAGTAATTTTTTCAAATTTCATTCGAGGTAGTAACTAAATGTCAAAATGGAATAAAAACCGTTTCGCTGAGCATATGACTGAAAACTGTAGCCGCGAAGTGGCTAAAGTCGGGAATGCCATTATCGACTTCAGTGAAAAACATGCCGATGAAATATCCTGGGGACGTGGATCAGATCATGGAACTCTGACTTTTCGCTGCAATTCTGATTTTGGTGTATTGCCATTGTTTCACATGACCAGTGAAGGCACATTAAATATTCAAGTGAATTTCCTGCGGAGTAAGGGAGTACCGAAACAAGTCATGCTGGATATGGTTCGTAAACTGGAATCGAATTTCCTTCGTGATTATGATGCAATCATGTATGATGTAGATACATTTGAACCCATTAATGAATTATTTTTCACATCTTCACAAGTGGATAAATTCCTAAATACAATGGAAGGGTGCTGTTACAGGCTGAGACAATAATATGCAAAATTCACTTTATTTGATTGGAGCCCTGTTGGCATTCGCCGGCGGGGCTCTTTCTTTTTATTTCTACGGTGTCTATAAAGGTATTATATCCGGGAAACAGTGGTGGATACCCTCGTTATGCCGAATTGATAATCGAATATGCATTGACATTGTTAATACTCCATTTGGCAGCATTGCCGGAGTTCCAAATGCCTTGAGCGGTACAATTTTTCTTTTTGCATATACTTCTGCTTTGTTTTGTACTTATTTAGGGATTATTCCAGTTAGTATACCTTTCTTAATGGGTATGTTTACAATGTTTATTGGTTTATATCTCGTTTATGGATTGGTTAAACTTTCGGCAAAATGTGTAGTGTGCCTGACCGTCCATGCATTGAATTTGATTATCTTTACTCTACAGCTTTTTAGTTTATAAAACCCAATTTTAAAGAATAATCTAAAAACAATTGTTTTATAATAAAGTACTTTATAAATTAAAGTACAAATTAAACAGGGAATATTATGATTAAAGAAACAATGCAAGACGATTTAGCATTTATTAAAGGCATAATTGCTGAAAGTAGGAAAAATAGAAGTGCAAGTGGGATTCACTTAATTGTCTGGGGGTTCTTAATTCCGATTGGGTTAATTATTGATTGGTTTATGATTGTAAAAGGACTTCAAGGTATAAAAGAATTGTATTTATGGGGTTTAATAATTGGTAGTGGTTGGCTTTTTGAAATGATTTATGGCTGGAAAGTGGATCGTAAAAAACCTGTAAGAACTTATGCGGAAAAAGTAGATGGATTTCTTTGGTTATCCATTGGGATTACGCTCACCATTTTAGGATTTGTCGGTTCTAGTTCTGGCGCTATTCACGCACAGTTTATTTCTCCGGTATTTTCAACAATATTAGCCATTGGATATTTTTCATCCGGGTTCGTATATGAAGTAAAATGGATTCGCAATTTGGCATTTGGTTGGTGGGGCGGAGCCATTATCATGTTTATCTTTCCGGGACATTATCATTTATTGTTGATGGCAGGAATGATGATTGCTTTCCAAACGATTCCCGGATTCATCATTCAAAAAACATGGGCTGATTAATATAATAATGTCTGATTTCGATTATAAACAACTAGACGATATTATTCATTCTCGGATTCGATTGGCGATTATGGCATTACTCGTATCTGTTGATTCTGCAAATTTTGTTTACATTCGTGAAAAAGTGAAAGCCAGTGATGGAAATTTAAGCGTTCACATCCGAAAATTGGAAAATGTAAAATATGTTTCGTCAAACAAAAAATTTGTTGATCGAAAACCAGTAACAACTTACAAAATTACACTTCTTGGGCATAAGGCCTTTGAAACGTATATAAACAGGTTGAGCAATTTGCTTGACAAATAAACAAACACAGAAAGGAATAAAATGAAATACTTAATACTAATGTTAGTGCTTATTTCTGCTATTACGCCGTTAACTGCTGAAATGTCAGGAAGCGGTGGAGCTGGAATAAAATTCACAACTATCAATGGAGAAAGTCAACAATTGATGGGTGGAAAAGGTGGCGCAATCTTCAAACATGATAAATGGTCATGGGGATTAGGCGGTGCGCAATATTCAAGTACTGGCGATGTAGAAAATGCTTTGAATTATGGTGGCTTTACGATTTCTTACAATAGAGTCATAACACCGAAAATATCTTTGAATGCTGGGATTTTGCTTGGTGGCGGTTCTATAACATTAAACACTGGATCGCAAGATGACGTCAGAATAATTGAGCCAGAGATTGGAATTCTATTCAAAGCAACTGATTATATGAATATCATTTTATCAATAAACCAAAGAATGGTTTCAGGGGCTGACTCTATGGCAGATTTAGATTTCAATGGTAGTGCAATTGGCATCAGTCTTTTATTTGGAGATGATTAACAAATATTCAGTGATTCACCAGAGTGTGTTGCATTCCAGTGAATCAATAATCATGAAAACAAACATTTTGTTGATCAAAAACCGGTGGCCACATATAAAATTATGAAACTGGTCCAAAATGCATTTGAGGAAAATTTAAATCGATTAAGTGGATTAATTAATAAGTCAACAAAGGACAGAGAATGAAAAAGTTAATAACCATGTTGATTCTAATAAGTACATTTTTGTTCGGGCAGAATAATGGCATTTTATTTCGAACAATATCCGGGGCAGGGTACAATAGTAGCATAAATGATAAAATAAGTGGTGTTGGATATCATATAGGCGGAAGACTCTTGTTAAATGTAGATCCTTCTCACCGATATGGATTAGAAACAACTTTTGTTTCTCCATTCGGAAATGATGATAATAATTATATAGCAATTGGAATTGTTTTAGAGCAAATAAAAAAAGAATGGTTTTTAATGTCAATAGGAACAATCGGCTATATTGAATTGGGTAATGGTGGAAATAACCCGTTCGGAATTGTATCTGATTTGGGCTGGGAATCACCCAAAGAAAAAAAATTAAGCCTTTCGTATCTTACAGGTCCGAATGGATATTTAATCAATCAGTATTGAGTTTGAATTCAATTAGTTTTGGAATTCTATTTTGAAGAATATGTGAATCGAATGAGTGGATTAATAAATAAAGGTTAATCATGAAAACTATTTTTTCTATATTCGTTTCTATCTCTATAATATTGGGACAGCATAGTATGTCTATCACCGGAAAAATTTTAGATGACAATGGGGATGGTCTTGCATATGTAAATGTATATTTCATGGATACGCTTGAAGGAGCCATGACCGATGAAAAAGGACTATTTTCAATTTCTACCTCAACAACCGGTTTACGTATTTTACGAATTTCCCATATCGGATTTGAACAGAAGGATTTAGAGATTACGGTGAATTCAACGATCGGGAAGTTGTCCATTGTCATGGAAAAATCGTATATGGAAATGGACCCTGTTTCCGTGAGTGCCGGTTCATTTACCATGGCAGATGAAGAAGGGCAGACGCTGACGAGTTTGGATGTGGTTACCACCGCCGGTGCTGCCGCTGATATTTTTCGGGCTATTCAGACCTTTCCCGGCGTCAATCAAGTGGACGAAGGAGCGGGAATGTATGTTCGCGGCGGAGATGTGTCGGAAACATCGGTGATTCTTGATCAGGCAACGATTAGCCATCCCTATAAATATGAATCGGATACGGGCGGTTATTTTGGCATGATAAGTCCGTGGTTGTTGTCCGGCACCTATTTTTCTTCAGGTGGATTTTCTGCCAAATACGGGAATGTTCTCTCTGGTGTTCTTGCCATGGAATCTCTGGATTTGCCTGCTCGCTCTTCTGTAACAATCGGTGCAGGATTAGCAGCCATTTCAGCCGGTGGGGCCTGGCTGATTCAGCCGGAAAAATTGGGCGTTCAGTTTTCCGGGAATTATTCCGACACGCAATATTTATTTAAGGTAAATGGTGGAGAAGACCGATTTGAAAAAGTTCCCATTAGCTGGGATGGTAACTTGAGCGCAGTCTGGAAATATTCAAGCTTGGGGCAGGTAAAATTATTCTACTACCGAAATGTAGATGAAATCGGTGTCCGGGTGGAAAGCCCTACTTACGATGGAACCATGCTGAACAATAATCACTCACGTCTCGGAAATATTCAATGGAAGAATTTATTTAGCCATGGACTTTTTATCAAATCCAGTTTATCCCTAAATCAATTCGGTCAGAGGGTCACTTTGGGGAATTTGAGTAAAGATTTGGATGATTCATTATTGAAATGGCGAACGGATTTATCCGTATCAATGGGAACGAAAATAAAGCTAAACGCAGGTTTTATTGCCGATGAATTAATAACTGTTTTGTCAGCTGTGTATCCTGAGGATCAAAATAATTTACATCCGGACGCTGAAACGATTGAGTATAAAGTGGATTATCACACTCGCCATTACGGTTTTTACGGAGAGAGTGAAATGTCCCTTTCGCCCAAATTATTTGTAATTGCCGGACTCCGTGGCGATATACTTGAATCTCCGAATCAGCAATATTATGACCCAAGAATTTCGTTGAATTATCGTTTATCAGACGCCCAATTTCTGAAGGCAGCTACCGGTATATATCATCAATACCCCAATGCACAATACCGGGATGAATGGGCAGGGAATCCGGAATTAAAAGCTATGAATGCCGTCCATTATATTTTGGGTTATGAGTACAAATCTGAATTGACAGATTTTAAGGCAGAGATTTACCAAAAGAATTATTCTCATTTGGTATTAGAAGATCAAGTCGAAAATTTTACCAACGACGGCGAGGGATATGCCTACGGCGCTGATTTCTTTTTGAAAGGAACATTGCCGATTATTTCCGGTTGGGTTTCTTACAGTTATCTCCAATCGAAACGAAAGGAATTGGACCATTTGGCACTGGTACCCACGAATTATGATATTAACCATAATTTAACTGCCGCACTTAAAACACAATTGGGAGTAATGAATAATTTGAGCTTAACTTACCGCTACACTACCGGCAAACCCTACACACCGGCACTCAATGATTGGAATTCTGCACGATTGCCTGCCATGCAAAGGCTGGATTTGTCTTTCAGCAGATTATTCCCCATTGGGCAAAATGGGCTGCTCGTGATTTATGCGTCCGTTTCCAATTTATTAGATCGAACCAATATTTACGGATACATCTATTCGCCTGATTATTCCGAACGAACTGAATTGAAAAGTACTCACGGTAGAAATGTATATTTTGGATTCAATTTGAATCTTTAGATCAAGGAGAAAAAATGAAAAAATACTTAATCATTTTATTAACACTTTCAACACTACTTATTGGACAAAATCCGGATGATTTTATTCTGTCAGGGAAAAAGAAAATTCATTCAGCTCTTGAACATTGGAATGAACAAGAAATGATGAATGCAAGGGCTCATTTTGAGCGGGGTTTACATTTGAATGATAAGGAATGGCTGTTTCGATATTATATCGCTTATTGTAATGACCAACTTGTTCATTATTATCAGTCAAAAGGGGATAAAAAAACGGCTCTAACCTATTTGAATGATGGAATAAAGCAATTAAATGAAGTGATTAAACTCAATAAAGATTTTGCCGATGGATATGGTTTATTATCATCTATGTATGGCGAAAAAATGGGAATACAACCATGGACAGGAATCATGTTTGGGTCAAGATCAAGCACTCTCATTAGAAAAGCCATCCAGCTCGAACCTAATAATCCTAGACTATATATGATTCAAGGAACGTCTGCCATGTTTACTCCCGAAAAATGGGGTGGAAGTAAAGAAGAAGCAAAAGAATTGTATTTAAAAGCCGCTGAATTATTTAAAACAGATAATCCACCGCCCCTTATGCCACATTATGGAAAAAGTGATATATATGCATGGTTGGGTCAATTAGAAGTAAAGTTGGGCCATCCGGATGAAGCAAAAATGTATTATGAAAAGGCTTTAGAGATTGATCCGAATAATAATTGGGTGAAAAAACAACTTTTACCAAGGATTAAATAAAATGAACAAAAAAATAGGCTTAATTCTATTCATATCTGGAATATTTGGAGCCACCGGTTCAATGAATGGAATTGTTAGAGATGAAATTACACATCAGCCCTTAGCGGGGGTTAATGTTATAATTCGTGGAACAGATTTAGGCGCGGCAACTGATAATGAAGGGATATTTAGGATATACGATGTACCGGTGGGCAGTTATAATATTCATGTATCGATGATTGGCTACGAACCGATTTCCCGGGCAAACGTTCATGTGGTTCCGCAACGTAATACGGTTGTTAATTTTGATTTGCATCAGCAAGTACTTCAAGGTGAAGGTGTGGAAGTAACGGCGACATTTTTTGAAAAAACAAAAGATGCCATCACCAGCAGTCGGACAGTGGATATAGAAGAAATTCGATCAGATCCAGTGGGAGCCTATGATATTATGTCCATGATGCAGGCATTGCCATCGGTTATATCCGGTTCTGACCAAACGAATGAAATTATCGTGCGTGGGGGTGCTCCCGGCGAAAATTTATTTGTCATGGATTTTCTGGAAATTCCCTATCCTAATCATTATCCGGAGCAAGGAAAAGGCGGCGGACCTATCACCATGGTGGATACAGAATTCATTGAACGGATTGATTTTTACGCTGGGGCTTTTCCGGCTCGATACGGCGAAAAATTATCATCCGTGATGGACGTGACATTGCGCGAAGGAAACAAGGAAAAACACCAGATGCAATCGGATTTAAACATGGCAGGGTTTGGATTAACATTAGAAGGACCTTTAACTGAAAAATCTTCGTATTTATATTCTATGAAAAGATCATTTATGGATTTTGTTATTTCATCAACCGGGTTACAGGCCATTCCAAAATATTGGTCAAGCCAAGGGAAAATTTCTTACACCATTTCTCCGACTCAAAAATTAAATGTGAATTTTATTGGAGGTGTGGATGAAATAAATATTGAAGGTGAAAATAATCCACAATTGCGCGGAGCGGAAAATGTTGACTTTCTATCTCGGCAAGCGACGTTGGGTCTTACGTACAAAAATCTCTTTTCAAAAAGAGGGTATTTTATTACGTCCTTGGGACAATCTTGGGTCAATTTGAATACTGATGTGTATGAAATGGATGATCAATTGGAACGCGATTTTTATTACCGACAGAATGATCTGGAAAATGACCTTTCATTTCGTAGTGAAGTTGTGTATAAAATATCAGACATATTGGAATTCAACACTGGGCTTACAGCTAAATATCTGAACCTGGATTATGACAACTGGTTTGAGGATAGGCCCATAGAATTATTTGGCTATTCATTGTCTACGAATGAAATACCGGAATTGATTTCCAGTGAAGAATTTTATGCGACCTATTTTGACAATCCAAATACGATTGCCACGCCATTGGATACAATCGGTGTATTAGATACGCTGAAAAATAAATCTGTTTTGGATTATCAGAAATATGGCGGATTTTTTCATTTCAATTTAACTCCTGTATCATTCCTTGAAATTTCTCTGGGAGGCAGATACGATTATGTTACTTTTACAGAAGAAGGTAGTTTTTCTCCTCGATTAGGATTGAAATGGCGGTTATCTCCGGTTCTGAATTTCAATCTTGCTGCCGGTCGGTATTTTCAACCACCGTTTAATATTTACCTGAATTCCGTCAGAGGTACACCGGAAAATTTGAAAAACTATTACGCAGATCAAATTGTAGGCGGAATTGAATATTTTCCTGAAGCGGATACTCGGATTACCCTTGAATATTATGTGAAAGAATATGCGGACATGGTAACGTTTGAAATGCTCGAAGGATCCAATGGAAAGGACAGCTTAAACTGGTATAATGTTATCAACGGAGGAGAAGGACGCTCCAAGGGCATTGAGTTTTTCGTCCAGAAAAAATATTCCAGGAATTGGTACGGATCATTCTCATGGTCCCATTCCGTTTCTGAAGGAGTGGACCCGCGAACGAATGAGTATTACCCTTGGAATTATGATTATCGAAATGTAATTAATCTTGTGGGCGGGTATAAAATCCGATACACCGAATTTGAATGGTACGATAATTATAAAAATTCAATTATTGCCAAAGCGCTATCCTGGTTGCCCTTTATGCCAAGTGACGAATATGAAATCAGTGTTAAGTACCGCTATATGGGCGGGCGTCCGTACACGCCGAAACAATATGATCATATGACCAGAAGTTGGTATGTGAATGCTGAAGATCCCTGGAATACTGAACGCTATGAACCCTATATGCGCTTTGATATTATGATCCAGCAGCGATTTAATTTTAAGCGAATGAACTTGGTGACATTCTGGGATATTATCAATGTAGTGAATCGGAAGAATCCTTGGGATTATGTGCTTCTGGATGATGGTACGAAACAAATGAGTTGGCAATATACAACCATGCCCATCGGTGGCATGATCCTGGAATTTTAATGGGATTATATTTATTTATTATTTTCGCAATTTTTACTGCGTTAATTGGTATGATTGTATATGTTACCGGGAAAAACAAAAAAGAGGATACTTACACCGATCTAGATACAGAAGAATGGGATTGCCCGGAATGCGGGTTTCACGTTCAAGCAGGAGATAAGTGTATTTATTGTGACACAGAAAAACCCTGACATTTCTGTTATTATCCCCGCGTTCAATCGGGCACACACGCTGCCTCGAGCGCTAGATTCTCTATTAGCCCAAACACTCAAACCCAAAGAAATCATTGTGATCGATGATGGATCAACCGATGATACTAAAGCTGTTTTAGCCGATTATCTCGGGCTATGTATTATTGAACAAGCCAATTGTGGAGTCAGCGCCGCCCGAAATGTGGGGGTTGAGAAAGCCAGCGGAGAGTGGCTTGCATTTTTGGATTCCGATGATGAATGGCTTCCGAAAAAATTAGAGAAGCAATGGGTTGCTATTTGCAATGACGATAAACTGATTTGCCATACGGAAGAAATTTGGATCCGTAATGGAAAGCGAGTAAATCCCATGAAAAAGCACCAAAAGTATGGTGGATGGATTTATGAAAAATGTCTACCCCTTTGCGTCATTTCACCATCGTCTGTGATAATTCATAAATCTGTTTTTGCTGACATAGGAGTTTTTGATGAAGAACTGGACGTCTGCGAGGATTATGATTTATGGTTGAGGATCTGTTCAAAATATCCTATTTTATTTTTGGACGAACAGTTGATTGTAAAATACGGAGGGCATGAAGATCAACTTTCCAGAAAACATTGGGGTATGGATCGATTTCGTGTAATAGCATTGGAGAAAATGATTACGTCCGGGACATTGAATAATGAAGAAAAAAAATCCACGACGGATATGATAATTCAAAAATGTAAGATTATCATTAACGGAATGAAAAAACGGGGGAAGGATGAGGATGCAGAAGCATGGGAGAAAAAACTGAAGTTGTATATGTAGGTCAAGCATCCTTGCTTGACTAAAACCAACACTATTCGATTGAGGAGCGTAAAATCTCGACAACCAAGATGGTTGTCGTACATTAAGCATCCTTGCTTGACTAAAATCAACACTATTCGATTGAATAATGTAAAATCTCGACAACCAAGATGGTTGTCGTACATTAAGCATCCTTGCTAGACTAAAACCAACACTATTCGATTGAGGAGCGTAAAATCTTGACAACCAAGATGGTTGTCGTACATTAAGCATCCTTCATTCTTCAATCAGGACGTGACGCCCTGATTGAGATTGAGAATTGAAAATGTTGTTTTGGGGGAAGTGCTAATCTTATCCGTTATAAATTTGAATAGATGAAATATCTTATAATATCCATATTAACCATCGCATTTGTACTAGGGCAAGATCCATTGCCCCGCAGTCTTACATCTGAAGAAAAGACTCGTCTCCACGAAATTGGTACCAACAGAACGATTACCGATCCTCCGGACAGTATAGTATATGCGCCTGCTGAATTTGATTCTGTAGCCGGCATTATTTTCGCTTGGGAATCGTATTATGATTTACTAACAGATTTAATCAAAGAAGTGGCAGAATTCGATACTGCGTGGGTAGTAGTTGATAATAGTTCAGATGAGTCGTCTGCAGAAAATACGTTGTCCAGTGCGGGTGTAAACATGGATCACGTTATTTTTCAACAAATTCCTACCAATTCCGTTTGGATACGTGATTACGGACCTTGGTGGATCTACCAGCCGGATGGTTCAAGGGCGATACTCGATTTAGATTATAACCGACCCCGGCCATTGGATGATGCGTATCCCGAAAACCTGGCGGCGGAGTGGAATATTGACTATTATGGTTTGGGACTTGTTGAAGCAGGCGGAAATATGCTGCTGGACGGTACTGGAAATGTGTTTATTTCTGATGTTATTTTTGATGCCAGTCAGGGGTTTGATCCCAACCTTACTCAAGATCAGTTGGATGAATATTTCCTGGATTATTACGGCGTGGAAAATGTAATCATTACCGATCATTTGGAATACGACGGAACAGGTCATATCGATATGTTTGTAAAGGTCATCAATGATACCACTGTAATCGTTGGTGAATACGAAACACCATCGGCGGGAGCCGGAAATAATTATAACATTTGTAATAATGTTGCAGCCCAGATTGCCGGATTAACCAATGGAAATGGTCGGCCGTATACGGTGATTCGAATGCTTATGCCGCCTTATAGCGGCGGTGTGACGTATACATATATTAATTCGCTTTTTGCTAATAAAAAGGTATTTGTTCCCATCTATGGATTTTCTACTGATGCCGATGTTTTGGCGCAATACGAACAAATTATGCCCGGTTATGAAATTATCGGACTTGACTGCAACCAAATTATTACAGCCAATGGCGCTATCCATTGTATTGCTATGAAAGTACCGGCCATGCTTCCGCAAGAAACGTGTGAACAGTGGGCAGTGGGAGATGTAAATGCTGATAATGTAATTGATATATTTGATGTACTTACCGCAGTCGATATTGTATTGACTTCAATAGAAACAACTCCTTGTGTTCAATTTGCTGCTGACATGAATGAGGATGGAGATGTTACATTCTATGATATTATATTATTGTTGAATATTATAATGGATTTATAAAATGGTTGTTGTACAGATGAGAGTGCTATGCTTAATGCAAAATATATTAAAAGCTCAAGTATCTCTTTTTGTACTACAGACATTCTTGTCTGTACTACTGCAGACAAGAATGTCTGCAATACATCTAAATTTCAAAAGTAGTTAACAGAAAAAAGTGACCATCATGAAAAAAATTATATTAATCACCTGTGTATTAACCTTGATCCAAGCTGAACCCAATTGGGAGAAAGCTCGGAACGAGACGGTAGACCTATTCCAGCAATATTTGCGTATCGACACGAGTAACCCTCCTGGCGATGTTCGATTAGCAGCAAAATGGTTTGCTGATATATTGGGTGAAGAGGGGATTTCATATGAAATATTCACAGTTCCCCAAGATTCTCGCCGAATGCACGTTTTGGCGGAACTACCGGGAATGAACCCCGAATTGAAACCGTTACTTTTGTTAAATCATATGGATGTAGTTCCTGTGGATATAAACTATTGGGATGAAAAACCTTTTGATGGCGAATTGCGAGACGGTGTTATTTACGGTCGTGGAACAATTGATATGAAAAGTTTGGGAATTATGCATCTTATGGCTTTGATGCAACTCCATCGAGAAGGCTGGCAGCCGGAGCGTACCATCAAATTTCTTGCTGTGGCTGATGAAGAAATATTAGGACCTTTAGGCACTTCATGGATGATTGAAAACCACTGGGACAAACTTGATCCCCAATGGGTGTGGGATGAAGGCGGCGTTGGAAGTTTAGATTCTTTTTCTGGAATGAGTGCATTTGCTATTGCCGTAGCACAGAAAAAATCATTTTGGGTGGAAGCGGTTGTGGAAGGAAAATCAGGACACGGAATGCGACCTTATAAGGATCATCCAAATGAAATTTTAGTTAAAGCACTTACGAAAATTGTTAACTGGAATACACCCCTAGAAATTGCACCTGTCGTTGATGAAATGTTTAATCGTATGGGTAAAAAAATTGGTGGGGGAGAGGGATTGGTTATGGAAAGTTTAGACAATGGTTTGGTCCGATATTTTACGGGCGGAACGATTGCTAATTCGAGTGTTACCACGAATGCTATGCTGCGAAACACTATTTCTCTCACCATGCTCACTTCCGGTTATAAAACCAATATTATTCCGGAAAAAGCAACAGCTACGTTGGACATTCGCCTTTTGCCCCATGTGGAGCCGGAAGATTTTTTGGAGGACCTTAAATTTGTCGTGAACGACAATCGTGTGAAATTCATTCCAAAACGGATTCCACGAAATAAACATGTATCTAACTGGGAAACGGACTTTTTTAATATTCTGTCTGATGAATTAAATCGTGAAAAGCCAGATGCGTTGGCTATGCCATTTATGACAATTGGTGGCACGGACTCCCAATTTTTTCAAGAAAAAGGTGTTGATTGTTACGGTCTTATTCCAATAATGATTACGGAAAAGGATATTCAATCAATTCATGGTATTGATGAAAGTCTATCTGTGGAAAATTTGATGATGGGAACTCGGATTGTTTATCGAACCATTAAACGAGTGTGCGGTCCCGGTGAATAAACCACTCATTTACGAACCTATGACGGCGTTTACAGATTTGCTCATTTTTGGATTGGGTTTATACTTTGCCCGGGAACTTTATGGAATTTATGTAACCAAACTCATGAGTGTTCATTTACATTTTGTGATGGTATTTTTCTTTATGGGTTTGGCCGGATTACTTGGTGCTTTGACTCATGGAATTGGTCCTCATCTTCCTCAAAGTGTTCACACCTTTATTTGGCGATTAACATTATATTGTGTTGGACTATCCACATTCTCCATGCTTATGGGTGGACTTTATCATGTGGTACCTTTTACTACAATGAATTGGCTGAAATGGTTACCTTTTCTGGCACTCATAGTTTATTTAGTAGCCGTAACTCGTAATGATAATTTTAAAACTGTAATCCGTTTTTATACTCCGGCTATGATGCTGCTTCTGCTTATAATGCTTTATTCATGGTTGCGGTTTCATGGAGTGGGTACAGGGTGGATCATAACAAGTATCCTAGTTGCATTTATCGGCGCCATCGTTCAGCAGAGCGGATTTTCATTGCATAAGCATTTCAACTATAATGACATTTTTCATGTGATTCAAATGGGTGGGATGTATCTATTATATAGAGGCGCACTGGTTTTGAAGGATTTTGGACTAATTCACTAAAGTTTTAAGTTTGATTTAAACTATATTCCCACCCGTTTTTATAAGAGGAAATTGTGGAAATAAATATAAAAGAAGTAAATTCATATTCCAGGGAAATGTCTGTTCAAGTTCCATGGACAGAACTGGAAGACGGATTTAATAAACACGCCAAAAAATTTAGTAAAAAAGTGAATCTTCCGGGTTTTCGTCCGGGCAAAGTTCCCATGAAGGTTTTGATGAAACAATTCAAACCCGCCATGGAAGCGGACTTTGTGGAGGATGCTCTGAATTTATATTATTTGCAGGCGCTTAAGGAAAAAGATCTTTTGCCTGTAAATAAAGCTGAAGTGGAAAAAGTGGATTTCCGCCATGAAGGAGATATGTCCTTTACGGCAAAATTTGAAGTAGAACCGAAAATCACTTTACCCAAACTCCGAAAACGAGCATTCAAAGTTCAGAAGACAAATTATATTTATGATCAGGAAGATATTGATCATGTCATCAACGACTTGCGCCGCAATCATGCTACAATGGAAACAGTGGACACGGGCGCAGAAGAAGGGAATTTTATTTTAGCAGATTTACAAAAACTGGATCCCAGCGGAGTGCCAATCATAGGTAAGAAACTGGAAAAGCAGTACTTGAAAGTGGGCGGCGGCGTCATCAAGGATGATAATCTGGACAAGCTCAAAGGTGCCAAAGCGGAGGATAAAATCCGTATGCATCTTACGGAAAATGAACAGGGTGAAAAGTCTGAATACGAAGTAAGTGTAATCAATGTAGAAAAAGAAGTGCTACCTGAAATCAATGAAGAATTCATAAAGAAAGTTGATCCGGACGCCACAACAGAAGCCGAACTCAGAACCAATGTGGAAACACGCATCAAAGATAATTATGAGCATCGCAGTCAAGAAGCATTCGATCGCCAATTATCCGATGCATTGATCGAAAAAGTCAATCCGGAATTTGCACCTTCCATGGTAGAATCGTACTTGGAGCATATGGTGGAAGACGTTAAACAATCCGGACAAGCCGGTGCAGAGGAAGTGGATGAAGCCAAAGTGCGGGAAACGTATCAATCGGTTGCGGAACGGAACATGAAGTGGTTCTTGGTACGCAAAGCTGTCATCAACGAAAATGGACTTGAAGTAACCAAAGAAGATGTTCAGGCAGAGATTCAGAAATTGCTGGATCGCTCTCCGGATCATAAAAAAGAGATCGAAAAATATTATAAAAAACCCAGCAACCGCACAAGAATTGAGGATGATTTAATGGAAAAAATGATATTAGATTACCTCCGTCAATTTGCTAAAATTAAAGAGGTGGACGTCAAGACGAAGGACCTCCGTCAGCAGGAAGCGCATACACATGACTAGACAACAAAACGAAATTGCACAACTCATTCCCATGGTGGTGGAGCAGACCGGCCGCACCGAACGGGCCTATGATATATATTCACGATTGCTCAAAGAGCGCATTGTCTTTTTAGGCACGCCCATTGACGATACTGTCTCTTCATTGATCATTGCCCAGTTTTTATTTCTGGAAGCGGAAGATCCCGATAAAGACATCTATCTTTATATCAATTCTCCCGGTGGATACATCACTGCGGGCATGGCCATTTTTGATACCATGAATTATATTAAGCCCGATGTTGCAACAATTTGCATGGGTCAGGCATCCAGCATGGGCGCCTTTCTTTTGGCCGGAGGGAAGAAAGGGAAACGTTCGGCACTACCCAATTCCCGGATTATGATTCACCAGCCATTGGGTGGGGCAGAAGGTCAGGCCACCGATATAAAAATCCAGGCCGATGAAATCATTCGCCTTAAAAGTCAGCTGAATAAAATTTTGGCTAAACAAACAGGCCAAAAAATCAAAAAAATTGAAAAAGATTCAGACCGTAATTTTTTCATGAGCGCTGATGAAGCTAAAAAATACGGCATCATTGACTCTGTTTTAGCAGACAGGAAATAAGATGAAATCCGATCCAGCCAGACGCTCCGAAATGACTCCCAGCCCTATTATTCCGGATACGGACGCTCCTTCGCCCAAGCATAAAACTCTTCCCCGTCCTTCAGAAATAAAAGGATACCTGGATCAATACGTCATTGGACATGAAGACACTAAAAAGTCTGTGGCGGTTGCTGTCCATAACCATTATAAGCGTATTTTTTATAATGATGTGGATGATGGAGTTGAGATTGAAAAAAGCAATATTCTTATGATCGGTCCCACAGGGACCGGGAAGACGCTCATCGCCCAAACTCTCGCTCGCTTTCTATCCGTACCTTTTGCTATTGCCGATGCAACATCCTTGACGGAAGCCGGTTATGTGGGTGAAGATGTGGAGAATATTTTGGTGCGTTTACTTCAAGTAGCCAACTATAGTATCAATTCCGCTGAACAGGGCATTGTGTACATTGATGAAATTGACAAGATCGGACGCAAGTCCCCCAGCAGTTCCATTACCCGAGATGTGTCAGGAGAAGGTGTTCAGCAGGCTATTCTGAAAATACTGGAAGGAACGATTGCCAATGTGCCGCCGAAAGGCGGGCGCAAGCATCCGGAGCAATCTTTAATCCCGGTGAATACAAAAAATATTTTATTTATTTGCGGTGGATCCTTTGAAGGTTTGGACTCAATTATTTCCCGGCGAATAGGCAAAGCGGAAATAGGGTTCGGCGGTAGAAAAAAACGTGAACTCGCTGAAAGTCAGGGTGTTTTAGCTCAAATTAAACCAAAAGATCTTATTGAATTCGGTTATATTCCGGAATTGATTGGTCGCCTGCCGGTGATTACAACGTTGGATTCCTTAACTGAAGCTGAATTATACGAGGTGATGATTTCACCAAAAAATTCATTAGTGAAACAGTATCAGAAACTCTTCCGCATGGAAGGGATTGGATTGGAATTTCGGGAAGATGCACTCAAAACTGTTATTACTAAAGCGTATGAGCATCAAGCCGGCGCTCGTGGATTGCGTTCAGTTTTGGAAAAAGCAATGATGGATATTATGTATCATATCCCGGAAATGGACGGCGTGCACAAGATCATCATTACCAAAGATGTGATCGAAAAAAATAAAAGCCCTCTCTATCGCCGCCGCCGTAAATCGGCGTAGATTATTTCATCAATACCAGTTTTCGTGTCTGAAGAAAACGATCACTTTCCATTTTCAGAATATAAACTCCCGAAGGCAGAATATTTCCCATTTGGTCCCGGCCGTTCCAAGTTAGTTTATACGTTCCCGGCTGATATACAATCGTTTGGGACATGACTTCCTGCCCCAATAATGAATAAACAGCAAAAGAAACGTCAGCAGCCTCCGGCACGGTGAAATCCACATGGGTAACAGGATTGAATGGATTGGGATAATTAGCAGACATGGAGAATTTATCCGGTATCTTGGTGTCATC
>JACKQG010003528.1_pt1 | contig 19111 bp, 12 predicted proteins | sample 8237621 | NCBI WGS metagenome assembly JACKQG01 (sample SAMN15677084, study PRJNA649215) | marine metagenome | biome: marine; feature: Black Sea; material: saline water; isolation source: suspended particulate matter (SPM) from the Black Sea western gyre | collected 2013-06-09/2013-06-10 | depth... | reverse complement strand
GCCAGGCGGTTTCCACAATTTTCCGGATGTCCGTGTGCTCCGCCTTCCAGCTCAGTTCCGCGCTTGCTTTTGCTGCAGCGGCGACTAATTCAGGTGGGTCGCCTTCGCGGGCGGGCTTTTCTTCGATTGATATTTTTTGGCCGGTAACTTCACAACACGCGGCGATGACTTCACGCACGGAGTCGCCGTGGCCGCGGCCGAGGTTGAAGGGGCCGCTGATGCCCGGGCGCAGGGCCAGCGCGTGGGCGGCGGCGAGGTCGCTCACATGGATGTAGTCGCGGATGCAGGTGCCGTCAGGGGTTGGGTGATCGGTGCCGAACAGGGAAAAGGATTCGCGCTGGCCCAGAGCGGTTTGCAATAAGCACGGAATGAGATGGGTTTCGTGCCGGTGATGTTCGCCAAAATTTTCGCTGGCACCGGCGGCGTTGAAGTAACGCAGCGCCACGCAATCCATGCCGGTGGCTTGGGCCTGCCATTCCATTGACTGCTCCATCATCAGTTTGGATGCGCCGTAGGGATTCACTGGCCGGCGAGGAGCGGTCTCGGCGATGGGTACGGTTTCCGGTTCGCCATAAACGGCGCAGGTGGAGCTGAAGATAAATTTCTCCACGCCCGCCGCCGCGGCTTGCAGGAGTGCGATGCCATTGGCGGTGTTGTTTTGGAAATATTTGAGGGGGTTTTCCATTGATTCCCCCACCAAAGTGCTGCCGGCAAAATGCAGGACCGCTTCCGGGCGCGCCTTGGCCATTAGCGCGTCAAGCAGCGCGGAATCGCCAATGTTACCTATGCAGAATTCCGCGCCCAGTGCCACGGCAGCGCGATGCCCCTCGGAAAGGTCATCCACCACCGTCACTGTATGGCCTTCGGCCAGCAGGCGCTCCACACACACACTACCCACGTAGCCGGCACCGCCTGTCACGAGTATTCTCATCGGGCGTCCAGCAAATCAGAAGGCATGCCGTGGAGTCAAAGGGTTAATCCTTGGTACAACAAATGATACTCCTCCGCCACCTCGGCCCACGATCGGATGGGCGGAAAGTCTTTCGGAGGATGAGCCAACAATTCGCGCGCAGCATCCGCCCAAGATTGCGCCGGTGCGGTATGAGGCAGGGCACGACCCGCCGCGCCCATATCGGCAGATGCGCCCGTAGCTTCGGAAGCCAATACCGGAACGCTCCGAGCCAAGGCTTCGGGCACGACCATTCCGTAGGCTTCGAGCTTGGCGGGGTGGATTAGGAGGCGGATGCGTTTGTAAAAATCGGCGGGGTCATCGATCCATCCGAGTATTTCCACGCGATCTTGAAGGCCCCCGAGCAATCCCGATATTTCATCGGGCGGCACGCCGGCGATGACTAACTTGGCTTCGGGGATGGCTTGGAGTATTTCGAGCACGCGGCGCAGGCCTTTGCGTTTCCATTCGCGGCCGATGAAGCCGAGGATGGGTTCGGTCACGATTGGGGCTGGTTTTTCGATCGGTTCCACGCCCGGCGAGATGTGCGAGGCGAATTTGTGGGCTTGCTTTGGATGTGCGTGGCGGAGTTGTTCCCGCACTAGGTTTGAAACAGCTACCATTTGCTTTAAACGGGGTGAGAAAATCACGCGTTTTTCAATCCAGCGGTTGAGGTGCCAGGTGGGATCGAAGCGTTTGTGCCAAGCGCGGGCTTCGCCGGCGCCGTGGATGGTGGAATGGAAGGTGCCCACTTCGGCGCAGGTAACGCTTTCGTGGCTGTGCCAAAGGTCACGAGGTTGGGGGTGCTGTTGCCGAAAGTCGGCCACCCTTCGGCTAAACTGTAAATGGTGCCGCCAGCGAGGAAATGAATTCGTGCTGCCCAAGGCGTCTACTGTGACGCCTGGCATCGGATCGGATTCGTTCGTTTCACACACCACCCGCACGGGCCGCCCGTTGGCCGCCAAGGCGCGGGTGAGTTGCCACGCGTAGGTTTCCATTCCGCCGACGGGGCCAAAGCGGCGAACGATTTGTACAATCCGCATCATCAATCGCCGTTGAGATGCAGGTCGAGGCCGTTGGCGCATTTCACCCGCCGCTCCTTGAGTGTGGTCATCAGCCGATCGTGATTGGCGGGCAGATCTTCGCGCGGAAGCTCCGGGTGATTGAGGTGATGAATGATGGCGCGCCCGTACACGAGTTTGCGATGGCGGCCCAAGTGGTACAGGCGGTTGCCCAAGTCGGAGTCCTCTAAGCCCCAGCCTTCGAATGATTCGTCAAAGCCATTTACTTTAAAAAGGTCTTCGCGCCACACGCCCATGTTACAGCCGATGATGCCTCGCTGAGCTTGGTCGTGCCGAATGAAAGGCATAGGCCAGCGCACGCCTTTGAATAAGCCGCTCGCCCGTCCACGCAGCCACCAGTTGAAAAATCCTGTTCGGCTTGGTTGAAAGCTCGGCGAAAACTGTTCCCGAATGAAACTGCGCCGCCCCTGAACCCACCAACCCCGCTCCGCGAGTTGGGAGTGATCGGCGATAAATCGCCGGTGCGGAACACAATCGCCATCAAGCAACACAATATAATCCCCGCGGGCCCCAGCAATGGCTCGATTAAGAATCTTCGTTTTGCGAAATCCTGAATCTTCGTGCCAAAAATGCCGGAAAGGTGCCGACAATTGATCAGCTAATTTTTCCACCACCGCACGCGTCAATTCACCTGATCCATCATCAGCCAAAATCACTTCACACGGTGCCGCCACTTGCCTCGCTACGCCCAGCATCACCTTCGATAATGCGCCCGGGCGATCGTAGGTACTGATGATGAGAGATATTTTCGGGGCCGCCATCTCATTCACCACGCGGTTGGCCTTTGCGATTCAACTCGGCCAGTTTCGCATATTTGTAAAAAATCCCTTCGAAATTACTGAAGGCGATGATGAAGCCGGGCAGTCCGTCGAGGAAACCCAGCTTGAGCACATACATTTTCAAAAACATCGCCGACGCGTGCACCAACGCCCCCAAGCCGGACGTGCGCCGACCCGTGCGCGCCAGTTTCTCAGCGCTCAACGAGGAGTAGCGATTGGCCTTCACCAGCACTTCGGAAAGGTTATGGAATGGCTCCTGATTGATTGCGCATTGCATTTCCGCCAACCGCCCGTCCAGTTCATAGCCCTCGTGCACGAGATCCGCAGCAGGGAAAGTCATCTTACCGCGGCGGAACAATTGCGGCTGGCGGTAATCCGGATAAAAGCCGCTGAACCGAATCGGCCGACCCATAAAAAAATTGCGGCGCGGCGTGTGGTACGCCTCGGCAGGATGATCAGAATTGATGATCTCCTGAATTTCATCACGCGCCTCCGGCGTGCAGCGCTCATCGGTGTCCAAACTGAAAATCCAATCGTGCGTCGTGTGTTCAATGCCCGCGATGCGCAACTTGCCGAAGCCCTCAAAATCAATCTGCACCACCCGCGCCCCATGCTCCTCGGCGATCGCCACAGTGCGATCGGTGCTGTGCGAATCAATCACCACAATCTCATCCGCCCACTGCACGCTCGCCAATGCCGGGCCAATATTGGCCTCGGAATTGTAGGCAAGGATGAAGACTGAAATTTTTTGGTTCATGATTTCGTGTGCGTTGCCGACCCAGCGCCATTCGCGCCGTACACGCCCGCCAACAGGGCGAAGAGCATACCTTCCCGTGAGTCTAAAATAAAGGAATTGAAGCAGCAGCCCACCGTCAGCCAAACCACCATGCCTTGCGCCAGCCAACGGTCCATTCCCTCCCAGCGTGCGGCGGCCCGCCACATGGCCCAAAAGAGGGCCAGTAAAATCCCCACGCCAATCAAGCCTGATTGCACGCCCACCATCAGGTATTCGTTGTGTGCGTTGGAAGTAACGACTTGTTTCGTCCCCGCAACGTGCTCAGTATATTTTTCGTGGAACCGACCCGTCCCATAGCCCAGCACCGGTGCCTCCGTAAATAGCGAAAAGCTGTTACGATAAAATTGCAATCGTTGTCCGGTCGACGTGAACGTAGTTTTCCCGTTCAACATATCCTGCACGGCTTTCACATCCTCTTGGGTGGCGGTGCGAAACATTGGCGAAACCGCGAACGCAAATGTTACGACGGCAATGAGGCCGCCAGCCATCACCGCGAGCTTGGCGCGTCGCATCGTTTGCAGACCGAACAGCAATCCCAACACCAGCACAAGCACCACTCCGGTGGAGGAATCCACAAGAAAAAATAAATTAGCCAGCACCAGCGCCAGCAGCGCGAGGATGCCATTCAAGCCGGTCTTTTGATGATAGTGCAGCAGCCAAAATGCCAGCCACGCCATCAGCGCGCCCTGAGTGAGGCTGCTGGAAAGCACGGGCTTGCCGTGTTTCATCGGCAGCATTCCGGCCGCCTGCATAAAACTAATTTGCAGCGCAACCATCAATCCAATCGCCAAAGCCGTTACAGCGCGTTGGCGGTTGGGGAGGGTGGCGGCGAGGCTCATATAAACAACTACTAACGCCAGCTCGCGGTATTTTTTCCAGATGCCGAAGGCTTCGCTACTGCCGCCGTAAATGGCCGCCACGCCAAGCCACGCAAACAGGGCCACGCACGACAGGGCCACGCGGTTTTCGCGCAGCAGTTTTGGCACATCGCGCCAACCGCGCATCATCAGCCACGCCACCACTGCCAGCGCGGGGAACACGCCGGTGCACAACACGTTGGAAAGGGGGATGGTAAAGCCGATCAGGACAAGGCTGATTTCACCAAGGCGTTCGCCGCGGATTTGCCACGGGTCGGTTGAGGGTTGGGTCGTCACTCCTTGGCGGAATGGTGGGGGGGTTGCGCTGTTTTTTCAAGTCAATTCCCATGCGAGGTTGCATTTCGCTTGCGACGAACTACGCTGGGCAGATGAACATTTTACCTGTTTTTCTCATCACGGCGTTGGCGGCACATGCGGGGGTGCGGCAGCATTTTGAGCTGCGGCACGTGAATCAATTTACCATCAATTCCGGGGGTAAAACGGTGGCGGTTTATGGCGCGGTGAAGGGGGCGGACACGGTGTTGCTGACGCATCATCGGCGGGATGCGTTGGGCAAACTGGGCGGAGGGGTGGTGGCGCCGGAGGCGGAGCGGGCGCACTTTGAAAAGGTGCGGGAGTTTTGGGCGGGGTTTGCGAAGAAGCGGTTTCATTATTACGCGCAGCAATCGACAAAGGTGCCGGTGGAGCCCATTGCAGCCCGGCGTTGGGTGAAGGAAGGCGACGAGGTGACGGTGGGCGAGGTGCAGCTGGAGGTGCTCGCCACGCCGGGGTTCACGCGGGGGGCGGTGTCGTATGTGGGCAGAGTGGACGGCAAACGCGTGGCATTTACGGGGGATTTGATTATGGGCGATGGAAAAGTTTTTGATTTGTATAGTTTTCAGGATGCCATCCCGGCGGCGAAGGTGGGCGGGTATCACGGGTACGGTGGACGTTTGGCGAACTTAGTTACGAGCCTGCAAAAATTACGCGCGGCAAAGTTGGATGTGATTTATCCCGCGCGCGGGCCGGTGATCCGCAATCCGAACGCGGCCATCGATCAACTCATCGCACGGGTACGGGCGCTGTATCGCAACTATCTTTCCACCAACGCGTTGCACTGGTATTTCAAGGAGGAGCGGATGCGCATTTGCGGCGAGCGCGTGTTGGGCAAAGGTGCGAAGATTGAGCTGATGCCCTATTGCCTGCACGTGAAAACGCCACCGTGGATTATTGAGTTTTCCACGAGCCGCATCATCGTGGCGGATAACGGTCACGGATTTTTGCTCGATTGCGGCGGACAACGACAATTGGATTTCGTGAAGGACGTGGTGGCGCGAGGCGTGGTGAAACAAATCGACGGTATTTTTCTCACGCACACGCATGATGATCATTCGCAAATGGTGAAGGCGGCGGCCGAGTTTTTCCAATGCCCCGTTTACGCCACCCCGGAGTACGTCGATGTGGTGGAAAACCCCGGCCATTACCTGATGCCCGGCCTCACGGAGCACGCGGTGCCAAATGTGAAAGCGATGCGGGACGGCTCGAAAATGAAATGGCACGAGTACGAATTCACGTTTCGCTTTTTCCCGGGCCAAATGTTTTATCACGGCGCGTTACTGGTGAAGCGGCCGAAAGCAAAGCCGGTGTTTTTTATTGGCGACTCGTTTGCGCCCTCGGGGATTGATGACTATTGCCTGCTCAATCGCAACCTCGTCCATCCGGATACCGGCTACAACCGGTGTTTCAAAATCATCCGCGCGTTGCCGAAAGACACTTGGCTTATCAACCAGCACGTGCCGCACGTGTTCCGGTTTTCGGAAAAGGAACTGACGTTTCTCGAATCGCGCTATGCCGAGCGCACGCGGATTTTGCGCGAGCTTTTTCCGTGGGATGATCCCAACTACGGCATTGACGAGCGCTGGGCCACATTCTACCCGTACGGCACGACACTGCGCCCCGGCGACACGCACGAGATGGAAGTGCGCCTCATCAATCATTCGCCGATGAAGCGGAATTTCACGGTCACCCCACGCGCTCATCTAGGCGTTCAATTATTAAGCGGGGCAAAACCCATCGCGCTCGCCTCGCGTGGCAAAGGTGCGGTGAAAGTGAAAATTCGCGTTCCAAATAAACCCGGCGTGTACCTCATCACCGCCGATGTGGATTCCAAAGATATGCACTTCCGAGATTGGGTGGAGACGGTAATTGAGGTGAAGTAAAGGGCAGGGACACGCACAGCGCGTCCCTGCCGAGTCACGTTGAGGCTTCCGAAAAACACCGTTTTCAGCTAAAACCGCGCCGGTGAATCCCCATCGAGTCATTGCCTTGGCGTGGTTTTGCGCGGCAACCTTTGTCGTGGCGCACCCCATTTCGATGAGCACTACTGTGGCCAATTGCCGCGAGGACGAGGTGCTCGTGGAGCTGCGTGTGATGCTCGAAGACCTCGTGCTTTTTCACGGGCTCAAAGCAAATCGAGAAACCCTCTTCAGCGCCGCCGACCTGCGCGCGGCGGCCAAAAAACACGATGCATTTTTGTTGAACCATTTCACGGTGCGCGATGAGCAGGGGCGGACACTCAAGGGCGTGGTGGATCGCCGCGATGACGAAGCGATTCCTGATGCCGGCGTGCCGCAAGCAGAGTTAATGAAACTCACGGCCGTGTATTGGCTCAAATTCACTCCCATTGAAAAAAAACCGACCTTCCTCACCTTCACTCAAACCTTCGGCGGCGAAAAATCTGTGGTGCCTTCCATTATGGAATTCATGACGCTGCAAACCGGCGTGTGGATTGAAAAACCCGTGCATCTCCAGCCCGGCCAACCGCATACCGTGTCGTTGGACTGGGAAAACCCGCCCGATCAAGCTCCGCAAAATTGGCGCAAGCTACGCAAGAAACGTGCCGAGGAATTCCAGAAACGCCTTGGCATCACCAGCTACAGCGGGCTGTACTCGTACATTTATTTAACCGACCGCGAAGTGCGCCACGAAATTTTGGTGCCGCTGCTGACCTTCGAAAAATGGCTGCCACTCGCACGCGCCAATCCGGAATTTCTCGAAGTCGCCGAACAGAAAGCCGCCCGCAAAAAAATAACCGAATGGATTCGCGACCGTAATCCTGTGGAAATCGATGGCGTGCCCGTCCGGCCCATTCTGCAGCGGTTGCAGTTTTTCGGTTTGGACATCCGCGACTTTGCGCAGAACGCCGAGCCCCGCCGCGTGAGCGCTTATCAAGCGCGGCTCGGTATCATTCTTGTTTACCCCGCCAAGGCGCCGCCCAATCGCGTGCGTTTGACGTGGGATTCCTTTCACGACGCCGCGCCCTTTCTGCGCTCGGTTGTGTACGACCACGAAAAAGATCCCACCGAGGAATTCTTCGTGCGCGATCAATCGCGCTGGGATTGGGCCCGCGAAGGCAACCCGCCCGCCGCGCATGATTTCAAAACCTCGCTCGTGACCGCGCCCGAAAAATCCATCTCAGAAAAATCTCTCAACTTTTTGATCGCGGCTCCATTACTCGCGCTCGCGCTGTACGCGGGGCTGTTGCGCAATCATCCAATGCGCCGCATTGGCAGCGCGATTGCCGGCGGCGCGTGCGTGTTGGCCGGAATTTGTTTTTGGCATTCACCCGCCGCCAGCGCGCCCCCCAACGCGAAGGCCGTGACCACTCACGCCACCACGTTGCTGCAAAATATTTATCGCGCGTTTGACTACAATGAAGAGAGCGATGTCTACGACGCGTTGGAACACAGCGTGACGGGCGACCTATTGGAGGAATTGTTTTTGAAAATCCAATCCGGCCTGCGCATGCAGGAACAAGGCGGTGCGGTGGCCCGCGTGAAGCGGGTACAAATCATGCAAATCACACTCGCAGGGGAAATTGAAACCAAACGCTTACCAGTCGATTGCACTTGGCGCGTCATTGGCACAGTAGAGCATTGGGGGCACATTCACACACGCGAGAATGAATACACCGCGCGCATCCAACTCAGCACCACGCCCGAAGACCGCGGGCGGATCGTCGCGTTTGAAGTGACCGATGAACAACGCGTGCGATTCGAAACCGACGTGCGGCAGTTTGAAGATTGAGGATGCATTATGCGCATTGCGATTGATCAACTGAAATTCGAATACGGGCCGGAACGCTTCCGATTGGAGATTCCCGATTTGCAAATCGAGAGCGGCGCGCGCGTGGCGTTCGTGGGCCCGAGTGGCTCGGGCAAAACCACCCTGTTGCGACTGCTTGCCGGCATTGTCACGCCGCAATCCGGCACGGTGACCGTCGGCGAAGTTTCGGTAAACGAATTGACCGATGCCGGCCGACGCGCATTTCGCATTCGGCACATTGGCTTTGTGTTTCAGGATTTCCGGTTGGTGGAGCACCTCGATGTGCGCGAAAATATTTTACTGCCCTATCGCCTCAACGAGGCACTGCCGGTTTACGAATCCATCGAATCGCAAGTGAAACTACAGGCGGCGCGACTGGACCTCGCAGACAAACTGGATTCCCCCATAAACGAACTTTCGCAGGGCGAACAACAGCGCGTCGCCATTTGCCGCGCGCTGTTGCCGCGCCCCGAACTGTTGCTGGCCGATGAACCCACCGGCAACCTCGATCCAAAAAACAAAGACCGCATTCTCGACCAACTATTTCAACAAGCCGAAAGCGCCGAAGCCACGCTGGTGATGGTCACCCACGACCACGCGCTACTGGACCGCTTTGACCGTGTGATTGATTTTACAACATTTCACAAACCGGAGGCCACCCATCAATAGCCTCTGGCTCGCCTGGCTGTATTTACGGCGGCGGCGCGTAGCCGCAAGCGTGATGGTGGCGGGCGTTGCCCTGGCGCTGTACCTCCCGCTGGCGACGCACTGGGCGGCGGATGCCTTCGATGAGGCGCTGGGCGCGCGCGCGGCAGCTACGCCGATGATCGTCGGCGCGCGCGGCAGTCGCTTTGATCTCGTGCTGCACGGACTGTATTTCCGCGCGCGCAGCGAGGGCACCGTGGCGCATGGCGAATTCACCGCGCTGCACGAAGCGGGGCACGGCCGCGTGATTCCGCTGCACGCGCAGTTCACCGCGGGCGGGCAACCGGTAGTGGGCACGTCGCTGGATTATTTTGATTTTCGCAATCTGCAACTGGCGCGCGGCGAATCGATGGCGCTCTTGGGCGATTGCGTGTTGGGCGCGAATGCGGCGCAAAAACTAACCCTCAGCCCGGGCGACAAATTAAAAACCGACCGCAAAAATTTATTCGACCTCGCGGGCGATTATCCGCTGCAGCTCAACGTGACCGGCGTGCTCGCGGCCACCGGCACGGCGGATGATGAAGGGGTGTTTGTGGATGTGAAAACCGCGTGGATCATCGCGGGGCTTGGTCACGGCCATGACGCGCAGGAAACTAATGCCACGAACTCCCCGAGCGCAAAGCTGGTGAAAACGCATTTGGAAATCACACCGGAAAATATGAGCACGTTTCATTTCCATGGCGACACCACCGCGCTGCCGCTCACAGCGATTTTGGTGGAACCGGTGGACGCCAAGGAAACGGCGATGGTGATGGGCCGTTTTCAAAACAGCGGAACGCTACAGGCACTCAAACCGCCGATGGTGGTGGATGAAATGATGGGGATGGTAATGCAGGTACGGCAATTTCTCGATGCAAATTATGCTTTGGTCGCCAGCGCGATGGGATTATTGCTGGCACTGATTGTCGCGCTGTCACGCCGCCTCCGCGCGCGGGAAATGGAGACGCTCTTTTTGCTGGGCTGTAGCCGCAGCACGCAGTTCGCTTTGCAAGCTGCGGAGCTGCTCATTATTTTTGCCATCGCTATCGCCATCGCGCTCGCCGCCGCGTGGGCCACGGTGGGGTGGGCGCGGGATTACTTAAATACTTTAGCAGGATGAAACAGTTCATTTATTTACCCATCATTATTCTGTTGGGCTGCAAACCGGCAGTGACCGGGCCCGCACCGCAAGCGGACAAGCTGCGCGTGGCGGTGGTGAATTTTCCGCTGGCGTATTTTGTGGAACGGATTGCGGGCGATTTGGTGGAGGTGCATTTTCCAGATATGGAAGGAGATCCGGCGTTTTGGAAACCGACGGCAGCGGAAGTGCGCGCGTTTCAATCATCCGATCTCATCCTGCTCAACGGGGCATCGTACGCGAAATGGACGGCGTGGACTTCGTTGCCCGATTCGCGAACGACGAACACCAGCACGGCGTTTTGCGAGGCGTTCATCGCGGTGAAAACCGATGCGGCGCATCAGCACGGCAAAGGCGGCGAGCACAGCCACGCGGGCACGGCGTTCACTACTTGGCTGGATTTCAAACAGGCGCAGCACCAAGCGGCCGCTGTGCATCGTGCGCTGATGAATGTATTGCCGGCGCACAGCCAAAGGCTTGCGAACAATTTCGTCGCACTGCAGCGCGACTTGGTTTCGTTGGATGCGGACTTGCGCGGCATCGCGGCGGATTTGGGAGACACCCCGTTGCTGGGATCGCATCCGGTGTATCAGTACTTGGCGCGCGGTTATGAATTGAACATTCGCAGCGTGCATTGGGAACCGGATACGATGCCGGATGAGGCGGGTTGGGCGGAATTGGCGGCACTGCGCAAAACGCATCCGGCGAAGGTAATGCTGTGGGAAGATGCGCCGAATCAAGTGATCATCGCCAAGCTGAAAACACGGGGCATTCGCACCGTGATCTTTGCGCCGTGCGCCAACCGTGCGGCGAGTGATTGGCTAACGGTAATGCGCGAGAATGTGGCAGCGTTGCGGGAGATGCAGCAGCTTGAGTAACATTTCCCGCAAGCAGGTTGTTCACATTTTGCTCGCCACGTGTGAGCAATGCGGGGTTGGCTGGGATGCGTTTTAGCCCATACTCGCGGGGAGGAGGAGGAAGTGTTGGTTTGTTTTTCACAAAACCGCACGTGAGTTTTTGCCATGCCAATGATGGGGCGCCCAAGACGGGCGAGGGGCATTCCTTTTCCAATGATCCGGGAACTAGTATGAAAAAACTGGTATTTGCACTTTGCTGCATGACGGGGCTGCTGGGGGTGCCGAATGCCCGTGCCTTTGTGATGATCGGCCCGATGGATGTGGCTGAAGTAGCCAGCGGCGGCATCGATTTCAATTACACCGATGACCTTGGCGGGCCAAAGGATCTCAAGACATTTTTCCGGTGGAACACCCCGATGCTGACGTATGCGTTTGACGCGAGCTTCATGCAATATTTCGGGCTCGAAGGACGCGAGGCGGTGAAGGAAGCGTTTACGATTGTAAATGATTTTTTCGATAATGACGATTATTCAGGCGTTAGTGCGTTGGATTACACGAAGCACGGCTTTCGCACTAACTACAATACCACTTGGGAAAACCGCACCGCGAAAGAAGCGGGTATTATTGACATCAAGAGCCTTGTGCTGGGAATGGTGGTGAATCAACTTGGCCTCGGCAATCCGCATCGTTACGCGTTTGGCGCGCGGTCAATCACCACCAACGCCTCGGGCACCCAGTTAAATTTCAACGTCCGCCTCCGCAATTTCGATCCCATCACCTTCAAGGCCACGCCGGTCATTAACGGCGTAACGTACAGCTACCGGCTGATTCATGATGCACCGCCATCGGCGGGATTCACTGTGGCTCCCACCTTCGCAGATATGGAGGAATTCACCACCGACACCAGCGGCAACGCGTGGACTTCCGTGGCGGGAATTGTGGATGCCTTTTACGGCAACACGGCGATTTACTGGACGGATCAGCCCACGCTGTTTGGGTTCGGCGTTTTTTACAGCGGCAAATATGCGATGGGAGGCAAATACGAACCCCGCCACGCGCTCACCTATGATGATGCCGGCGGGCTGCATTACCTGTATCGCAAGGGCAACATAGTTTATGAAAATCTTGATCCCAATGTGGCCCTGATCATCCCGGCAAACTTCCTGCCGACTTATGCAATTCCAGTATTCCCGAATGGCAGTCCACGGCAATTCCCGGATCCTTCCGGCACCTCCGGCGCATACATCCCCCGCCGCAACTCGGGCATTATTCCCGGGCTGCCCATTACCTCTTCCTTGCCTGCACAGGCGCCGCCGGCGTTGGTGGATGTAGCCCTGCGTGGGGGCATCGACAAAATGTTGTTTGTCGAGCAGCCCTTTGATTCGTTTCTAGGCATCACCTTTACCGCCACCAACCATATTTGGACCGATCGTTTTGTGAGCACGAATGGCCAAAACGTAGGGGGGCTGAACAACACAACTCCGGGTGCCTCCGCTTACATTGGTATCCCCACGCTGGCGTGGTTCGAGCAAACCGTTGGCCGGGGTATTTTTCAGCCGGATATTATTTTTGTGGCCGATGAACTGGGCGTCTCGCCCGATGGCGTTCCCATTGCCTTCAACCGCACGGACAGCCTTGCCTGGATTGATAACTACACCAACAACCTCGGCCCCGTGCAGGTGCTGACCACCAACGTGGGCCCGGGCCTGATCGTGGGGCCCATGCAATATACCTTCACCAAGCTGGGTGAAGGCTTCGAAGTGATCTGGAGCGGTGAAGCCAGTGTGGTGGGCAACACCGATTCCTATTCCCTCTGGGGCCATATTAAGGGGCCGGGACCCAATGATGTGGTCACCTTCCCCAATGACGCACAAATGCACATTCTTGAAAACGTGCTCACCCCCGCCACCGCCGTGCCCACCATCACACGCATTTATGATGCCGGGCAGGACAACATCCTCACCCGTACGCAGGAAGCCCTCACCATTGAGGGGCAGTTGCTTAACTCAGTGGAGCACATCCAAATTATGAACGGAAATTTGGTAGTGCAAACCATCAGCGGTTCGCAGATTCAAACGTTTATCAATTCACACCAGCAAATCGTCATTCCCCCCGGCGTAATCAATGAACTCGCCGAAGGCGCTTTAGGCACGCGCACGGTGCGCGTCTGGAATACCCTCGGAGCCAGCGCCGCCTCCACCACCAAAATCGGTATCTACACCGGCCTACCGGTCATCACCGGCACCAGTCGCGACAACCTCACTTTCGACCGCACCCGAACACTCACAGTGTACGGCTACGGCTTCAAGAGCGGCCAAATTTCCGGAGCCAAAGACGGCAACTCCACGCTCACCCATTTCCGGATAGAAAAATCCGACGGCACGATGGTGTTCCCCGCCAGCGGGAATAGCACCGAAGTCGCATTTGACATTCGCTCAGACACCGAAGCCGTGCTGCCCCTCAGCGCCATTTCCAACAACATCGCCGATGGCCCCAACCGCCGATTACTTGTCGCCCGTGGCAGCGGTACTGCGGAGCTCACCCTCACCAACAACGTCGCGCTCATTGCCAACATCACCACCAAACCCGTTATCGCCACGCTCGGCTGGGACAGCAGCAGCAACTTCCGCCGCGACGAGGCCATTGACATCAATGGCACCGCGCTCAATACCGCCTACCGCATCGAGCTGGTGAATTCCGATGGCAGCTCGCTTTCGCCGGCAATGGTGGTGGATCTTCCCGCCGCAGGCGTCACGGTGGATGATAACGGCTCGCGCATTCAACTTTCGCGCGATGTGTTTTACACCTCCCAAGCCGACGGCAACGCAACCAAAAAACAATTCAAAGTCTTCAACGTGGTGGGGAACACCGATCTCAACTCCACACTGGCCTTCAACGTGAATGCCCAGCCCACCGTGCTATTTGTCGCCGGCTTTACCACACCCAACACCTTCAACCGCCATGCCACCACCGGTGATGATGTCACCCTCACCGGCACCAACCTCAAAAATGTGAACGCCATTGTAATGGTCGATGAAAATGGCACCGCCCTGCCGAACACGCCCGCCATCTCACTGCCCAACCCGGGCGTGACCATCGCCGACAACTCCATTGTCATCGATACCCAAACTGCGCAATTCCTCAACGGCAGTTCCGGCGATTCCAATGCCACATCACTCTACCGCCGCTTCGCGCTCACCGGCCCGCGCACCACCATTTACACCGCACAAGATCAGCGTTTCTATGTCGGCGTGCCGCCCACGTATACCAGCTACAGCGGGCTCACCAGCACCACCGCCTCAAGTGCCGTCAACTACCGGCGAGACAACAACACCTTCACCGTCAACGGCGCCGGCCTCGGCGTCATTTCCTCCGTGGAAATTGTAGACGTCAACGGCAACTCCATCGCTGCCAACACCAGCGTCAACACCTCCAATGGCGTCACTTCCGTAAGCAACGCTCAATTCACCATCGCCGCCAATTCCTTCCCCAATGCAAATTTGGTGGACGCCGCCAGCAACAGCACCCGCCGAATGAAAATCACCACGCCCTTCGGCATCATCGTCAGTGACAATAACTCCAGCGGCACCTTCAGCGTCAGCGCCACCCCCGCCTACCTCGGCAACGCCGCCGCCACCTTCGCCGGCGGCGGCTACGACGGCGGCAGCAACACCTATGACCTCAGCAACGGGAACCTCGTCATCAACGGCAGCAACTTCCTCGGCGTACAAACCATCCGCTTCGAAGACAACGCCGCCACCCATCTCTTCATCACGGCCACGGTCAACCCCGCCGCACCCCCCGCCGGAATCACCTTCAACAGCACGGGTACGCAAATCACCATCACGAAACAATTCATCAGCGACAACAACGCAAGTTGGGCTGACGTCAACGCCACGAACCCGCGCGTGATTCGCCTCAGCACCGCTGCCGATCAAAACGGCACTTCACAACAAATCAACACCCAGCCGTAAGTCGGCCTGACTTTTCTAATGGCCGTTCCGCTCCTTGATGTTGCCGCCCAAAACCTCGCCTTGGAGACGGAATTGCAGGATGCCTTCACGCGCGTGCTTCACTCGGGGCATTACATTCTCGGCAACGAAGTTTCATCTTTCGAAACTGAAACCGCCGCACGCTGTGGCGCCGTCCACGGCATTGGCACTTCTTCGGGCACGGACGCGCTGTTGCTTGCGCTAATGAGCCTCGGCATCGGGCCGGGCGATGAAGTGCTTTGCCCGTCGTTTACTTTTTTTGCCACCGCCGGCAGCATCGCCCGCACGGGCGCCACGCCGGTGTTTGTCGATTCCCACGCGGACACCTTCAACCTCAACGCCGAGGACGCCGACGCCAAAGTCACCGAGCGCACCAAAGCAATTCTCCCCGTCCATCTTTTTGGACAAGCCGCGGATATGACTGCCATCGGTCAGCTTGCCAAGGCGCACTCGCTGCACCTCATCGAGGACGCCGCGCAAGCGCAGGGCGCCACGTGGGAAGGCATCCCCGTCGGCGGGATGGGCGACTTCGGCGCGTTCAGTTTTTATCCCACCAAAAACCTCGGCGCACTGGGCGACGCCGGACTGCTCACCACCAGCAACGATGCCCTCGCCGAACGCGCCCGTCTCCTGCGTGGTCACGGTGCAAAACCAAAATATCATCACGAAGCCATCGGCGGCAATTTCCGCCTCGATGAACTCCAAGCTGCGCTGCTCCGCGTCAAGCAAACCCAGCTCGACGAATGGATCGCCCTGCGCACCGGCAACGCCGCGCTATACCAATCGCTGCTCGCCGGCACGCCGGACCTCATCCTGCCCGCCGCCGCGCCCGGCCATTCGTGGAATCAATTCACCGTGCGCCTCCCCAACCGCGAACGCCGCGACGCCCTCGCCGCCCACCTGCGCGCCGCCAAAATCGGCAACGAAATTTATTATCCCGAAGCGCTTCACGAACAACCTTGCTTCGCCCACCTCCCATCCGCAAACTGCCCCGTCGCCGAGCAACTCACCGCCCAAGTTCTCAGCCTCCCCGTCTTTCCCGAAATGACCGAAACCCAAATCGCCGAAGTCGCCAATTCCGTCAGCGCTTTTTGCGCATAGATAAACCTCCGGCGCGGTAAGTTTTGGGTAAAAAAGAAGCGCCCTATTCGGGTGAAGTCGGCTCGTATTCCGGAAGCAATTCGCGCAGCCAAGCCCGAGCCGCCGCATCGTCCAATTCACCGCCCCGTTGCAGGGCGATTTTCAGCGCCTCCCAATCCGCAGCCGTCAAAGCCGCGCCGGTGATGCGTTGGATTTTTGTGTGTTCCGTATCGACCAATTGCTCGGCGGCAGAGTGAAGTGCTTCGTGCATCTTTTCGCCCGGTCGCAAGCCAGTGAATTCGACCGCAATGTCCGTGTTCGGTTCGCGGCCGGTCAGGCGGATCATGTCCGCCGCCAATTCTGCAATGCGCACGGGCTCTCCCATATCCAAAATAAAACGGTCGCCTCCTTCGCCCATTGCCGCGCTGCGCAGCACCAATCCGGCTGCCTCGGGGATGCTCATAAAAAATCGCGTCACCGCTTCGTCGGTCACTGTCACCGGACCGCCCAGTTCGATTTGCTTTTGGAAAATCGGCACCACGCTACCGGAGGAACCCAGCACATTTCCAAATCGCACGGTAATAAAACGAGTGCCATCGCCTGCCCGCCTCTCCAGTGCGTGCCCCTGCAGCACCTGCTCGGCCAGCGCTTTGGTGGCACCCATCACGCTGGAAGGCGCCACGGCTTTGTCGGTGGAAATTAAAATGAACCGCCCCACACCGTGCTTCGCCGCCGTGGCAGCGAATCGATGTGTGGCCAGCACATTGTTGCGAATGGCAACGGCGGGCTGTCGTTCCATCATCGAAACGTGCTTAAACGCCGCCGCGTGGAAAATGACATCCGGCAAATGCCGCTCCAACGCCGCGGCTATCGCGGGCGTGTCCTGCACGTCTATCAACTCCGGAACAGCCGTGATGGCGCTTTCAATTTCTGTGTGGATTTCAAATAACTGAAACTCCGAACGCTCCACCAAAATCAACTTCGCCGGCCCAAGTTGTGCGAGTTGGCGACACAGTTCCGAGCCAATGCTGCCGCCCGCGCCAGTGACGAGTACGGTTTTTCCTGTCAAAAATTCGCGCACCGTCTCCGTGCCGAGATCCACCGTTTCGCGCCCAAGCACATCGGCAATCTCCACCGGCCGCAGCGCCGTCACCATATCGCCCACCGCCAATTGACTCATCGAGGGCACCGTGCGGCAGCGCAATCCCAATTCGTCCAACAACGCCAACACCTCGCGCACGCGTGCGCCCGGCGCGGACGGCATCGCGATAATTACCTCGTCCACCTTCAGCGCATTCGCCTCACGCAAATTTTCCACCGCGCTGGCCACCGGCACGCCGTGGATTTGCGTGCCGTGTTTGCGTTTGGCGTCATCAAAAAATGCCACCGGTTGCAGCGTGGCTTTAATTTGCAACTCACGCGCCAATGCCGCGCCCACCTCACCCGCGCCCACGATCGCCACACGCGTGCCTGTTTGCCGTCCGCCATTGCTTCCCGTGCCCTGCCGCACCAATCGGAATCCAAGCCGACACGCCGCCAACCCAAGAAAACTCAAAATGCCATCAAGCACAATCACGCCGCGCGACATTTCGCCCACCGCATCCACCGCGTACCATTGGCCAAACAGCCCCAACGTCACTATGCCCAACGCCACGCCGAGACGTTTTAAATCAGGCAAACTGAAAAAACTCAGCAAGCAGTAAAATTGGCCGGCAATCGCAAGTGCCAGCAGTTTCACCGCCCACACCCAAACCCAAATTTCGATAATGTGGTGTTGATGATCCAACGGCACGGCGAAATCAAACCGCAACCCGTACGCCACCCAAGTGGCCGCCGCCAGCACCGCGAGATACAGTACCAGCAACACAGCAAACCGCTGCCCGCGTGACAATTTGGAAGGTTGCAAAAAAAACATTATTGTTCGTCTTCTGATCGACTGCGCCGGAAGCGCGTTTCAGCGTAGGCAAAAAACCCGCCCCACACCAGCCCAGCCGCCGCCCACAATAACTCCACCCGCCATCCCGCGCGCCATTGCCAAATCGCCAACGTAGTAACCACAATTTGCAACGCCCAAACCCAGCCGCTCGTCCGCGCGTGACTCCAACCGCCGCGCACAAGGCGTTGGTAAAAATGTTCGCGATGCGCGTGCGATAAATTTTCCCTACGCTTCAAGCGCCGAATAACCGTCAGCGAACCTTCGAGAAAAAAATAAAACGGCAACACCGCCAATGTTTTGTACAACGCGGGATCAGCCGCCGTCACCGCCATCCACAACAACAGCACGCCACACGATAATCCAAGCGGCACACTGCCCGCGTCGCCGAGAAACATCCGTGCGCGGGGAAAGTTGAATGGCAAAAATCCAGCCAACGCGCCCGCCATCACTAATGCGATCAGTAGGGGCGTTACATCGCCCGCCACGCCAAACAGCAACGCCGCGCCTAAAGGCAGCAGAATCAACTGGCCGGAAACCAGCCCGTTGATGCCATCCATAAAATTCACAAAATTCACAAACGCCACCAACGCGAATACCGCAAACAAAATCAATCCGACCGGTGCCGCCCGCCCCGTGATGGCCAGCACCACGCCCACCGCTACCAGTGTTTGGATGCACATCCGCACTCCCACCGGCACGCCATGCCGATCATCGCGCCACGAAATGTAGCCCAGCAAAACCGATCCACCCAACCACGCCTGCGCGAGCAATCGATCCACCGGCCATACCCACGCCGCCACCGCGCCCGCCACTAACACCACCGCCGCCAGGCCGCCGCCCCGAAGCGTGGGCTCCGT
>JACKQG010003527.1_pt1 | contig 19116 bp, 15 predicted proteins | sample 8237621 | NCBI WGS metagenome assembly JACKQG01 (sample SAMN15677084, study PRJNA649215) | marine metagenome | biome: marine; feature: Black Sea; material: saline water; isolation source: suspended particulate matter (SPM) from the Black Sea western gyre | collected 2013-06-09/2013-06-10 | depth... | reverse complement strand
GTACGCCGAGCTTCAGGCGGATCTGGTGGAGAAAAGTCAGGAGGGTGGTTGAGCGGGCGATGGTTCCGGTGAGCTTGCGCAGGGCCTGCGACATGAGGCGGGCCTGCAGGCCGACGTGGGAGTCGCCCATTTCGCCCTCTATCTCGGCCCGCGGCACGAGCGCCGCCACCGAGTCGACCACCAGCACGTCCACCGCGCCGCTGCGGATGAGCGTGTCGGTTATCTCGAGCGCCTGTTCGCCGTTGTCGGGCTGGGAGATGAGCAGGTCAGAAGTGTTCACGCCCAGCTTGCGGGCGTAAGACACGTCGAGCGCGTGCTCGGCATCAACAAAAGCCGCCACGCCGCCGGTCTTCTGCACCTCGGCTACTGCGTGCAGGGCCAGGGTGGTCTTGCCTGACGACTCGGGGCCGTAGACCTCGATGATACGACCACGCGGCAGGCCACCCACGCCCAGGGCGACGTCCAGGCCCAGCGAACCCGACGACACCGTATTGATGTCGCGCGAAGTATTGTCGTCGCCCAGCCTCATGACCGAGCCCTTGCCGAACTGCTTGTCTATCTGGTCGAGTGCCAACTCGAGCGCCTTGTCGCGCTCGGCTCCCTCGGGCCGCTTGCCGTCGGCCGACATCGGGAACCCACTCTTACTGCTCTTTTCCGTGACCTTAGCGCCCTTGCCCTTCGCATTCCTTATCTGCCTCGCCATCTTTCTTTCCTCCTCACGGGCCCTCGCGGACCGTTGTTGTACCTTTCAGTTTCTACTACTCGATTTCCTGCTAATCCGCTGCGCAATCATCCGCTGCGTAATCATCCGCCGCGCCTCACGCCAAACCCCGAACGCCAGGGCTCAAGGCCAAGCAGGTAACGCCTGGTCCAGTCCAGCGCGAGCTGGCTCGAAAGCACGCGAACCCATTCGCGGTTGCCGCCCAGCTTGTAGGTGCGGGCGCAGGCGCCGCCCTCCAGGTAAATGTCTTCACCCGCAGAAAACTCGCCGTCGGAAAAAGCACCCTCGGAGAACAGATCGCCGGCCATGCCTATGCACACCGTACCCACCGGCTTGTCGTCGCTGCCCCCGCCGGGACCGGCAATGCCGCTTACGGCCACGGCCAGGTCGGCACCGCTCAATCGGCGCGCGCCCACTGCCATCTCGGCTACGGTCTCTTCGCTCACTTCTCCATACATTGCCAGGGTCACTCCGCTTACTCCCAGTACCTTCTCTTTAACACCCTGGCTGTAGGCGACAATCCCGCCCGTGTAATAATCTGAGCAACCCGCGACATCGGTCAGCCTGCGACTGATCAATCCACCGGTGCACGATTCAGCAGTTACAAGTGTAAGGCCCCGGCGGCTCAAAAGCTGACCCACCTCCTGCTGCATGGTCGTGTCGCCCTCGGCGTAGACCGCGTCGCCCAGCCGACGGTGTACTTCTTTCGACAGTTCGTCGAGCTCACTCTCGGCGGCTTCGGGCTGCCCGGCCACCGACACGCGCACCGACAGGTCGGGAAAACTGGCCCTGAAAGCCAGGCGGCCACGCGCGGGGTCAATGGCGCCAAGCAGCGCCTCGTCCAGTGCCGACTCGCTCATGCCGAAGGTCTGAAAAGTGCGCGACACAAAACGATGGTCGGCGTCGGCCTGCCCGCGCAGCCACGGCAGCACCTGTTCTTCGAACATGGCTTTCATTTCGTGCGGCACGCCGGGCAGCACCACGCCCACCGCGCCACCTTCGATGTCAAAACGATAGCCCGGTGCCGTTCCCCGCTGGTTGGGCAAGGGCACGGCACCCTCGGGAAACATGGCCTGCTTGAGGTTGTTGTCGGGCATCGAGCGGCCCACGCGGTCAAAGAAAGCCCTTATGGCGTCGGCCTGTTCCTCGTCGAGCAGCAACTTGCGGCCGGTAAAACGGGCCACGGTCTCGGTGGTGAGGTCGTCTGCCGTGGGCCCCAGCCCGCCGGTAGAAATCACGACGTCTGCCGCAGCCGCCTGCCAGGCCCAGCTTATGCGCTCGCTGTCATCGCCAACGGTGATAACCGACACCACCTCTACACCCTCGGCCGACAGGCGGTCGGCCAGCCAGTTGGAGTTGGTGTCGGTGGTGCGGCCGCTCGTGAGCTCGTCACCGGTGGAAATTATGGCAGCAGTTTTGATCACGAAGTCTCGACCTCTTTTGTAGCATAGATTTTCGCCCTTTGTTCGCCCCCACGCCATCAAATCTCCTAAGTGCCGGGAATCAAACCAAAAGCAAGAAACGCGCGGCAGGCCACGTTGGCATAAACACCGGCCATGAGGTCGTCGGCCACGATTCCAAGGCCTCCGGGCAAGCGCTCGGCCGGCCTGCAAGGCCAGGGCTTGGCGATGTCGGCGGCCCTGAAAAGCAGGAAAGCAAGCACGAGTACCGGCAGGGTCGTGGGCAGAAAGGCCACGGCCACGAGAAAGCCCACCACCTCGTCAACAACCACGCGCGAGGGGTCTTTCTGGCCAAAATCCAGGGCGCACACACCAGCCGCCCAGATGGCCACGGCCACGGCCGCCGCCAGCGCCAGCAGGTAGACGGGAACTGAGTATACGGCCAGGGCGGCGAACAGCGGTGCCAGGGCCACGCCAGGCAGGGTGCCGAAGGTGCCCGGGGCAACGGGCGCGTATCCGGTGCCCGCACCCGTGCCGACAAATAGCGCCAGTCGTCTCAAGCAGCCTGCTTCCAGCCCAACAGTCCGTAGACACCCGCCAGGCCCAGCTCGAGGCCCAGGTTGATCCAGCCCATCAACCCTGAGGGCTCGGGAGCGGTGACCAGCATGACCAGCAGGCGGCCAGCGGCAACGCCCAGCCAGAGTACGGCGAGCACACCCATCACTGTGGCCCGGTCGGCAAAAGATTCGCGCATGGCGTAGAGGGCCACGCCACCCATGGCCACCAACATGCCGCCGTAAAGCGCGCCGATTTCGCCCCAGCCGTCGCCCTGCCCCGGCATGACGGTCAGGTTGGCGAGATCGGCCATGGCCTCGGGCATGGCCAGCGCAAACAGGCCGAACCCGACCAGCACAGTGCTCACTATTCTCAACACGCGAGTTGCTTCCATGCTTACTCCTCGAGGCGCCGGGCATAAAAAAGCGCCACCTGCAGAGACTATTAGCGCAGGAGGCGCACGGCAAGCCAATTGTGTGCGATAGCGGTTACTTCAGCGGCCAGGAGCCCATGATCACCATGGCCAGCGGGCCCGATGAAGACGGCCCGTAGGGCAGCAGGCGGCGCCAGGCCGAGAGCGGGCTGCCGTCGAGCTCGTAGGCCCGGATCTCGGTGGGATGCCCCGCCCCGGGTGCCACCAGTATCTCGTCTGAGCCGTCGGCGTCAATGTCAGCCAGCATAACGGTACCACCGGTAGTGTAGCCGGCATCAAAAGCGTAGAAGCTAACCGGCAACCCGGAAAGCGGGTCGAGATAAACGCTGCCGTCTCCGTTCCAGGCCTTGACCCAGGGCCTTCCCACCGCGGGCACAGTGATGATCTCGTCGCTGCCGTCGCCATCGAGGTCGCCGCGGGCGATAGCCAGGCCGCTGTAGTCCGGGGCCGGGTAGGCGAGCCACTCGCGCAGCTGTGTGCCGTCGGCCTCAAATACCCTGACCAGCGACAGACCGCGCGCCGGCCCGATCACGATTTCTTCGCCGGGGCTTGAAGATACGTCGGCCACCACGGCCACCCCGCCGTCGGCGTCGACATCGAGGCCGAAGAAGGAGTCGCCATTGCTGAAGGCAAAAAACATTCCCGAGTTGAGCCAGGAGGGCTGTCCTTCAAGGCTCATGTCTATGACCGTGTGAATGTAGACCCTGACATCGCCCTGGTTGGAGTCGGACTGTATCATCAGCAGCTCATCCCAGCCGGTGCCGTCGACGTTGCCCGCCGCGAGGTTGACGCCGGTCTCCAAGCCAACAAAATTCGCGTCTATTGCGGCAACTCGCTTTCTCCTTCGAAGAGCGTCGTACAACTCGACCCGGGTGTCCCCGCTACCGCGTCCGGCGGCCACCGCGATCAAGGGGCTGGCCTGCCAAACCGAATCGTTGGCTGCCAGGCTGGCCAGGGACAATTCCCCGGCCACCGTAGCCCTGAGCACATTCGCCCGTAGGCCTCGACGCCGGCCAGCAGTGTTTCGGCACTGCAAGCCTACCCCGCGCCCATCCTGCCAACCGGCCACGAATATTCTCGCACGTGGCCCACGGCCCTTGGCTACACGCCAGATCTCCGAACCGTCAGCACCCGACAACACGACCGCTTTACCCCCACCCCTTCTTTCTCGCGGCGAATCACCCGGACTGCCTACCACGAGATCGTTGACGCCGTCGTTGTCAAAGTCCTCACCCCCCGAAAGCGCTTGTCCCATGCGCTGCTTTACTCGCGCGCCTTCCCTGCTCCACAACAGCGAACCGTCGGCGCCCGAAAAAACATGCACGGCGCCCGCCGAGGCATTGCCATTCACTATTTTCTCGGGGGCAGCCACGGCCATGTCGGCCACGCCGTCGTCGTTTACATCGCCGAGGCCGGCCAGCGCTTTACCAAACGACGCATCCACCCGTCCCACGGGCTCGGCGAGCTCTCGAATCAAGGAACCGGTGGCCGAGAAAAGCCTGACAATCCCGGACTTGTTCAATCCGCCAGTGTCAGCTCCAGGAGCACCGACGGCGAAATCGGCCAGGCCATCACCGTCGAGATCACCGGTCACCTGTAGCGCCTTGCCCGTGTTCTCTCCACTGGAACTACCCTCGAGTTCCAGGATCAAACTCGCGAAGTTGGCACCGGAAAGAACCCTGAGCATGCCCCACCCGTTATCGGCCAGGTGCGCACCAACTATTACGTCGGCCACCCCGTCACCGTCCATGTCGCCGCCGATCCGCGCCGATATCGCGCTGCCCCAGCGATCCCACTGGGCCAGCCCCCAGGCAGTGTCCACCACCGCGCCGGTTGCCACCGAGAGCAGGTAGAGGGCACCGGTTTTTTCCTGGGCCATGTCCTTTGCCAGTGGCGCGCCAACGAGCAGGTCGGCCAGTCCGTCGCCGGTGAGATCGGGCGTGGCCTGAAGCACGCTACCAAGGCCCGCGTCTCCCGACGAGCCCTCGAGAGTGAACAGCTCGCTCCCCGAGCTCGAATAAATCGTCACCTTGCCGGCGCCCGACCAACTGCCACCAGCCGGCTTGGCCACGTCCCAGCCTCCCGAGCCCACGGCCAGCTCGGCAGCGCCGTCGCCGTCTATGTCGTCTATGAAGGCAACCGCTTCGCCCAGGTGCTGGTCGTCCTGGCTGCCGTTTGCCCTGAACACCACCCGGCCCGTGCTACCGGAATAAACCCTGGCGGCACCGGCATTGACCAGGCCGGCCCCGAGCCTGTCCCTGCAAGGCAGACCAACCGCTACGTCAGGGATACCGTCGCCGTCAAAATCTGCCGTCACGGCCAACGAGTGGCCCGCCCTGTCGCCTTCGTAGTTGCTTTCCTGGCACCTGGTCGATGCCGCGAGCGCCGGGCTCGGCGCCAACGCCAGCCCCGCGAGCAGCAAACCACTGAGCAGCAGCAGGTAAACCGCTGGCCCTGAAACAGCGGGCTGCAGAAATCCTGGTCGCGCTATTACGGACATGCCAGCCCCACCGAGAGATCACCCACCGCCCTGCGCAGTACCGCGAGAGCGTCCGACGCCATTACCGCGCCGCTCGAGTCGACGTCACACTCGCAGGCTGCACACAGCCTGGACCCCACCGCCGCCTGCAAGGTGTACAGGGCATCGGCTGCCGTGGGGTTACTGGCCGCCGACTGTGGGGTGCCACAACGACAATCTCCCGTGGATAAAAAAGCCTCCACTGCGCCACCACCCCCATCGCAGTCCGAAAGAAACACTATGTTAGATCCGTCGTCCGAGATCCTGGCGTCGCGGGAGTAGCAGGACTCGCCGCCCGACAGCACCGCCGAGCCAACGTTGTCCACGCGCAGTACTTCCTGGCTCAAGGCAGCCGGCAACTCGGGCGCGCAGGCCCGGGTCCACACCAGCACCTGCCCACTGCCGTCAACGGCCACATCGCTGTTGCTGCAGTACTCGTCATCGTCGCTGAGCTGGCTGACAACGCCCGCCCCGGCTACCGAAAAAATTTCAAAACTCTCGTCCCCGTTGGTGGCCACGTGGTCGCAGTCGCTCTCGAAAGCTACCGTGGCCGCGCCGTTGCTTGCCACCGGGTGCTCGCTCACGCAGAACTCGTCGGGCCCCACGGTCAGCTGCGCCAGGTTACCCACGGTGTCGGAGCTGAATATCTCGACGGCGTTGTCGGGGTTGGATCCGGCCAGGTCGCAGTCGCTGTCAAACACCACCACGCCGCCCCAGTAGTCGATCGACGGGTGAAGGCTGGTACACGCGCCCGAACCGAGGTCGTCGCTCAGCTGCACGGTGTTCGAAGCAAGCGTGTCATGAAAAAACACTTCTACACTCGCGTCGCCGTTGAGCCCCGGCCCTGAACTGTCGAGATCGCAATCGCTCTCAAAGACCACGCCGTTTCCCTGTCCATCGACCGATGGCGACAGGCTGTCGCAGCCGATGCCGCTGGTTATTTGCTCGACCGCTGAGGAAACAGAAATCCTGAAAATCTCGAAGCTACCGTCGGCGTTGCCACCCGTATGGTCACAGTCGCTCTCGAAAAACACCCAGGCTGATCCGGCGGACGCCGCTGGCGCTGCGTTGCTGCAAGCCGACGACTGGGTAAGCTGTTTCAACGCTCCGCTGTCCAGCACGATCATTATTTCGCGGTTGCCGTCGCCATTGAGACCTTCCGGGTCGCCGTTGCCCGAAAACACCGCCACGCTGCCCGAAGCGGCCACGGCCAGCTCGTCCACGGCTCCGGCCTGGGCAAAAAAGCTCAACTGTTCGAGGGCTGCTACGGCGTCAGCCGTAGCCGACAACACGACGCACAGCGCCCACAGCACGGCCGTGCAGGCGCGCCCCGCGCTACGCCCGCGGGCCGGCATACTCTCATACTCAGTGACCATCAAACGTGGATACCCACTGATAATGCTACAGAAAGCGCGCCCCCACTGTCTACCAACAAACGTAGCCAGCAGCGCATTGAATGGCTCAACCACAAGGCAAACGCCTTGCTGCCGGCGCATTCACGTTGTAAACCGGCAGGCATGGAGCTGGAAAAAGAACTACAGACAGCCGTTGAAGCAGCCCGTGCGGGCGGCGCCGTGGTGCGAAAGTACTTCCGCGGCGACTACGAAGTGCACGAAAAAGCGCCCGACAACCCGCTCACTATTGCCGACACCGAGGCCGACGAAGCCATCAAGCAGGTCGTGCTCGGTACCTTTCCCGACGACGGCTGGCTGTCCGAAGAAACCCGCGACTCGCCCGAGCGCCTGTCCAAGGAGCGGGTGTGGATCGTCGATCCGCTGGACGGCACCAAGGAGTTCGTGCAGAACATCCCCGAGTTCTGCGTATGCGTGGGCTTCACCGTGGGCGGCGTAGTGCAGGTGGGCGTGTGCTACAACCCGATCACCGAAAAGCTGTTTGCCGCCGCCAGGGGCCAGGGCATGACGCTCAACGGCGAGCCGGCTTCGTGCACCGCCACCACCGAGCTGTCCGCGGCCACGGTGCTTGCCAGTCGCTCGGAAACCGGGCGCGGCGAGTGGGACGACTACGACCAGCTGATGCAGGTAAAACCCACCGGCAGCGTGGCTTATAAGTTTGCGCTCATAGCCGGCGGCGAGGCCGACGCCACTTTTTCGCTCACGCCCAAGAACGAGTGGGACATATGCGCGGGTACCATGCTGGTCGAAGAAGCCGGCGGCACGGTGACCGATCGCTTCGGGCGCCCGTTGACGTTTAACAACGCCAGGACCCTGTTGCCCGGGCTGATAGCCAGTGGCGCCGCGCTGTGGCAACCGCTGCGCGACATCATACTCGAAAAATCAGGCGAGTAGCGCCCTCGTCGTCTGAAGCCGGCGGCCTTCAGTCGGTCGCGAGCAGGCCGTCGTCGGCACTGGCCACGGCGGCCTGGCCCAGGGTCTGCTTCTCGACGCGGGCGTAAGAGCGGTCGATGACATCGATGGCCAGGCGAAACGCCATCAGTGCTGCGCGCTCCAACGAATCGGTACGCGGCAACTTGGCCTTGAGCGGGTCCACGTAACTGCCCGAGCGGTACATGGCAAAGTGCAGGTGCGGCCCGGTCGCCCGGCCGGTGGACCCCACGTAGCCGATAACCTGTCCCTTGCTCACCCTGGCGCCGGCTTGCACGCCCTCGGCTATGCGCGACAGGTGGGCGTAGCCGGTCTCCCAGACCGGGTCGTGCCTGAGCTTGACGAAGTTGCCGTTGGCCCAGTCAAACTTGGCCTTGCTCACGGTGGCATCGGCCACCGCACGCACCGGCGTACCCCGGGGCGCCGCGAAGTCGACGCCGTAGTGCGGCATGCGTTTCTTGAGCACCGGGTGAAAGCGGCCCTGCGAAAACACCGAACTGATGCGTGAAAAATCCACCGGGTAGCGCATGAAGTAACGACCGAGAGCCTTGCCATCGCGGTTGAAGTAGCCCTGTATCATCTCGTCGGTCTTGGCAAAGTAAAAACCTTCCCAGGTCTTGTCGCGGTTGTTGATCTCAACGGCCAGCAGCCGCCCTGCTTCAACCGACTCGCCGCCCCTGCGACGGAGCTCCTCGTAGGCCACCCTGAAGGTGGCGCCGGGCCTGAGGTCGCGTGAAAAGTTAAGCTCCCAACCCAGCACCTCGGCAGCCTCTGAAACAATTTTTTCGGGCACGCCGTGGGAGAGCGCAGACTCGTACAGGCTGCTCTCTATGGTACCGGCGGCCACCCTGAGCCTGCGGTCAAATACCACCTGGCGGCGACTGGCCACTACCTTTTCGCCGTCGAGTTCTTCGACCAGTTCGGTACGCGGGCCGATGTCGAGATTGAGGCGCACGAGTTGCGGATCGGGTCCCTCGAAGGTCAGCCCGAGTCGCTGGCCCGCAAATATGCGGTTGAGGTTGTAAATGCGCCGGGCGGCCGAAATCCAGGTGTCGGTGCTGTCGGGCGACAGGCCTGCCGCTTCGAGCACTTCGGACACTGTCTCGCCGTTGCGTATGCGGTGTTCGATGGTCACGAGATACGCGCCCTCGCGGTCCTTTCCGCGCTCGGCCACGAGCTGGCGAAACCTGCGGCCCAACTCGCGGGTGTCGTAGCGGTGGGCGGGAGCACTGAATATTACAGTCTCGGTATCTTCCTGCTCAAAGACCGCCTCCGAGAGCGGGTCGAAGGACAGGCTGTAAGGGTTCGAGCCGTCAAGCGCGCGGCCGTCGGCCACCAGTTGGTAATCGCCTCCCGCACCCGGGCGGTTGAAGCCCGAAAGCGGTGAGATCCGTTCGGCCCCTATCATGCCAGGTGGCAGCGGCGGACCTGTTGCCAGCGCCCTTGCCGTGACCACCACATCGTCGCGCATCCTGACAGGAGGGGGCGGCCCCACAATGCCCAGCGACAACATGGCCACGGCCTGGTCAGCCAGGGGCTGTTCGGCCGGAAGCGCGGCCGAGCCCTGCTTGCCTGCCCCGGGCTCGGTCGTTACGGCGGCAGTAGTTTCACCCTTGTCGGCAAACAGCGAAAATCGCCAGGAACTGCGTTCTTTCTCACTTTCGACCACGCCCGGCCCGGACTGACCGACCTCCAGCAGGGTATCGTCGGTGGTCGGCGGGCCTATCTGGGCAGCAAAAGAGTCGCCTATGCCATAAACCGATCCATAGGCACCAACGCGCACTATTTCTCCCACCGAGGGCAGTTGGCTGACTGCCAGCGTCATTCCACCGCCAAACGACGCGTTAACCGGTGCCGCAAAATGGCTCGACTGGCCGTTTGAATACTGGCCGAGAGTAGACTGGCCCTGGGGATACTCGGCCACCGGGCCGGCCCAGGCCTGCTTGCCGGCCAGCGACATGCTGAAAAAGCCCGATTCCATGGGCAGGGCAAGGGATTTGGCGGCCACGCGGGCCAGCACCAGCTGGTAGGGCTGCTGCGCCTGGCCGCCGGGTGCCACCAGGGCAAACATCGACGCGCAGGCCACCCCAACCATCAAGGCCTGGGGACTCATATGCCGCTCGACCTCATAGACGAGCTTCCGCCACCACTGCAACACCACCTCTTCTACCCGCCTGCTTCGACTATCCGGCCCGTGGGCCTTGAGTCCATACGCTTGCAAAAGCGCAACATTAAGGGTGCCCACCCGGAGTCTGGATGTCAACGACTTCGAGGAGTTGGATGGCATTTTTAAGGGGGTCGCTTGCGACGGCCAGCTGTTGTAGTTTCAAGCCTGATTCGGAGGCTGATTTCCGGGATAATTGCCGGGATAATTACCGTCCTGCCCGGCCGTCGAGGGCTTCCCGTTGAGGGCCGATCTACGACGCAGCGCGACAGAGCCGAGCGGCCGCAGAAGTCAACCGACAGACCGGGTGCCACGCATGACGAAACGACTGCTGGGATTGGACGTGGGCGACCGCCGTATAGGGCTGGCGCTGAGTGACCCATTGGGGCTCACCGCACAACCTCTCTCCGTGGTCGAGCGAAAGTCCTGGAAACGCGACATAGCTGCCATAATGGAAGCCGTGGGAGACAACGAAATAGAAGCCTTTATCGTGGGCTTGCCGATATCGATGAGCGGCAATGACAGCGAGCAGGCCGACCGCGTGCGCCACTTCTGCTCTCACCTCGAACGAGAAACCAAACTCGCCGTTCACCTGCAGGACGAGCGCCTCAGCACCGCCGAAAGCGAGCGCCTGCTGATAACCGCCGGCGCGCGCCGCGATCGTCGCCGGCAGAGCGTGGACATGACGGCCGCCACCTTGATACTGCAATCGTGGATGGACAAATCGTGAGAGAACGCGCGCCTCGCAGATGGTACCACGCCGCCGGTGGCCCCGGGCCCCGGCTGATATTCGGCCTGGCCGCCCTGCTGCTGCTGGCGGGCATCGGTCGTGTCTCGTGGCTGGCCCTTGTGCCGCAAACCGTCAGCCCCGCGATCGAGTTGCAGATTGCACCGGGTGCGAGTGCCCGCGAGATAGCCGCCGGGCTCGAAGAAAACGGTGTCGTGCGCAGCGGCCGCGTGCTCAGGCTGCTGGCCCGGCTGGGCTCGGCCGACAGGAATTTTCACCACGGGGTGCATCGCTTCGAGGGCGAAATAACGCCCATGGCCGTGCTCGCCGAGCTGACCACACCGTCGCGCGACACGGTACGCGTCACCATTCCCGAGGGCCTGCGTGTTGCCCAGGCCGCGCGCCTGCTCGAAGAGGCCGGCGTGCTCGAAGCCGACGAGTACGTGAAGGCCGCCTGCGAATCAGACTTCCTCGCGGTCACCGGCGCGCCCACGGAATCGAACTGTTCGGAGGGCTACCTGTTTCCCGACACCTACTACCTGTCGCCGGGCATGGCGGCGGCCGACATCGTGCGGCTGCAACACAGGCGGCTGTTGACCGTGCTCGAGGACCTGGGAATTTCCGACGATGGCTCGGCCGGTTTCAAGGGGAGCTCGCCGGCGATTGCCGACACCCTGCAGCTGCTCACCCTCGCGTCGATCATCCAGAAGGAGAGCTACCGCACCGACGAGCAGCCGCTGGTAGCGTCGGTGTTTCACAACCGCTTGGAGCGCGACATGAAACTGCAGGCCGACCCCACGGTGATCTACGGCATCCTGGCCTCGGGACGGGAGTGGGACGGAGATATCCGCCACAGCGACCTGCGCGAAGACACGCCGTATAACAGCTACGTGCACCGCGGGCTTCCGCCCGGCCCCATCTGCAGCCCCGGCAAGGGAGCCCTGTCGGCCGCGCTCAACCCCGCCACGAGCGATTTCCTGTTCTTCGTGGCCGACGGCAAGGGCACGCACCGCTTCTCGCGCACGGTGGCCGAACACCAGGCCGCCGTACGCCAGTACCTCGCCCAGCGTTAGCGAGCGGGAGGCGTTGATTTTTGCCTTCTGTTCGCCCATGCTGGAAGCATGGAACCACTCACCAAGCGGCAACGTGAAGTCCTCAATCTCATAGAGCAGTACCTGGACGACAACGGCTGCGCGCCCACCCTCGACGAGATCGGCAGCCAACTGGGCATGCGTTCGATGGCCACCGTGCACAAGCACGTCAGTTCGCTGGAGGCCAAGGGCTACATCCGTCGTCACTGGAACCAGAGCCGCGCCATTGAGCTGGTTGATCAGTACCAGCGTCCGCGATCGGTGAGCCTGCCTTTGCTCGGACGCGTGGCCGCGGGCTGCCCGATCGAAGCCATCGAACACGACGACAGCATCGACGTGCCCGAGAGCATGGTACGCAACCGCAACACCTACGTGCTCGAAGTAAGCGGCGACTCGATGGTGGACGACGCCATACTCGACGGCGACTACGTGGTCGTTGAAGAGAAACCCGACCCCAGCAACGGCGACGTGGTGGTGGCCAGCCTCGACGGCGAGGCCACCGTCAAGCGTTTCTTTCGCCAGGGCGACGGCAGCGTGCGGCTGCAGCCGGCCAACCCCAACTTCGACCCCATCGTGGTGTTCGACCGCGACCTCGAGATAAGGGGCAAGGTGGTCGGCGTGCTGCGCAACTGCAGGTAGTCGCGCGGAATCGCCCGTGGCGCAAAACGAAGACAGCCTGGGCGTGTACGTGCACCTGCCGTGGTGCGTGACCAAGTGTCCGTACTGCGACTTTAACTCCTATGCGTCGACCGAGTTTCCTGAGCAGCGCTACACCGACTCGTTGTTATCCGAGCTGGCCTGGTCGGCCGAGCAAGTTCAGTGGCGCGGCCGCAAGGCGACGAGCGTGTTCTTCGGGGGCGGCACGCCGTCGTTGTTCGGGGCAGGCAGCCTGGCCGCGCTGGTCGACGCCATCGACCAGCACCTGGGCCTCGCCCCCGGCTGCGAGATAACAGCCGAGGCCAACCCCGGCACGCTCGAAGGCGCTGCCGTAGAAAAGCTCTCGGCCATGCGAGAAGCGGGCGTAAACCGCCTGAGCTTCGGTGTGCAGTCGTTCGACGACCGGCTGCTCGCCACTCTTGGCCGCGTGCACTCGGGCGCCGAAGCGCTGGCGGCGCTGGGGGCCGCCCACGAGGCGGGCTTCGAACGCATAAGCTGCGACCTCATCTTCGCCGTGCCCGGGCAGACCCTGGCCGGCTGGCAACGCGACGTCGAGCAGGCGCTATCGCTCGGCATCCTCGACCACCTGTCGACCTACGGGCTCACGTATGAGCCGGGCACGGCCATGACCGGCATGCTCGAGGCGGGAATGATCGAACGCGCCGACGAGGAGCTGGAACTGGCCATGTACCGCGCGATCCGCAGCGCGACGGCAGACGCGGGCCTGCAGCACTACGAGATATCCAACTTCGCGCGGCCGGGGCGTGAAAGCCGACACAACCTTGGCTACTGGCGCCGGCACGACTGGCTGGGCCTGGGCGCGGGCGCGCACGGCTTCACGTCACGCTCACCCGGTGCGCCGTGGGGCGAGCGCTGGGCAAACATACGCCTGCCCGAAATATGGATGTCGGCCGGCAACGGACACCGCCGTCATTTTGAAGAAACGCTCGAGCGCGGGCAGGCCCTGGCCGAAACGCTGCTCATGGGTTTGCGGGTCAGCGAGGGCGTGAGCGAAGCAGACATCGAACAGCGTTTTTCGCTTGGCGTCGAGCAGGCCATGCCGCGGCTTGCGCGCCTGGTGGACGACGGCCTCGTGCTGCGCGAGCAGGGGCGCGTGTCGTTGTCGCCGCGAGGGCTGGAGTTGGCCGACTCGGTCATCGCTGAGCTGGCCGGGTAAAAAAACGCCGGCAGTGCTCAGTCGGCCGGTGCCAGGCGCGCCATGTCGGCGTCGACCATCATGTTGACCAGCTCATCGAAGCTCACGCGTGGTTTCCAGCCCAGCTTTTCGGCGGCGCGCTCGCTGTAACCACGCAAGCGGTGCAGCTCGGCCGGGCGCTTGAAGGCAGGGTCGATGAACACGTACTTCTCCCAGTCTTCTATGCCCACGCGCGCGAACGCTGCACGGCAGAAGTCGGCAATCGAGTGCGTGTTGCCGGTCGAGACAAGGTAGTTGTCAGGCTCGTCCTGCTGCAGCATGAGGTACATGGCCTCAACGTAGTCGCCCGCAAAACCCCAGTCGCGGTAGCTGTCGAGGTTGCCCAGGCCCAGGCGGTCCTGCATGCCCAGCTTGATGCGCACCACCGCGTCGCTGATCTTGCGGGTCACGAACTCCAGGCCGCGTATCGGCGACTCGTGGTTAAACAGGATGCCGTTGCAGCAGTACATGCCGAAACTCTCCTTGTAGTTAATGGTGATCCAGTAGGCGTATAGCTTGGAGATGGCGTAGGGGCTGCGCGGGTGAAACGGCGTGTTCTCGGTCTGTATGCCTTGATCGTCGGCGCTGTTGCCGAACATCTCGCTGGTCGATGCCTGGTAGAAGCGCGTGGTGGGCGTGAAGTTCTTAATCGCGTTGAGCAGGTTGAGCACGCCCAGCGAATTGACCTCGGTGGTCAGGCGGGCCTGGTCCCAGCTGACACCAACAAAACTCTGGGCCGCCAGGTTGTACACCTCGTCGGGATGAACACGGCGGATGGCGTTGATCAACGACGCCTCGTCGTCCATGTTGCCTTCCACGTAGTCCACGTCGCCCGTGACACCCAGGTAGTCGAGGTTCTCGAACGCGTAGCGCGTGCTGCGCTGCATGAGCCCGTACACGCGGTAGCCCTTTTCGAGCAGCAGCTTGGAGAGATAGGCGCCGTCCTGACCGGTGACGCCGGTTACAAAAGCTTTCTTGTCAGCCATCCGACAAGACTAGGCCAGCAGCGGCGGGCGGGCAAGCGGGCGCAACATGGGCCTGGCGCCCGACGCCCGCCTTCAGTAGTCGGGAAGCCCGTCGGCGTCTACGAGCAAGGGCGCGGCGCGGTCGCGGTCGGACAGCGTAAGCTCGAGGTTCTCGGGCCAGCGAATGCCAATGGACGGGTCGTTGTAAGCCACGGCGTGTTCGCAGTCGGGCGCGTAGTAGTCGCTGCACGCGTACATGAAGTCGGCCTGCTCGCTCGTGACCACGAAGCCGTGCGCGAAACCCGCCGGCACAAACAGCTGCAGGTGGTTGTCGGCTGACAGCTCGCAGCCGGTCCACTGTCCGAAGGTGGGCGAGCCGCGCCTTACATCGACCGCCACGTCGAACACGCAGCCCGAGGCCACCCACACCAGCTTGTCCTGGCCGCGGGGGTGTTGAAAATGCAGGCCGCGCAGAGTGCCCCGCGCCGACCGCGAGTGGTTGAACTGCAGCGGCGCTATGTCCGGTAAGCCGGCGGCCACATAACGCTCGGCGTTGAACTGCTCCACGAAAAAGCCACGCTCGTCGCCGTGCAGCTCGGGCTCAACGACAAACACACCCTCGAGCTCGGTCCCTGTTACCTTCACTGCAGTTTCATCCGGCCAACAGCGACCTGAGGTAACGGCCATAGTCGTTGTCCAGCGGCGCCGCCAGGGCCTCGAGCGCAGCATCGTCAATGAAACCCTTGTACCAGGCGATCTCTTCGAGGCAGGCGACTTTCAGCCCCTGCCGCTCCTCTATGGTCTGTATGAAGTTGGACGCCTGCAGCAACGCGGTGTAAGTGCCCGTGTCGAGCCAGGCCGTGCCGCGGCCGAGCACCTCGACGGCAAGCTCACGGCGGTCGAGATACACGCGGTTGACGTCGGTGATCTCGAGCTCGCCCCTGGCCGACGGCGTAAGAGACGCGGCGATGTCGGTTACCTGCTCGTCGTAAAAGTACAGACCCGTGACGGCAAAGTTCGACCTCGGGTGGGCGGGCTTTTCTTCGAGCGTGAGGGCGTGGCCGTCGTCGTCGAAGTCGACCACGCCGTAGCGCTCGGGGTCGCGCACCGGGTAGGCAAAAACAGTGGCGCCCTTTTCGCGCGCCGTGGCCACCGCCAGGGTGTCCTCGATGCCGTGGCCGAAGAAGATGTTGTCGCCCAACACCAGCGCCACCGGTTTACTCTCGTTGAACTCGCGCTTGAGCAGAAAAGCCTGGGCGATACCGCCGGGCTCGGGCTGGGCCACGTAGCTGAGCGAAATACCAAGGCGGCTACCGTCGCCCAGCAGTTGCTCGAAGGCCGGCAGGTCCTGGGGCGTGGAGATGAGCTGGATATCGCGTATGCCCGCGAGCATGAGAATCGACAGCGGGTAGTACACCATCGGCTTGTCGTACACCGGCATGAGCTGCTTGGTGACAACCTTGGACAGCGGGTATAACCGCGTGCCGGCTCCCCCGGCCAGTATGATTCCCCTGCTCACCGTTTCTTTATAGCAGAGACGGCCGCTGGGGGGAGAAACGCTGGTCATACGGGCGCCTGGCCCGCTGGGCTGGTAAAGACCCCCGGTCAGCCTTAATCTCGGCGAGGTTTTCTAGTCTCATGCTGCTTGATTCACTCAAACTACCCGAAGGCCTGGCCGACCTTTCCTACCCGGAGCTCGACCAGCTGGCCGCCGAGCTGCGCGAGCGCATTTTGGAGGTGGTGGGTCGCACGGGTGGTCACCTGGGCTCAAACCTGGGCGTGGTCGAGCTCAGCCTGGCCCTGCACCGGGTTTTTGACAGCCCCCGCGACGCCATCCTCTGGGACACCGGCCACCAGGCCTACGTGCACAAGATGCTCACCGGCCGGCTCAAGGATTTTGACAAGCTGCGCCAGGAGGGCGGGCTGTCGGGCTACCCCTCGCGCTCGGAATCGCCGCACGACTGGTTCGAAAACTCGCACGCGTCGACCGTGCTCGGCTACGCCCACGGGCTGGCCGTGGCGCGCGCGGCCGGCAGCGACCCCACCCAGAACGACCCAGCCCGCCGCGTAGTTGCCGTCATCGGCGACGGGGCGCTCACGGGGGGCATGGCCTACGAGGGCCTCAACAACCTTGGCCACAGCGGCAAAAACGTAATCATCGTCTTCAACGACAACGGCCGCTCCTACGCCCCGACGGTGAGCCGGCTGTCGGAAAGCCTCATCCACATCCGCTCCAACCCCACCTACATGCAGCGGCAGCGACGGCTCGAAGAGATGGCCGAAAAAATCCCCTGGGTGGGCGAGCTGCTGCACCGCGGAATCGTGGCGTCGAAAGCCGCCATACGCGAGATGTGGGAGCCCACTGCCTTCTTCGAGATGCTCGGCATCCACTACCTGGGCCCCTTTGACGGGCACGACCTGCCGGCGCTCGAAAGGGAACTGGCCAACGCCCGTGAGTTTCCGGGTGCGGTGGTGCTGCACGTGCTCACGCAGAAAGGACGCGGCCACGCGCCTGCCGAAAACGACCCCATCAAGGCCATGCACGACACCTCCGAGCTCAAGGCCGGCAGCTACACCGAGGCCTTCAGCAAGTGGCTGGTCAGGGCAGCCGAACAGCGGCCCGAGCTCATGGCCATTACCGCCGCCATGCCCGACTCAACCGGCCTGCTGCCGTTCAAGGATCGCTTTCCCGATCGCTTTCTCGACGTGGGCATAGCCGAGCAGCACGCCGTGACGGCCGCCGCCGGCATGGCCATGGGCGGGCTCAAACCGGTTGTGGCCATCTACTCCACCTTTCTTACCCGTGCCATCGACCAGGTGAACCTCGACGTCGGCCTGCACCGGCTACCGGTCGTGTTCTGCCTCGATCGGGCAGGCGTAACGGGCGACGACGGGCCGTCTCACCACGGCCTGCTCGACATGGTGCTGCTGTCCAAGGTGCCCGGCATGACCATCCTGGCGCCTTCGTCTTACCAGGAGCTCGAGCAGATGCTCGACGACTCGCTCGAGATCACCGACGGCCCGGTGGCCATACGCTGGGCCAAGACCGCGGCGCCTGTTGCCGGGGCCGGTGAGGTGGGCCGCGGACTGGGGGCGCGCCGGGCGCGCGCGGGCAGCCAGGTGTGCATCATAGGCGTGGGCAAAATGCTGGCGGCCGCCATGGAGGCGGCCGAGATCCTGGAGGCCGACGGCCTCAAGGCCACCGTCTGGGACCCGAGAGTGGTAAAGCCGCTCGACGACGAGTTGCTGGCCGACGCCGCCGGCCACTCGCTGGTGGTGACCATCGAAGACGGCTTCAAGGAAGGCGGTGCCGGAACGGCCGTGCGCGAAGCCCTGGCCGCACTGTCGTCGGAGGCCAAGGTGGTCGCGCTGGGTGTACCCGTTGAATACATCGCCCACGGCAAGCCCGATGACATACTGTCGCAGCTGGGCCTGGACGGCGCGGGCATAGCGGCCACCGTGAGGGCCGAGAGCAAGGGCGTTATTCCGCCCCGCGCCGCCGCTGGCTGAAAAGTCGCGGGCTGGCCGCTGCCGTCAGCCTGCAGCGAGCGTGGCCTTCAAGCCCGCCTCGAGCCCGACCTTGGCCTGGAAGCCGAGCAGCTCGCGCGCACGCGTTATGTTGAGCACGCGCCTGCGGGCGCCCTCGGGCTTATCCTCGTCCCATTCTATCGCGCCCTTGTAGCCCGTGAGCGCTGCCACCGAGTGGGCCAGCTCCTCGATGCTGGTCTCGCGCCCGCTGCCTACGTTGATCGGCGAGGGGTCGTTGATACAACGCGCGGCTTCAACGATGGCGCGGGCGGCATCGTCGAGGAACAGGAAGTCGCGGGTTGCCTGGCCGCTACCCCAGCAAACTACACTGCTGTCGCCAGCCTCCAGCGCCCCGCGAAAGCGCCTGATCATGGCCGGCACCACAAACGAGCGCTCGGGGTCGTCCGACATTCCCGGGCCGTAGACATTGGTGAGCACCAGCAACGCGGCGCTCAAGCCGTACTGGCGGTGGTAGCCATCGAGCAGCGACACCAGCAGGCGCGATGCCGTGGCGTAGCCGGCCAGCTCGGGCACTGGCGTGCCCGCCAGCAGGTCGCTCTCCTCGAGCGGCATGGGCGCGTCGGGCGCGTAGGCGTCGGCGCTGGCAACGGTCACCAGGCGCTCGACGTCAAACTTCCGGCAGGCCTCCACCATGTTCAAGGACATGGTGGCGTTGGCGTACAGATGCCGACCGGGGTTCTGGCGATGGGCGACTATGCCACCGCCCTCGCCGGCCAGGTGAATGACCAACTGAGGGGTGGTTTGTTCGAACAGTCGTTCGGTAGCCGCAGCGTCGGTGAGATCAGCCTCGGCGCGGCCC
>JACKQG010003526.1_pt1 | contig 19132 bp, 17 predicted proteins | sample 8237621 | NCBI WGS metagenome assembly JACKQG01 (sample SAMN15677084, study PRJNA649215) | marine metagenome | biome: marine; feature: Black Sea; material: saline water; isolation source: suspended particulate matter (SPM) from the Black Sea western gyre | collected 2013-06-09/2013-06-10 | depth... | reverse complement strand
GCTTCATCTCCAGCCCACCAAAGCTCAAATACCTTGGCCAGAACATCCCCCAGTTCACACGCCGGCATGCACCCATTGGCACCGCGCGTAATCTCAGTTGGCATATGCTTGCCCGCCGAGCCACTGAATATCGTTTTCAGCTTATCACCGGCCAGCCGTTTTACTTCAGCGATATGTGGGGGAGGCGGATTCCGTTCCTCCTTGACGTACTGGATATTTGGCACATCGTCGATTAACTGCGCAATCTGTTCACCGTTAAGCGGAGAGTGCCCGCTCGCATTCTGCACAAATATAGGACCGTCAAATACCTCCGCTATTCGGTGGAACATATCAATAGCCAAATTTGCGCCCGCTGCTGAAGGCGCCATAGCGATAACGGCATCCGCTTTAGCTTTCTGCGCTGCTCTGGCGTAAAGCACACCCTGTAGCGTTGAAAGCCCCGAACAACCGAAGACGACAGGCAATCTGCCGTTCACTTCTTCAAGCACAGCGTCCAGATTCTTGATGCGCTCCGATTCCCCCAAAAAGTAGTATTCACCTACCATTACAGGCCATACAATTCCATGCTGTCCTGACTCACAGCAGAAATTTGCCACCCTTTTCAAATCCTCTGTATGGATTTCGAGCTCCTCAGTGTAAGGTGTAGGTAATAACCCAAACAACCCTTTCATAAGATCGAACTTAGCCATTTTTCCCTCCTCAACTTCTGATTAATCAAAATATATTTTACTGTACATCCTTTGATTGACTTGCGCAATATTCCGCCTGTTGTACGATATCAACTCCAACTTCAGCACTCCAAGTTTCCAACATCTTTTTGGTTACCGGCCCAACCTGGCCATCACCAATAGATTTATGTTCAAAGCGCGTTATGGGCAGCATGCAGAAGGGAGTGCTAGTTAGAAAAGCTTCATCAGCCCCTGCTACATCATACGGCTCTATGTCGCATTCTAAATAGGGGATGTCAAATTTTTTCGATAAATCTATTATATACTGACGACTTACTCCACGCAAGATATTATGTGGTTTGGCAGTCATCAGATATCCCGATTTCACGATGAATATATTAGAACCTGTTCCTTCAGTTAGATGTCCGCGTTCGTCGAGAAGAACTGCGAAAGCATCTGAGCCAACCCGCGCGGCTTCCAGGTTGGCTACTTGATAATGCACCCGACTGCGGTTTTTAATTTTCGGGTCAATGTACTGACTTGGAACATTGCGTTGACGCGCGACGAAGCAGTGGACACCGTTATAATAGAATGACGCCATACCTGCAAGATGAAATGTCAGCGGCCAACAATTTATAGAAACCGTTGGTTGTATGCCCTCGGGAAAGATTGAACTATACAATTTCAATGGTCCACGCGACACATTGTGTGTAATCTGAAAATCGATTTCCGCTGGAATACACTCACTATTGCGTTTCACGGCTTCGAGGGTGATGCGTTCCATTTCCTCAATCGTCATCCCGCAATCAATCTCGAGTATTTTAAGCCCGATATATAGCCGTTCTAAATGCTCACGTAGCAGAAACGGAACGTGTTGAAAAGTACGGGTTACTTCAAATACCATATCACCAAACATCAATGCTGAGTCAAAAATAGAAATTTTAGCTTCGGACTCAGATACAAATTTTCCGTTGAGATAGACTTGTCTTTGCATCGTTATAATTTTAACCTCCCACTTTAATTGTAGGTCGAAATTCAGACGCCGTTGCGAGCCTGCGAAGCAATCTCGACTTGATTTGTCGAATTTGGAAATTCGACCTACGTTGATTTAGTAGAACAGCAGAATTTGACTTGCCAAAACAAAAGTTATGTGATATATAAAAACCAAGTTTTTCCGAAAAACTTGGTTTTTAACCTGGAGGAATCAATAATGACTCACGAAGAAAACCATCTTAGAACGATCGAATTTCGGTATCCAGAATGGATTATTTGCAATGTTAGCCTGATGCCGGCGACATGGAACAAATACAGGGAAGACCTGGAAGATTTAGTGTTAAGGCACCCGATAATATTTGGCGAACAAAATAAGAATCCCAACAGAGAATACGGAAATTTCGGAGGCACGTACCAGGAAGGGACGCACACTGACAACTGGGGATGCGTGTGGCAAAATATAAGCGGCGGACTTGATGCGCTCGTGGTGGAACATTCTCTTTCGGACTGGTCAAAACTCGACACTTTTGTGCCCCCGACATCAGGCGGAATGCCTCATGGTTTTATGTATATGCGCTTGTATTACCTGCGCGGATTTGAAAACCTGATGATAGATTTCGCTGAAGATCCTCCCGAGCTTCACAAACTCATCGATATGGTATTAAATTATAACATGGTGGAAGTGGAAAAAATGCTGGCAAACAAACCGAATATGGTCGGTTTTGGCGATGACCTTGGGAATCAGACTAGCTTGCCAATGAGTCCAGAGCACTTCAGAAAATATCTGAAGCCCTGTTACGCAAAAATTTTTGGCGCATGCAGAGATACAGGCGCGCATGTGTATCTACATTCTGATGGGCATATTCTGGAGATAATTGATGACCTCATAGATTGTGGAGTTACTGTCATAAACCCACAGATTCGCGCTAATACGTTAGATGGCTTAGTGAAAACCTGTAAAGGAAAAGTCGCTGTCAATCTCGACCTCGACCGGCAGTTGTTCCCATTCTGCACGCCAGAGGAAATCAATGAACACGTAAAAGAGGCGGTGGTTAAGTTGGGTTCCAAAGAAGGCGGATTGATGTTGACCGCAGAATGCGAACCTGATGTGCCACTCGAAAATATTGAGGCTGTATGCCAAGCCCTTGAGAAATATAGGCTTTACTATCAATAAGGGTGATAAGTGTTCGCTTCGCTCAGCGGTTTACTTCGTAAACCGCCTGAGTGATTTATCACTCATCATGTTTCACAGTTCACATCATACCGCCCATATTCCTTCCCCGCTTCATACATTGCCCAAAGATTTTCCATTGGCACACCTGGCGGGAGGTTATTGCCTTCCCGTAACACAAATCGTCCGCCTTCCATGACACCAGAAGTCAGAATTCGTTTCACTTCAGCGCGCACTTCATCGGGAGATGCTGTTTGCAGAATCATAACTGACGGACCGCCGTATATCTGGGCATCGGGACCAAGCTGTTTTCGCAACCAAGAAAAATCGACAGGAAAGCCGGTGTCAAAACTCTGGATATTAAACGTATCGCGAAGAAATCGGAAGTGATGTGTGGCATCTCCGCAAAGGTGAATAGAATTCGGACCGCCTTCTGAAAATTCGTTGATTAGGCGTTTGTGGAATGGCAAAATGTATTCTTTGTACATTTTGGGGGAAATCAGTTGGATGGAATCATCCGCGAAACCCCAACCAAGAGTTTTCAATGGTTGACCGAGCTTCTGGCGATAAGCTTTGATGCGAATAATTGTGGCTTCTGTGATGTAATCGAGAAGTTGCAGAGCGTATTCGGTATCTGCTAACAGGTCGGTCATAAACTCCGTCGCCCCGCGCAGATTGCAAGCAATACTCACCGGTCCGTCAGTACCGGCGCCTGCCAGCCCTACGTTGGCAATGGGCAACCCCTTCCATATATAGCCCTCCTCCTGTTTCTGTTTAAAATAATCGTAAAACTCCCAATTTTTCTTCATAGCGCCGCCGGTGAATGGGTCAGGAATGCCCCGGTCAAAAAGCATCCGTTTTTTATCATCATCCTTGAGCAGCGTCGCAACATCCGGCACTTGCCCTGGATAATATCGCATCTCACAGCCAAACCATGCTGCTTCATAGTAATTTTGAAAATCGACGTACACATTCCATCCGTTTTTGGGCAATCCCATCTCCGCATCTTGAGGCACGTTATGTCGCACCCAATCCTGATGCTCCAACTGCCGTTCCATCATGATTTGCGGGTCATTGGAATATTCCTCGAATTCAATGCCCCGCGGATTCGTCTCATGCCCGAACATCGTATATCGCGGGTTAATGCCGAAAATAATCGGCACCCTAATGGGTTCACGCCGATGATAAGCATCCCAAACTTCTTTTACTTCTGCGTTGTGTTGTTCAAAATCAAATTTTTTCATTTTTGAATTTATTAAGATTGATGTTTTCAAGTATTAATGGTTGGATGATTGGATGCTTGGAAGGTGACCACGAAATCAACTTCCAAGCCAAATCATCATTTGCCAAAGCTAATGTAACATTGTCGAGTTAATGTATTCGGGTTTATTATTGCGAAACCCTCTGCGCGGGCAGCTTCTTCTAAAGATTTAGCGAAAAATATCATCCCACATCTGCTCCATTTCCCGAATATTGTCTTTAGTCACAACGCGAATGGGGCCATATTTGACATTGACTTTCCCAACACCAATAGAAATGAGACCATCAGATGGAAATTGATTTTTCTCCAGGACATCAAGCCCCGCTTCTAAAACCGTGAGCGCTCTTTGATACGGCATCTCATCAACTTCGATAACGTGTTCACCTTTGAAAATCAATCTACAGGATTCTTTTCCCGCTCCCACTCCCGCAGTTATTATTCCCTTCTTTTCAACATGGACAAATCCTTTTCTTCTCCATTTAGGTTTATAAATCAAATTACTGATTTGCACGGCTCGTACTGCGCCGACCGCAAACTCACTATCAGATGCAATGACAGCCTGAATATTTCCGGCATATTTTCCGATAGTTGCGCTAACTACCTCGAAAGCAGCATCCGCCCCAGATACCTGTGGACTGGAAACGACCTGGATTTCCTGTTGATATTGGTCAAGCACTTCATAAATGCCACGGACTATTTTACGAGGTTTCTGAGCGACAGTAGCGCTCTCTAAAACAATGACATTCCATTTATCAGCGGGTTTCTTTAACGGATACCATAACTTTAGGATTTCTACTACTTGCCCTGCCGCTTTTCTGCCTAAATCGGTCTCATTAACTTTGATGTGTCCAACAACAGGCACATCTGTTGGAAGTCTATCCAACGATATTACAGGCACTTTCCAACGACGAGCTTCTCTGAGAATCGGATATATTTTAAAACTTACGGGCTTAATAATCAAAACTTTTATGCCCGCTTTTAACATCTTTTTAACGCCGGCTAATTCTCTAGCAACGGGAATCAACGACCTATCACCAGATTGAACATCGTTCCACAGGATTTCGACACCATACTTCTCCGAGTTCTCCATCAACGCCTTTTTCATTAAGGTGTATACGGGAAAAGTTGTTGAATCTACACTAACACCAATTTTTGTCATTTCTTCTTTCTTATCGCAGGTCAATGCGCTAAAAATGAGAATAATAGTAAAGATTTGAGGAAGTATGTGTATTTTTTGATTGATAATCATTTCGTGATGAAAATCGGATTGCTCTAACGTCCGTTGCCCATCTGCTGGAAATTGATAATCTCCATTGTTTCCTCACCCATCCCCATCGCGTAGATTTGATTTCGCGTGAGATAATTGACTATATCCTCACCAATATACAGGGAGGCGAAAATAGGAATGATTGTCTTGCCCATGTACTCCGGGAAATAATCTTCAATTTGCGCTAATGCCTCAATAAACCCGTCGATATAATCAATTCTCGGCGTTGATTTCGTCTCATTGATAATCACCTGATTTTCTCCGGCAGCTATAACATCGAACTCTCTGCGTTTTGCACGGTCTTTTTTGTTTCTGACTTGTCTGCGAACCATGAAGTCTTCAATCCCACTGAAATTGAAATATTCTTCGGCAATACGAGGAATATTGGGTGCAACGATGTCTTCGACAATCGTTCCCATTTTATGTGCCAATTCACCCCATTGTTTGTTCATACGCTTTCGATGTTTGGCATTTCAATACCTCCCTGCCTCCAATATTCCATAAACCCATTCTACCAATCATCAATTTGATGATTGGCTACACTTTGCGATAAATAGAACGCAGTTATTTATACCTTATCCAAAGAATCATTAAGTGCAGCAACAATTCTATCTGCTTCTGTCTTAGTCAATATCAACGGCGGAGCAAGATATAGGATGTTTTCATCTCCATCTGCGGCGTAGCTGACGCGACCCACAAAAATACCGTGTTCTTTCATCAGTTGTTGTACTCGTTTCGTTTTGGCTGTAGAAAGAGGAGTTTTACCATCTTCGACAAGTTCGATGGCAATAATTAGCCCTTTACCTCTTACATCTCCCACGATAGGCAGACGAGTTAATTCTTTGAGATGGCTTATCAGATAGTTACCGACCTGCTCTGCATTCTCACAAAGTTTTTCTTCTAACATAATCTTCAAGTTAGCAAGACCCGCCGCACAGCATACGGGGTGGCCGCCATAAGTGCTTACCTGTGCAAATTCCAGTCTATCTTCAGGTTTTCCTGTAAATGCCTCAAAAATATGTTCTTTAGCAACACATGCGCCCAGGGGCAGATAACCGCTAGATATGCCTTTGGCGAGAGTGATAATGTCCGGTTGAACATTCCCATAAGCCGAAGGCGTTGGTGAGCGAAGCGAACATCTCTGATGGGCAAACAACGTGCCGGTCCGTCCAAAACCTGTGATTACTTCATCCAGGATAAGCAGTATTTCATATCGGTCACAGATGTCCCGGAGTTTCGGGAGATATTCATCCGGCGGCACAATCACGCCACCGCCCCCAATGATGGGTTCTACAATCACAGCTACGACAGTATCAGGCCCCTCGGATTGAATAGTGCGTTCAATTGCGTCCGCGCATGCTATATTGCATTCAGGATAAGATAAGCCGTATGAGCATCGGTAACAGTAGGGCGGATGCACATGACAAAAACCGGGCAAGAGCGGTTCAAACTTTCGGCGTCTGGGAGTTTGACCAGACGCTGATACTGCACCATAAGTAAAACCGTGATATCCCCGATACAATGAAATAACCTTATAGCGATTCTGCCCCTTGTATTTTTGTAATCCATATTGCCGAACCATCTTTAAGGCTGTTTCATTGGCTTCTGAACCGCTATTGACAAAAACGACGCGGTTAAGGTCGCTTTTTGATTCACTGGAAGGAGAGCTTTTGAGAAGTGAAATGAGTTGCTCGGCTAACAATACTGGCGGGATAGTAACTTGGGTTTGCGGGTAGTAGGACAATTGCTTCATCTGCTCGTAGACAGCTTGGGCAACTTCGTGACGGCTGTAGCCGATATTGACATTCCACAGCCCCGAGAAGGCATCCAAATATTCATTACCTTCAGAGTCTACAACCGTGGTGCCATGTGCCTCTGTTATCAACATTAGTTCTTGTGTCTCAAGCAGACTATGTTGAAACAGAGGATGCCACGCATGTTTTTCGTCAAGGGAAAGATAATCTTTTTTTGAATGTTCCATTTTAGGTTATAGTTCCTCCAATTGTTCAGCTTGATCAGCTATAATTAGTTCATCAATAATTGGATCCAAATCTCCATTCATGATAGCATCTAATTGATGCAGAGTGAGATGGATGCGATGCTCGCTTACCCGTTTCTCGTAAAAATTATAAGTGCGAATCTTTTCGCTACGTTCGCCGCTTTTTACCATTAATTTTCGGGCAGAAGCCCGTTCGGCGTCTTGCTCCGCTGTCATCTGTTCAAGCAAGCGTGAACGAAGAACCTTCATCGCCTTCGCTTTGTTTTTATGCTGAGACTTTTCATCCTGGCAGGCGACAACCAAACCTGTGGGAATATGCGTAATCCGAACAGCGGAGTCCGTTGTGTTTACACTTTGCCCTCCTGGCCCCGATGAACGATAGCAGTCGATTCGCAGGTCTTCAGGGTCAATTTCGACTTCAATCTCTTCTGCTTCCGGTAAAACAACGACAGTAACCGTAGATGTATGTTTCCTTCCGCTTGATTCTGTAACAGGAACCCGCTGAACACGGTGAACACCGCCCTCGTATTTCAAGCGACTGTAAACACCTTTTCCTTCAATTGAAAAAACGATTTTGTCAAAACCACCAAGGTTGCTGGGATGTGAATCATAAATATCCACCTTCCAACCGTGATTTTCTGCGTATCTACCGTACAGGCGGAATAGATCGCCCGCAAAGAGCCCAGCCTCTTCGCCCCCAGCAGCCTTACGAATCTCCATGATAATGTTTTTCTCATCATTTGGGTCTCTGGGTATAATCAGGATTTTTAATTGATTTTCCAGAACATCTCTCCGCTCATAGAGTGATTCTAATTCATTCTTCGCCATTTCTACAAATTCATCATCGTCTTCTAATTCAATTAAAGCTTCGGTTTCCTCAATCTCTTTTAAAGTTTTCTTATATTTCTCAAAAGCGGAAACTATCGGCGATAAGTCTGAATATGTCTTTGCATATTCCCGATAAGTGTTATGGTCTGAAAGCACTTCCGGGTCAACTAACTTTTTTTCTAATTCTGTATATTGATTTTTTATTTCTTGTAGTTTTTCAAGCATTTTTATCACCCGTGTTTTTTAGGATGTTTCTATCTGTTTTTTCAAACGCGCAAGTTCAGCTTCAAGCGCTTTCCTGGCAACGATTTCCTGCTGCCATTTTTCAGTCATTTGTTGTTGTGCCTCTTCAGCTTTTCGCCGCGCTTCTTCGGCTTGTTGTCTCGCTTCTTCAGCCTTTTGCCATTTCGTTTGAACTTTTCTTCTGGCTTCAGCTTCTTCAAGCGGTGTTAGCAATCGCTTGCCCGTTTGCAAATCTATCAAAAACAACGTTTCTTCCTGATGAACTAATTCCATATCAAGAACTAAGCTACGCAAGCGTCCTTCAGAGGAAACTATTGGTTCATATCGTCCTTCGAAAAGACGGTATCCCTGAAGCGCAGGTTGCAAATACTCTCCCAATGGGTCGAAAATGAAATATTCGCTCACTTGTAATGATTCATAAAGTTCTTTCTTCCGGAGAATATCATCTCTACGAGTGCTTTTGGAAGTTAATTCGACAACCACGTCGGGCGATTTTTCTTCCTCCCAAATCTTATAGATACGCCTGCGCTTCTTGGGAACTCCTTTAACTACGAAAACATCAGGCGCAACACTATCAGTTGGAGTTCCCTCTGTGTAATACATCAAAAGATTGCCCGATACATAAACATCCGGCGTATCTCTATAAAAATCCCGCAACGCTAAAATAATATCTACCATTAAATCTCTATGAATATCTGTTTCTGCCATTGGTTTACCGTCCGATTCTGGGTAAAATGGTTCTTCTGTGGAGATAGGCAATTCTACCTCTCTCGCCGCAATAATCGTATTCAATTCGCTACTATGAGCAGGCATTTGTTGCACCTCCGTATGGCCTCTGTTTTTGTTCTCTTGATTCAATCACGCTGAATATTTTCTCAAGCACAATATTCGCTACATCAAACTTAGAGAGTAATGGTAGCTTTTCCAGCGCGCCGTTTTTGTCAATTAAAGTTACGATGTTGGTATCCACATCAAAACCCGCGCCCTCTTGCAGAACGTTGTTCACAACAATTAAATCCAGTTTTTTTTTCATTAATTTCTCTTGAGCGTTGGGAATTTCATCTTCTGTTTCCGCGGCGAAACCAACGAGGATTTGCGATTTTTTTAAGGCTCCGAGCTCCATGAGAATATCAGGGTTTCGTTGCAGATTCAGGACTAATTCATCTGCCGTCTTTTTTATCTTGTGCGATTTTGTCTCATACGGTCGATAGTCTGCAACTGCCGCTGCCATGATTATGATATCGGCCTCATCAGCACAGGCGAGTGTTGTGTCACGCATCTCCATTGCTGTTTCGACAGGAATCAATTCTACTCCCTGCGGAGCTTGAAGATAAGTCGGTCCGCTAATCAGTGTTACTCGTGCTCCGCGATATTGTGCAGCTTGGGCGATAGCATAGCCCATTTTGCCGCTGGATTTATTACTGATAAATCGAACTGGGTCGATATATTCACGGGTCGGGCCAGCAGTAACTAATACTCGTTTGCCGGCAAAATCCTTCTTTTGTGTGAGAATCGCTTGAATGTGCTCAATGATTTTGTTGATATCCTGTAATCGCCCTTTCCCTTCGTATCCACATGCCAGTCTACCCTCTTCAGGTTCCGCAATTTCAACGCCGCGGGATTTTAGAATCTTAAGATTCTCTTGCACAACGGGATTGGTATACATATAGCAATTCATAGCGGGCGCTATTAAAATCGGACAATGCACCGAAATAGCGGTTGTCGAGAGCATATCATCGGCAATCCCGTGTGCCAATTTGCCGATGATATTTGCCGTCGCGGGTACGATAGCAAGCAAATCTGCACTATCAGCCAATTCAATGTGAACCGGCTTCCAACTCAAATTTTCAGCAAATAAGTCACAAAAGACAGGATTTCGCGATATCGTCCGAAATTGTAATGGCGCAACGAGCTTAGTCGCATTTTCCGTCATCACTACATACACTGACACATCAAGTTTGACCAACTGGCTCACCAGGTCAATAGCCTTATGAATAGCGACGCTACTGGTAACACCGATAATAATATTTCTGTCTTTGAGAAGCATATTTATAAAATTCCTCTTCGTTTCTTTTGATCAAACTTTTCTTTCTAAAAGAAAAGTTTGGTCAGATTCCTTCCTCTGGATCTTCCTCTGCAAGAAATATATCTCTATCATCGATATATTCTTCATCAAGCAATGACTCACTCTGTTCTCCAAGTTCTTCTTCAGGTACAGGTGGTTCAAAAGATATTAGTTCCTTAGTATCTCCGGGTTCCTCAGGCTGGATGATTCTGTAATCCAATTTATTCAAAAGCAATTCTTCCAAGGCTATAGTCGTTTCCTTGAGCGCTTCTGTTTTGATTATCGGCAATTTCCGCTTCTCATTCAAATATCTGGCGCGTTTAGCTGCCATATTGGCAGCAAGAAATTTGTTATCAACAATATCAAATAAATCTTCGAGGATGACTACATCAGACATTTATATTTTACCTCCAAATTTGTATTTTATGGCATTTCCATACTTAACCCTGAATAACCAAAAATATTAGGAATCAAAAGTTAAATTCATTTTGAACCTGTTTTAAAACATATTCATTCACGCGACATTTAGCAGCAGCGATTATACATCTCACATTTTCAACAGATTTTTCAATCTGATTATCGTAGTTAAATACGATATAATCATAGTTATTTATATAACTAATCTCGGACTTTGCAATTAAAAGTCGCCGTCGGATATCGTCATCCGATTCCGTCTTCCGATTTCTTAATCTCGTTTCCAGTGAGGTTTGCGATGGTGGCAGGATGAAAATAAAAACACCATCAGGATACAACCTCCGAAGCTGGATTGCACCTTGAACTTCTATCTCAAGGAGAATATCCTTGCCACTCTGAAGATTATCCTCCACAACTTTCTTTAGCGTTCCATAGCGATGATTTCCATATACTGCCCATTCAGCGAATTCACCCGATTCAATTTTACGCTGAAATTTTGCTTCGCTAAAAAAATAATAGTCCACGCCATTCACTTCACCTGCCCGTGGCTCACGGGTAGTAGCGGAAATAGAAAAACTCAAATTCGGTTCTGTATTGCGGAGAATTTTGGTAATGCTAGTTTTACCTGAACCAGAAGGGCCAGAAATGACGATTAATGAACCGCGTTTTCTTATCATTCCAAATACCGTTTAAATGCTGGATTTCTAAATTATCCGATTTTTACTAGACCGCTCTATTTACCAAAGTCAAATTACACTTGTTAAAATATAGCATTTTTCTGCCATGAAGTCAATGAAAATTTCCTATCATGAGGAATTTGTGTCCTATCATTTTAGATTGACTTCAATGAGAAACTAATATAAAATATAATCCATTATTTCTAAATTTGTACATCAAATGAAAAGGTGAAAAATGAAAGCATTGATAGAAAAAGCCGATGTTTTAATAGAAGCCCTGCCTTATATCAGAGCATTTTATGGGAAAACCATAGTAATAAAATACAGCGGAAGGGCGATGGAAGATGAGACACTCAAGCACAGTGTTATGCAAGACATTGTATTAATGAAGTATGTGGGTATGAATCCTGTCGTTGTACATGGCGGCGGCCCGCAAATTAGCGGAATGATGAAGCGGTTAGGTAAGGAAGCGAAATTTATCCAGGGGTTGCGTGTCACGGACAGGGAGACGGTTGACATAGCAGAAATGGTATTAGCAGGGACCATTAACAAAGATATAGTGTCGCTTATAAATCAGCACGGTGGGAAAGCAGTAGGATTATGCGGCAAGGATGCGAATCTCATTCAAGCGCAGAAACATTTTGCAAAAGTGACATCAGACACAGGCGAACAGATTATGGCTGATATTGGATTTGTCGGAGACATAGCTAATGTCAATCCAAAGATTATTCAGGTGCTTGATGCAGAAGGTTTCATCCCCGTCATCGCGCCCAACGGCGTTGGTGAAGATGGGCAAACATACAATATCAACGCGGACACTGTCGCTGGTGAGATTGCCGCAGCGTTACGCGCAGAAAAACTGGTCGTCTTGACTGACACGCGCGGCATATTGCGCGACAAAAATGATGGAGATTCTCTAATCCCTACACTTGATATTTCAGAAGTCGAAGAGTTAATCCAGAGCGGCGTAATTGAGGCAGGAATGCTGCCCAAAGTCGAAGCTTGTATTACCGCGTTGAATGCAGAAGTCAAAAAAACGCATATTATTGATGGACGTATCAGCCATTCAATCTTGCTTGAAATTTTTACGGAAAAAGGTATCGGAACGGAGATAGTCAAAGCCAAATGATAACATTATTTGAGGATTTTCTTACGTTCTCTTACACACGAGTTTTTCACTTAGAGACAAATTTCATTTAACGAGAACTGTTAGGGAATAAAACGTAAAACGTGAAACGTAAGGCAGATAAGTAATTACGTTTTACGCCTTACGTTTTACGCCATAACTGAAAAAGTAGTACTTACAGGTATTAATCCTAATTCAATTAATGAATGTGACAACGCTAAGTTAATCACTAAGACTTCGGAAGTCTATTTACTCCCCCAAAATATCCATTTAGGCAAAAATATCCACCACCGGACAAGTGAAACCTGGAATAATATCTTCCCCAGAAAGCGCATCATTTATACCCAATACTTCGGTTTTGGAATTGAGACGATAAACAGTTACCGTCTGCGCTCCAGGGCGCACTACCCAAATCAGCGGAACGCCAGCATGTTGATATTCCTGAACCTTTGTTTGAATTTCACTCTCTGAATCATTCGGAGAAACCACTTCCACCGCTAAATCAGGTGGGAAGGGTATATACTTCCTTGGCACCTCCGTGATACGTTCCTTCCTTACAAATGAAACATCTATTCCTCGGACAGTATCTTTTTCTTGTTCTTCCGTCGCATGTTTGATAATAAAACCTGTTTCAGCGGCGAATACCTTTCCCAAATCCTGATTCTTCACATAAATCAACAGGCGCGCTAGGATTTCGGCTGCAATAGCTCCATGTTCTCCACCTGTTGGCGCCATTTGTACAAATTCCCCCTTTACTAACTCACAACGCCCAAACTTAGGCGCGATTTTGAAAAACTCTTCTGCTGTCATCCATTGCTTAGGCTGAGATTTTTTGGGAGACTTAATACTTTGAAGTGAAGTCTCTACGGAAATTTCATTTGTTTGTACTACTTGAGCTTCAGTAGTAAACATTAATTCCACCTCCCCAAAGTTCCGAACAATTAAAATGCCGACATTGCCTATTATGACTTTGGTAGATTGCCCCAGGCTAAGATTCTCTTTCGGCTTTCCCCGACTGCAAGTCGGGCGTCCAGGACGCCTTGCTTCAGCGAGGGCTTCCGCCGACAGAGAAAGTTAGTCTAGCATTGCATCTCAATTTTAATTTACCAAAGTCAAGCTATATTGTGCTTTATTTTCCAGTTCCAATTCAAGTGCGCGTACAATCTCTTTTTACTTTCTCTACAACTCTATCATTTGGGAATCTCCTTTTTCAAACGAGGTGGCAATGGCAGGTTAGTTTAAAAACAATAAAGCCCGAACCGGCCAACTTGTCGATTCGGGCTTTATTGTTGCGCTAAGTTAAAAGCTTTTATTGTTGTTTAATTTTTCCCCAAACTGCTGGTATCTTGCCAACAGCATCAACTGCCGTATCTTGTAACAGATACGCTAAGTCAGTATTCATCAGTTCGACGATTTCGGCTGCGGTTAAACCTCGATTGTAGATTACGACATCATCGATCATTCCATCGAAGTAAGCGTCATTTCCTGCTTCCCCGCTAACGCCTCGACCTACTCCTATTTCAATCGGCGAACCTTCGAAGACCAGAAACGGCGGCTCTGCCGCAATTTGATCAGTCTGATCGGTTACATCGGTAATGTCTTCGCCATTTACATAAGCTCTCTGATTAGTTGGAGCGCCAGGCGCCATGCAAGTCATAGCCACATGAATCCATTCTCCTGTAGCTGGAATAACGCCAGCGGTGGCGAAATAATTTTCCGCGCCTTCAGTGCAACGTCCCCAAGTCAGATCAGTATCGCTGGTTGTGGCAACACGCCAGGAGAAGTTTGCTCCCCATCCAATCATCTCGCCCTTCCAGGCAACAGCCGCGTGATTAACGCCGACATTGACATTTATCCATGCTGCGATGGTCATACCTTCAGGCAAATGCAGACTGGGGTGATCTGGAATCTCAACATAATCATCCACTCCATCAAAACTTAAGACAGTACCACCGTAGAACGCGCCACCGCCTTTAACATCAGTACCAGTACCACCGCCTTTAACTTCAGCACCTGTAGCGCCGCCTTTAACTTCAGCACCTGTAGCGCCGCCTTTAACTTCAGCACCTGTAGCGCCGCCTTTAACTTCAGCACCTGTAGCGCCGCCTTTAACTTCACCAGGGCCAGCACCGCCGCGGATGACGCCATGGTTACTGCCAACAGAGTCTACGGCTAAACCATCGGTGAAAAGCCATGCCGAAACCATGCCATCAACGATATCGAGCCCAGCATAAGCGCTCGCGCAAATCATTGCGCTAAATGCAATGATGGTTAAAACTATACGCATTTTTTATCCTTCCTTTCATTTTAGTTTTTATTAGTCCCATAGGACTTTACATGAAGGGCTCGTTCAGTCCCTTCAAGCTCTTATTTTTTAATCTTTCCCCAAGTTGTTGCAATTTTGTTGTTTACATTCACAGAACGGGAAAATGGTAAGCCTTTGGTCATAACGTCCTTGATTTCATTTGCATTTAAGCCTCGGTTCCATATTCCGATTTCATCAATCATACCGTTGAAATAAACGTCATTTCCTGCTTCCCCGCTAACGCCTCGACCCACACCTATTTCGACAGGCACACCTTCGAAGACCAAGAAAGGAGGCTGTGCTGTAAGGTTGTCAGCCTGACCGGTTACATCGGTAATATCTTCACTATTTACATAGGCTCTTTGGTTCGTCGGAGCGTCAGGTGATAAGCAAGTCATAGCCACATGAATCCATTGTTCTGTATCTGGAATGACACCATCTGTTGCGAAATAATTTTCCGCGCCTTCAGTGCAACGTCCCCATGTCATGCCAGTATCAGAGATTGTGCAAACACGCCACGAGAAGTTTGCCCCCCATCCAACCATCTCGCCCTTCCAGCAAATAGCTGCATGGTTACCACCAACAGTGACATTTATCCAAGCGGCAATAGTTAAACCTTCGGGGAAATGTAGGGATTTATCATCAGCAATCTGGACGTAATCGTCAACACCGTCAAATTTAAGAGCTTTACCAAATTTACCGTTTACATATACAGGTCCGCCCTTCAACGGCGCGCCTCTCAAATCACCATCATTTTCTTCGATATCGTCTTCGATATCTCCATCGAACTTCCATGTAGAAACTATACCATCAGCGATATTTACCTGTTTTGGATTACCCTGGGGTTTGTTTTTATTAACAGGGGGTTTTGATTTGCCTTCCATAAGTAAACCATCATTACCAATAACGTCGTCCTTGGTATCGCCATCAAATTGCCATGTAGAAATTATGCCATCATTGAGGTTTACTGGGCCCGATTTAACGCCAGGTTTGTTTACAGGTTTGGCAGGAAGTGTTGAGCCACCCATGAAGTTACCATCATTTTTTCCGATACTGTCTCTGAGATTTCCATCAAAGAGCCATGCAGAAACCAGTCCATCAGAAATATCTGCATAAATTCCCCCTGGACTTTTTATAATTAAGCAAACCAAGATTACCGTAATAAAGGAAAACTTATTCATTCTTTTCCCGTCCTAATATTCTGATTGCAGGTTCGGAAATTCATCGGCACTTTTTAATTTACCATTTTACCATCCCGATGTCAAGAAAATATTCTCATTGTCAGAAATTCCCCACGAGAGATTTTCCGTCCCGAATGTAGCTGAAGTCGCAAGACTTCAGGAATTCGGCTACATCCCAAGACTTAGGGAGTTCAGCGGCGTAGCTGAAGTAATGTCATTGCGAGGAACGAAGCAACCTGAGACTTCAGCCCGATTTTTTGCAAATTCGGCTACATGCACTACTGAATTTTTATATTCCCCCAACTTGCGGCTGTCTTACCTAAGTGACTTACCGACGTTGGATTCATAGACAATTTAATCTCTTCGGCTGTTTTAGCAAAATTAGAAATTTTTACCTCATCAAGGGACCCTTGAAGATAATATGAACATCACCCAGACCAGTCACCAGCGAAATGTACTGGATTTGTAGTGCTTTGAATTTTACCTGCTGCTCTTACCACGTTTTCATCCTGTTCCCCATTAATGTAAAATTTAATTTCCGTGCCATCGTAAGTTACAGCGATGTGAGTCCATTCATTGAGTTTTACCTGACCGTGGGAGAATTGATGATCTGACGGTTCCACGCCATATAATTGGATGGTGACCTGCGATGTCAAATCAAGCCGCAGATAATATGATGATTTTTTCTGAATAATCGTCGGTCTACCTGGACTAATCTCCTTGGGAAACACCCACGCTTCCAGCGTGATAGCGTTTTGAATGTCCATGTCTGGCGAATGCGGGACATCAATCCAATGTGGATGTGTATTACTCCCAGCAAATGTCAGTCCCTTGTTTACTTTGCCCTCGTTCCACTGAATTCCTGGGTCGTTAAATTTTCCGTCGTTGCCGCTACCTGTAGCTTCCTGGACTATATCGTCGTTCTCTTCATCAAAATTCCAGATGAAGGTTTTCTTTTCGGCAGCGTAGATATTTGTCATCAATGCTAATGCAACGAAACATGATATAGATATTATAAACCAAACTCTTAATTTTAACCCAAGGTGTGCAGCACTGTGGTTCAGCATATTCGATTCCTCTCTGTAATAATACAAATATGGTAAAAAGTATATCATAACCAACGCCTAACTGCAAGGAAAAAGTCAAAATTCAGAAATTCCCCACGCGAAAAAGTAGTGGAGTTTTTTGCCGAATTCCCGAAGTCTTGCGACTTCGGCTACGGAAATTCTGCTTTGTAGTCAAAGTTCGAAGCATACTGATAGAAATTCCCCAGTGGTTGAGCTATTTTAAACACCAACGTGGGGAATTTCTAATTTATTTTAAAATTTTTATTGCTTTTGGGTTGCATTTATTGTATAATACCATTGTCAAATTTGTTCTAAGAAAAAACGTACTAGTTCCCCGATGTCGAACGGTCATTTTGGCTGTATTTGATAATCGGTGAGAATTTTAGTTCAGGAGATGAGTTCCTGAGTTTGTAACAATCCAAATATATTTATATGGAGGAAAAAATGAAGAGACTTACGCTACTGAGCGTTGTGTGCCTTATGAGCCTTTTCATAGCGGCACAGTTAAGCGCACAGGAAAAAATTACGGGTCCCTGGCTGATAGTAATAGCGCCTTGCGAAGTTGGTCAAGGCGGCGAGGCTTCAAATGAACTTGATCAAATTGCAGCCGCCGCAGAGTTAGGCTTGCCCTTTGTGAAAGGTGCTGTTAAAGATGGTGTTACCGAAGCTTCTGTTGCCGAAAACGGCGCGAGCGCAGGCGATCCAGTTGGTGATTTATTCTGGGTCGAAGCTGAGATTCCAGCCGAAGGCAGCGATAACATCCAAGATCTAATCAACGCAAATAAGGCTGATTGGGGAGGCGGATGGGCGGATCTTCCAGACGATATAAACGACTACTCCTTCTATGGTCTGATTAACATTGAGTCCGCCACCGACCAACCCGGCGTGATAATGAGAACGGGCACCGATGACTCTGTTAGAGTGTGGCTCAACGGAGAAGTTGTTTTTACCAATTCGGTGGATCGCGGTGCCAGTGACTACTTAGATGAGTTTGAAGTGAACCTGAATGCCGGTGATAACCGCTTGCTCGTTAAATCATGCGAGCTCGGTGGCGGTTGGAGTGTGTTCGCCGGTATCGAAGCAAACTATACCGCTGCTGGTAAAACATATGAAGATGGCCCTATCCCCACGGAACCGGAACCAGAACCGGGTGATAAAATTGAAGGTCCCTGGCTGTGGATTACTGCACCGACAACTGGTGGTATGTGTGGCGAAACTGCAACTGAGACCGATTGGCTTGCTGAAGCCAGTAGCGGCGAAGTAACTGAACAGATGATAGCCGATAATGGCGCCAGAGAAGGCAACGCTGTTGGAGATAAAGCCTGGACCTTAGGCAACATTGCCCCTGAAGGCGACAATAATATGGGTGACCTGATGGCTGAAATTGGTCTTGGTGATGAGGATAACACCGTTGCTTACGGTTTCACCAATTTGGATTCTCAGGGCGCTAAAGATACGGCAATGTTCGTAGGTAGTGATGATTCCATCAAAGTGTGGCTCAACGGTGAGGTTGTATGGGTAAATGCGGTGAACCGCGGCGCTAGTGATTTCCAAGAACATTTTGATATCACGCTGAAGTCCGGTAAAAATCTATTGTTAGTGGCAGTCTACGAATGCGGCGGTGGTTGGTCCGGATTTTTTGGTCTGGCTCAAGAAGTTGAAGTCAGCATTGTATCTGTAGAACCGGCTGGAAAACTGGTGACAACCTGGGGCGATATCAAAAAAGTACGTTAAGAAGTTCTTGATTATTATGTTTCTTAGCAAATGGCGTCTTGAAAAAGACGCCATTTTTATTTAACTATTAGCTTAATTCGCCAATGTCATATTTCTACCCGGTATAACCCTGTAAGGGGTGGAATGTTTATAG
>JACKQG010003525.1_pt1 | contig 19137 bp, 14 predicted proteins | sample 8237621 | NCBI WGS metagenome assembly JACKQG01 (sample SAMN15677084, study PRJNA649215) | marine metagenome | biome: marine; feature: Black Sea; material: saline water; isolation source: suspended particulate matter (SPM) from the Black Sea western gyre | collected 2013-06-09/2013-06-10 | depth... | reverse complement strand
CCTTCTGCTGAGAAGCCGTATACGCACCACCCCAAGAGACAACCGTCAACTCCAGATCACTCTGAGGCGCAGCAACGGGGGCGGCGCCCGGCCATGAGGCGTCGATGTCTGCAGTGGCCTCGGCGACGGTCTTGTCACCGTTGACAACAGCGGTGCCCTCGGTCCAGAACGTTCCGGCACCCACCTCACCGGGCATCAGGTCAGAGGCGTCGAAGCGGACCACGTCGGCGCTGACCAGGATGTCGAGGAACGACTGCTCCAACGGCTGGTAGACGCTCGGGTCCTGATTCTGCGCACCGGACAGGAAGCCCGACAGGCCCCCACCCTTGCGTTCGGTCTGCGCCACCTGACGCACCTCGGCATACTCGGAGGACGCGAAGTACTTCATGACCTCCCACACCTCGGGAGCGTCGCGGAACGCACCGACCAGGGTCCCGGCGCCCAGCACCGGAGAATCGCCCTTGACCGACGGGAAGTAGAAGGTGTCGACCGCATCCGGCGAACCATCGGCAAACGCCGTGCCGTCAGGGATGAACGCAGCGTAGAACGACGCCTGACGGTGCATCATGCAGTCGTCGTCGACAAGCGGCTGACCGTTGTCGCCGAACGGAGTGGCAGCAATGGAGCCACCCGACGCGTACACCATGCCCGACGTGTTCCACAGGTCCAGAACCTCGTTGAACACAGAAGTCACCTCAGGCGACGAAAACGCCAGATCACCGGCAACCCACTGGTCGTAGAGGTCGGCGCCGTACATGCGCAGCATCAGGTCCTCGACCCAGTCGGTGAACGTCCAACCGGTGGCCGGACCCGACTCGATACCGACACAGAACGGCGTGTCACCGTTGGCGATCATGTCGCCTGCCAGGGACTTCAACGCATCCCAGGACTCCGGCACCGCATAGCCCTTTTCGGCGAACTTGGCCGGCTTGTACCAGACAAGCGACTTCAGGTCCGACTTGGTCGGGATCCCGTACTGGGCGCCATCGACGTTGCCGAAAGCAGTCCACGCCGAAGACCAGTCGGCCTCCATGGCAGTGACCACATCAGCCGGAAGGGCAAGCACATACCCGTCACGGGCGAAGTCAGCCAACTTGCCAGGCTGCGGGAACACGAAGATGTCCGGAGCGTTGCCACCGGCAGCCTGCGCATTGATCTGATCAGCCGCATCACGAGCACCCGTATAGGTGATCTCGATACCCGAAGACTCCGCAAAGTGGTCCAGCGCATCCTGAAGGGCACCGGCCTCCTCATCAGAACTCTCAGGCCCAAACACCGAAACCGAAGTACCGGCCAGGTCCTGACTCGGGGCGGCGCCCGGCCATGAGGCGTCGATGTCTGCAGTGGCCTCGGCGACGGTCTTGTCACCGTTGACAACAGCGGTGCCCTCGGTCCAGAACGTTCCGGCACCCACCTCACCGGGCATCAGGTCAGAGGCGTCGAAGCGGACCACGTCGGCGCTGACCAGGATGTCGAGGAACGACTGCTCCAACGGCTGGTAGACGCTCGGGTCCTGATTCTGCGCACCGGACAGGAAGCCCGACAGGCCCCCACCCTTGCGTTCGGTCTGCGCCACCTGACGCACCTCGGCATACTCGGAGGACGCGAAGTACTTCATGACCTCCCACACCTCGGGAGCGTCGCGGAACGCACCGACCAGGGTCCCGGCGCCCAGCACCGGAGAATCGCCCTTGACCGACGGGAAGTAGAAGGTGTCGACCGCATCCGGCGAACCATCGGCAAACGCCGTGCCGTCAGGGATGAACGCAGCGTAGAACGACGCCTGACGGTGCATCATGCAGTCGTCGTCGACAAGCGGCTGACCGTTGTCGCCGAACGGAGTGGCAGCAATGGAGCCACCCGACGCGTACACCATGCCCGACGTGTTCCACAGGTCCAGAACCTCGTTGAACACAGAAGTCACCTCAGGCGACGAAAACGCCAGATCACCGGCAACCCACTGGTCGTAGAGGTCGGCGCCGTACATGCGCAGCATCAGGTCCTCGACCCAGTCGGTGAACGTCCAACCGGTGGCCGGACCCGACTCGATACCGACACAGAACGGCGTGTCACCGTTGGCGATCATGTCGCCTGCCAGGGACTTCAACGCATCCCAGGACTCCGGCACCGCATAGCCCTTTTCGGCGAACTTGGCCGGCTTGTACCAGACAAGCGACTTCAGGTCCGACTTGGTCGGGATCCCGTACTGGGCGCCATCGACGTTGCCGAAAGCAGTCCACGCCGAAGACCAGTCGGCCTCCATGGCAGTGACCACATCAGCCGGAAGGGCAAGCACATACCCGTCACGGGCGAAGTCAGCCAACTTGCCAGGCTGCGGGAACACGAAGATGTCCGGAGCGTTGCCACCGGCAGCCTGCGCATTGATCTGATCAGCCGCATCACGAGCACCCGTATAGGTGATCTCGATACCCGAAGACTCCGCAAAGTGGTCCAGCGCATCCTGAAGGGCACCGGCCTCCTCATCAGAACTCTCAGGCCCAAACACCGAAACCGAAGTACCGGCCAGCGAGTCCGGTGCGGCGGTGGTAGTCGGTGCGGCGGTGGTAGTCGTCGCTGCGGTAGTGGTCGTCGGCGTGGTGGTGCTGTCGCTGCCACACGCTCCGGCGATCAGCGCCAGCCCCAGCGCAACGGCCAGTACACCTGTCAGTTTGTGCTTCACGGATTTCCCTCCCTGGGTTGGTCAGGCCGAAAGGTCCGACGCCGGGGCGTTCCGAGGTTGGACCTAGTCGACCTCGTTGCACGCTCTGTAAGCGCTTTCATCAGAAGGCTTACATGCATCTGCGGCAGTTGTCAACCCTGAGGCCCAAGATCGCTCAGGCCAGAGGCGCCGTGGAGGAGCGCACGATCAGCCCGGTCGGGACCTCGACGTGTCTCGTCCTGTCCCCGCGCAGCTTCTCCAGGAGGAGCTCGGCGGCCAGCACCCCCTGCCGCGCCACCTCCTGGCGGACGGTCGTCAACCCGACCAGATCGCTCTGGTCATGGTCGTCGACGCCTACCACCGAGAGGTCTTCCGGGATCCGCAGGCCTAGGTCCCTCGCAGCGAGCATCACCCCGAAGGCCTGCTCGTCCGACATTGCGAACACCGCCGTCGGGCGGTCAGGGCGCTCCAGAAGTCGGCGCGAGGCCGTCCGAACCTCGTCGACGGAACTCCCGGCTTCGACCTCGAGGTCGGGATCGACGGGACAACCGGCCTCCTCATGTGCGTCGAAGAAACCCTGTCTGCGAAGCGGGGGTACCACGAAGTTCATCGCCCCGCTGAGCGGCATCATGATGAGTCCGATCCGTCGATGCCCCAGGGACAACAGGTGGGTGACCGCCTGCCGGGCCGCAGCGAGGTTGTCGATCGACACCGATGGAAAGTCGTCGTACCGGAAGCCCACCGAGACCAGGAGGTACTGCTCGCTCACAAGGACCGCGGCCTCCTCCGGAGACAGTGCGACATCGATCAGGATGATCGCATCGCAGCGGCGTGCCCCCGGCGCGTTCAGGTCGAGGAAGCGTGACTTGTGCTCCTGATCTGGCAACCCCGAAAGGAGGAGGTCGTAGCCGGCCAGCGTCAACCCGCTGTCGACACCGCCAACCACCTTGGAGAAGTACCAGGCCCGGGGATCAGGCACCCCGACCGCAACCGTGCGCGTCTTGCCGGCGGCGAGTCGGGCTGCCGCCGGATCCGGTGTGTAGCGCAACTCCTTGGCGACACGAAGGACACGTTCGCTCGTCTCCTGTGCGACGTTCGGCAACCCCCGGATCGCACGGCTAACGGTAGCCACCGACACCCCGGCGGCGGCAGCGACATCTTCAATTCCCACCCGCCGGGCCCGGTTGCTCAAGACGGGGCCGCCCAGATGACCGCATCGTGGGCCGTCAACACCAACTGCCCCGCACCTGCGAACTCGACGCCCGGCGTGGCGTAGACGACCGACGACCCGGCCGGCACCTCCACCTGGTGGCGGTCGAACGAGGTGTTTGCGGCCACGCCGACCGGTCCGCGCCGGTAGGAGATGACCGGGCCGTGGTCGCCGTCGGTCCAGACCACCGGTTCGTCGAACAGGTCGGGCAGGGCCCTGCGGACGGTCAACAGGTCGGTGTAGCGGCTGTGCCATGAGTCGGGATCTCCCACCTGGGCCAGGGCGGTCTCACACTCGGACCGGGGATCGGAGTGCAACCATGCCTCTCCGGTGGTGAAGCCGCCTCCCGGGCCCGGCTCCCACGGCATCGGCGTACGGCAGCCGTCACGTCCGTTGTCCACCGGATCGAGCATCGACTCCGGGGGGACCCGACCGTCGACCAGCCCCAACTCCTCACCCTGGTACAGGATCGGTACGCCGGGCAGGCAGGCGAACAGCACGTTGAGGGCCAGCGCACGTCCCCGGCCCTCGTCGCCGCCGCCGAACCGGGATGGCGACCTCTCGTGGTCGTGGCTGCCCGATGCCCAGAGGAGTCGCTCGCCGAGCAGTTCGACGGGTCCGACCAACGCTCGCCGGAGTTCGTCAACGTCCCAGGCGATGTGCATCGGTTCGAACCAGAACCCGCCGTGCATCCCGTCACCGGGCACCAGGTCGGCCAGGCCCTGCGGCTCGCGGTGATAGGTCTCACCGAGGAGGTATGCGCCGTACTCGTCGCAGATCGCCCGCCAGCGGCGGAATACCTCGTGGCTCTCGGGCTGGAACACGTCGTGGAGGTGTTCGAAGGCCAGCCACTGTTCGAACCGACCGGCGGCCGGATCCCACGGCCCGACCTGCGGGTTGGAGCGCAGCAGGTCGTCCTTGACCAGGGCACCGGCCACATCTATTCGGAAGCCGTCGACCCCGCGGTCGAGCCAGAATCGAAGGATGCGGTCGAACTCCTCGAGCACCTTCGGGTTGCGCCAGTTGAGGTCGGGTTGTTCGGGGAGGAACAGGTGCATGTAGTACTGGCCGGAGGCCGGGTCGAGGGTCCAGGCAGGTCCGCCGAAGTAGCCGACCCAGTTGTTGGGGGGCCCGCCGTCGGGACCCGGGTCGGCCCAGATGTAGTAGTCGCGGTGCTCACTGTCCGGTCCGGTGAGCGCATCGGCAAACCAGGGATGGGCATCGCTGGAGTGATTGGGGACCAGGTCGATGATTATCCGCAGACCCCTTCGATGTGCGGCGGCGACCAGGGCTTCGAAGTCGTCGAGGGTGCCGAACCTGGGGTCGACCTCGCAGTAGTCGGCAACGTCGTACCCCCAGTCGGCCATGGGCGACGGGTAGAAGGGCGTGATCCAGACGAAGTCGACGCACAGGTCGACCAGGTAGTCGAGACGGCCCCGGATTCCGGCGAGGTCTCCGATGCCATCGCCGTTCGAATCGGCGAACGACCGCAGGTACACCTGATAGCCGAAGGTGCCGTACCACCAGGGTCTCGTGTCGACTCCAACCTCTGCCACGGACGTCTCGCTCACCTGCTGGTACCTCGGACCGTCGGATTGGGACTGCCCGTTCGATCGGACGTTCGCCAACCTATATGAAAACGTTTTCATATGGAAGCACGGCCATCGACACCACTCATTTCCCTTCTCCTCCCTTCTCCGGCCAGGAGCCACGACACCGCGCCTTGCGCCTGTGGGAGGCTGGCTGACACAGTGACGGTGGAGGAGGTTCCGATGATGCGACGTATGGCGACCCGAACGGCCCTGCTGGTGGCCCTGCTGCTGGCCGCCGGGTGCGGAGGTGGTGGGTCGACTACGCCCCCGACAACCACCACGGCCCCGCCTGAGACGACCACCACGAGCACGACGGCACCGGCCGAGACGGCACCGCCTGAGACGACCACCACGACCACCACGACCCCGCCTGAGACGACCACCACGACCCCGCCTGAGACGACCACCACTATCGTGTTGACGGACTCGTTCCGGGGGGTCACCGCAGAGACCATCCAGGTCGGCCTAACGTCAATCGACTTCGAGAGCCTCAACCGGGACTTCGGCCTGGACCTCACCTACGCCAACTTCGGCCCCTTCTTCGAGGCGATGGTGGCCGACCTCAACGAGCGCGGCGGGATCCTGGGTCGGAACGTCGAGCTGACGGCCCGGAACTTCATCCCGGTGGGACCGGTAACGGCCGACGCCGCCTGCCTCGAGCTGACCGAGGACGAGCAGGTGTTCGTCGTGCTCAACGGTTTCGCAGGACCCGGTGCCGAGAACGTCAACGAGTGCTTCACCGACATCCACTCGACGAACCTCGTCGGCGGACACCCGTCACCCGAGCAACTCGAACGGGCAGGTGCGGCCTGGATCGCCTACGACATGAGCCTCGAGCGACGGGGCGTGGCCTTTGTGAACCTGCTTCAGGAGACCGGCTGGCTCGACGATCTCGGGCCGTACCTGCTCTATGGCGCGAACCCTGACTACCAACCGGTCCTGGATGAGATGAAGACCGCCCTCGCCGACGCCGGCCAGGACGCACCGGTAGTTGCCGTAAACGAAGCGACCGGCGACGCTACGGCGACGGTCGCCTTCCTCGAGGTGCTGATCGAAAGAGCACGGGCGGAGGGCGTCAAGAGCTTCGTGCTCGTAGGCGAAGGTGTCTACAGCGCCGAATACGTCCTGGGTCTCGGGGACGAGTTCAACCTGCTGGTCCACAACGGCGACTCCATCAACTCGTGGTCGCAGGATCCGCCGCCGGGCATCGAGGGAGGCGCCCTGATCCTGACCAACAAGGCCTTCCCGTCGAGGGACGACCCGACCTGGGGTCGCTGCCTCGAGATCGCCGACTCCGTCGCCGGCACCGAGGTGCGGCCGCCCGACGACCTGGTCGGTGACGAGACCAACTACTGGGCGGCAATGGGAAACGCCTGCCAGGCCCTGGCCCTGTTCGAGATGATCGCCGTCGCCGCAGGCCCGGACCTGACCAACGAGTCGTTCACGGCAGCCGCTGAGTCGCTCGGCAGCATCGACCTGCCGGGCTCTGCGTTCGCCTCGCTGGGACCGGGCAAGTTCGACGCCCGCGACTCGCTGACCCTGACCCGGTGGGACCACGAACTGGACAACTTCGTGGCGATCTCAGACCCCGTCAACACCGCTGGCTGAACTTCGGCCGGAATCTCTTGATATCTACAAACTGAGTAATACAATCCGTTTTGTGGATAAACAACCGGCGCCGCCGCTACTCCCCATCCTCCGCTCGCGCCAACAGGCTGACCTGCTGGACCTTCTGCTCGGCAATCCGGAACTCGAACTGAGCCTGACCGACATCGCCGGAAGGACCGGCGTCCCCTATGCCTCGGTCCACAGAGAGGTCGAACGGGCCGAAGCGGCAGGCATCTTCACCAGCAGGAAGATTGGGCAGACCCGGCTGGTTCGGGCCGACGTCAAGAGCCCCTACTTCGACAGCCTGGCCGAACTGCTGACCCGGGCATTCGGCCCACCAAGGGTGCTCGCCGAGGCTCTAGCCGGCATCGACGGCATCGAGCGTGCGTTCGTCCACGGCTCCTGGGCCGCCCAGACAGTCGAGGGTCCGGGGAGCCGACCCGTCGCCGACATCGACCTGCTGATCCTCGGCGCACCGGACCGGGACCTCGTGTTCGCCACCCTCGACGGGGTCGAGCGGCGGCTGGGACGACCCGTCCAGGTCTCGTTCCGTGCCGCCGACTGGCTCGAGGCGGGCAGCGGCGCCTTCCACGCCACGCTCACCGACCGGCCCATAGCCGAGGTCCCCCTGCTCAGGGGTCGAACACCGGAGGAGGGCTCTCCCGGCTGACCCGCCTCGTCACGTCGATCGCTGAAGCGGCAGTGACCAGCGCCCATGTGGCATCGTCGGAGGTCAGATCGGGTGCGCCGGGATCGAAGTACTGGGCGGCGTGGCGGCTCCGGCGGAACCGGTCAAACGTCGGCTTGGCGAATGCCGGAATCTCATCAGCGAACTGCGCTGCTACCGCATCCTCGACGGCGACGTGTGAACCATCGCCTCCGGCCGCCCGCATCGCCTGGCGGAGAAGCAGCGACTCAGCAGCCATCCGGTAGGCGTCATAGCCGGCGACAAACGCCCCCTCGAAGTCGCCGAGATCGGCACCTGCCTGCGCCGTCGCCAATCGGCGTTCTGCCCGTTCGAAAAGGTCATCAGCGGACCGGTCGATGCCGACCGGCGTGAGGCGTTCGAGCCGTGGCGCACTGAGCAGGTACTCGATTGTGGATCGACCCGGTTTCCATTGCATGCCGACAACCTAGGAAAGCCCTGTGACATGGCTGGTTGGTTCGGGCGGCACTAGCGTCACGTCATGCCAGACGCTGTCCCTTCTGCTGACACCGAATCGTTCCGGCGGTTCCACACGGTCGACCTTCCGGCGTTGATCGCAGGCGGGAACGGGGCGCTCGCATGGGCCGACGTCGAACCGCTCGGCTGCCTGGGCCTGCGCACCCCGGCAGGCAGTTGGACCTTCGTGCCACGCAACGGCACCGTGGAACTGGTCGAGGGCGAGGAACAGGCCGACACCGTCGTGGGTATCGACCTCGAGTCGTGGCTGGGGCTCGTCTCCGATCTCGAGACCGGACCCGGGCTCCTCTACGGCAACCGCCTCGAGGCTGTGAGCGGCAACCCGATGCGGTTCATGCGTTGGGAGCCGGGGCTGCGGGCGCTGTTCCACGGCCGCCCCGTCTACGACCCCGACACCGTCGACCTCCGCGGCCTCGACGGCGGTCCGCTCGACACCACCGCCGGGTTCAGCCTCGACGACCTGGAGGGCAATGCCGACAACGCCCGCCACTTCCTCCGCACAACCGGCTACATCTACGTGCAGGGCGCCTTCGACTCCGACGAGGTGACGTCGATGCTCGACGATGCCGCCGCACTCGGCGAGGAAGCCGTTCCCGGCGACCAGGAGTCCTGGTGGGGACGCAACGCGACGGGCGACGAGATCCTGACCCGGGTGCTGCGCGCCGACAGCCGTCCCCGCCTGGCCGCCCTCCACGCCGACCCCCGCATCCTGCGGCTCGTGGCGACCGCCGACGAGCCGCTTGCTGCCAAGGTCGAGCAGGGCACCGACCGGGTCACCGTGCTCTGGAAGCACCCCGACATGGTCGAGGGCCTCGGCGACCTTCCGTGGCACCGCGACTGCGGCATGGGCGGGCACGCCCTCAACTGCCCGTCGGTCGTCGTGACGATCTGCCTCAACTCGGGCGCCCCCGAGGCCGGCGAGCTGCGGTTCCTTCCCGGTTCACACCGTGCGTCGTTCCCGTTCGTCGACGGCACCGACGTGGCGGCCCCAGAAGGTGCGTCGCTACCGATAGCCACCGGCGACATGACGATGCACTACTCCGACGTCATGCACGTGTCGCTGCCACCCACGTCCGGCGACGGCCCGCACCGCATCTCGGTCCTGCTGGCGTTCGGGCCGGACTCGGCCGGCCACCACCGCGGCGAACGCCACTACAACGACGCCCTCCTCGGAGCCGACGACGGCCAGGTCGAACACATCGGCCACCGCATGGGCACCTCGGACTAGTTACCTGACGCTGCCCGTGCCCGGGCGGGCGGCTTCAGGCCTCGATCGGCCCGCGGTCGGCGAGGTAGCGCTCGATGAACTCGACGCAGAGGCTGTCGCGTTCAGCGAAGTAGCCGTGGTCGAACGATCGTGAGCTGACACCACGCTGGGTGCGCTCGCACACCTCGTTGTCCTGCTGCAGGACCAGCTCGCTGAAGTCGACGACGGCGCTCGGGTCGAAGTCGTCGGCAGCGACCGCATCGGCGTCGAACAGGTACTCGGCGTTGATCTGCGTGAGGTCCGGGCCCTTCGGGATGAGCTGCGTGGCGATCACGCTGGTGCCGGTGATGTCGAGGAACAGGTTCGGGTAGAGGCACGATGCCTGATACGAGTTTGCGTCCTGTTCGGTCATCGTGGCAATCACCGGGAGGGCCGACCTGCCGTCGAGCGAGAAGCTGTCGGCTCCCTCGGCCAGCCAGGTACCGCCGTCGTTCCGGGTCCGGTCGATCACATCGCCCTGCCGGTGGAGCGGAATGACATCGACCAGTTCGGGGTGGACCTTCGGGCAGTGGAGGCACTCGTCGTAGTTCTCGATGAGGATCTTCCAGTTGGCGGCGACCTCGCAGGACGATCGATGGCCGATGCGAAGCCGGTCCATCTCGAGACGTTCGAAACCGAGGGCGTGGGGGTCCTGGTCTGCGATCCAGTCACGGACCGAAGGCGGGTCGTCGCCGATGTTGACGAAGACAAAGCCATGCCAGTCCTCAACGGCTACCGAGCGCAGCGAGAAGCAACTTCGGTCGAGTTCTTCCTTCCCGACATGGGGGGTGGCGACTAGCCTGCCGTCGAGCGAAAAGCTCCAGGCGTGGTACGGACAGGTGATGGCGGCTCCGAAGCCGCTGCCGGATGCATCGCAGAGCTGCGAGCCCCTGTGCCGGCAGACGTTGTAGTGGGCGTGGAGTTCTCCGTCGGCGTCCCGGACCACGAGGATGCTCTCTCCGCCCACGTCCACGAGGAGTCGGTCGCCGACGTGGCCGAGGCGTTCGGCCCGTCCGGCGTAGAACCACTGCCGGTGGAAGATCCGGTCGCAGTCGACTTCGTAGACAGTCGGCGAGCAGTAGTCCGAACCCGGCAGCGTCGGCGTCATCGCAGTGGACATTTGGCGCTCTCCCTTACGTCGGATGCTCGTCGGATGCTCGTCGGATGCTCGTCGGATGCTCGTGGATTCTAACTGACAGGCGCGTCAGTCAGCAAGTTCACTATAGTGCTGGCCAACAGTTGAGTTCACTATAGTGCTGGCCAACAGTTGAGCACCGTTGCCACGGGCAATCGAACAGGGGGAGCCATGACCGCACGCCACGAATTCAACCGACGCCGTTTCCTGCAGGGTTCTGCTGCCGTAGCCGGCGGGCTGATGCTTCCCGCATCGATCCTCTCGGCCTGCGGCGACGATGGCGGGTCCGGCGCGGCCCTGAAGCTGGCCCGGCCCGACAAGCCGGTCACGCTGCCGACGGTCGGCGACGCCATCGCCAACGGCCTGTCCCACGAGGGCGGCACCCTTCAGATCCTCAACTACGTCGACTACCTCAACCCCGACGTGCTCGCCCGCTTTGAGGAGACCTACGGCGTCAAGACCGCTGTCACCACCTACGACACCGAGGAGATTGCACTGAACAAGCTCCGCAGCGGCGCCTACCAACCGGACCTCATCCTCGGACTGACAGAGAGCGTTCTCCCACGGCTCGTCGCCGCCGACCTGCTCCAGCCACTCAACAAGTCGTACCTGTCCAACTTCAACAACGTCATCGCCGGCCTGCGCGACCCCTACTACGACCTGGGTGCGCAGTACACCGTCCCGTACATCATCTACTCGACGGGTATCGGCTACCGGACCGACATGGACGTCGACACCTCGTACTTCGACAGCGGCAACGGATGGGACATCCTCTGGGACCCGGCCTACTCGGGCCGCCTCGGCATCCTCGACTCGTACCGCGACGTCATCGGCTCGGTGCTGCACCGCAACGGCGCCGACATCAACACCGGCGACCAGAAGGTGCTCGACACCGTGCTCGCTGACCTGCAGGCGATGACAGCCGCCACCAACCCGAAGATCGACATACTCGCCTACACCGAAATCCCAGCAGGCACGCGTGTCGTCAACCAGTGCTGGTCCGGCGACATGCTCCTCGGTGTCTGGTACCTGCCCGAAGACGCCGGCTGGGACGTCCTCGGCTACTGGCAGCCTGACGACATGGTCACCGGCAACGACCTCTTCTGCGTCACTTCCAAGTCCTCCCGGCCGGTGCTGGCGCACGAGTTCATCAACTTCTTCCTCGACGTCGACAACGCCCTCGAGAACTTCGGTTGGACCGGCTACCAGCCGGCCCTCGAGGCGCTCCCGGCAAGCACCCTCATCGAATGGGAGTACGTGCCCGCAGGTCTCGAAAACGCCCTGATCACGCCCGAGCAGTACGCAGCCGGCAACCGCGGCGTCGCCCTCGAGCCTGAGGTCGACGCCCGCTGGACCGACGTCTGGGCCGCCTTCACCGCCGGCTGACCCGGCGGCGGAACACCCGCACACCTCCCACACCGCCCGCCGGTTCCGATCGTGCGGCGCAACAGCGACGGCCAGTGGCTCTGGGGGCTGCTGGCCGGACCCGGCACGACCTGGCTGCTGCTGCTGTTTGCCCTGCCGTTCTACGGCCTGGCCTGCATGGCGTTCGGCGAAATCGACCCGATCTTCCGCAACGCTGTCCCGGCCTGGAACCCGCTGGACTGGCAGTTCGAGAACTTCGGCGACGTCATGCACGAGATCCTCTTCGGCTCGCAGCGCCGGGTGTTCGTGCGCACGATCCTGTACGTGGCCAGCGCCGTCGTGTTGTCGTTTCTCGTCGGCTATCCGGTCGCCTACTACCTGGCCCGGCACGCCGGACGTTGGCGGGGGTTGCTGCTGGCCCTGATGATCCTCCCGTTCTGGGTCAACTACCTGATGCGGATGCTGGCCTGGGTCAACCTGCTTCAGGTCGACGGCTGGGCCACCAGGGCGTTCTCGGCATTCGGACTCCAGTACAACTGGCTGGATGGCAAGGCGATAACGGTCGTCCTGGGCCTCGTCTACGGCTACGTGCCGTTTCTGGTGCTGCCCCTCTACGCCTCCCTCGAACGCCTCGACGTGCGGCTCCTCGAGGCGGCGCGCGACCTGGGCGCCAGGCCCGGTCATGCATTCCGCATGGTCACGATGCCTCTGTCCCGTCCCGGGATGATGGCCGCCGGCGTGATCATCGCCCTTCCGATGTTCGGCGACTACTACACGAACGACATGCTTTCCCGGTCGCCCAGAACCGAGATGATCGGCAACCAGGTCGACTTCTACATCAACGGCACGAGCCAGCCTCAGAAGGGCGCCGTCCTCGTGCTGGTGCTCTCGGCGATGCTCGTCGTGTTCATGTCGTACTACCTGGTCTCGACGATGCGGATGCAGCGGGAGCTCCAGGCATGAACCCGCTCCTGCGCCGCAACCCCTGGCGCCGACCGGTGGTGCTTGCCACGTGGACATGGCTGTACGTGGTCTGGATGTTCGTGCCGGTGATCATCGCCTTCATGTTCTCGTTCAACGGCGGCCGCAGCCGATCCGTCTGGCAGGGGTTCTCGCTGCGCTGGTGGACAGAAGAGCCCAACGCCTCACTCCTCCACGACGAGAGCCTCCACACTGCGCTGCGCAATTCGCTGGTCCTGGCCATCCTGACGATGCTGATAGCGACACCGCTCGGCGTGGCACTTGCCATCGGCCTGGCCCGATGGAGGAGCCGGGTGGCCAAGGGCGCCAACTGGCTGATGCTGGTCCCCCTCGTCACCCCCGAGATCGTGATGGGCGCATCGCTGCTGCTGATCTTTTCGAACCTCTACACAGGCGTGCCGCTGGGACGACCGGCCCAGCTGCTGGGCCACGTCACGTTCTCGATGTCGTACGTGGTCGTGGTGTCGAGGGGGCGGCTCCTGTCCATCGGACGCGACTACGAAGAAGCCGCCCGCGACCTCGGGGCCACCGCCATCCAGGCGCTGCGCATGGTGCTCCTGCCGCTGCTTGCGCCCGCCATCCTCGCCAGCTTCGTGATCGTGTTCGCAATGTCGATCGACGACTTCGTCATCAGCAGCTTCCTGTCGTCGGGCGCCGCCTCGGAGACGGTTCCGGTCCGCATCTACTCGGCGGTCCGCACCAGCTCCACGCCGGCACTCAATGCGCTGGCGTCGTTCCTGGTGATCTCGTCGCTCGTAGCCCTCGCACTCGGCATGGTGGGCATGTCGGTCTACCGCAGGCGCAGGGGAGACGACTCCGACGGCGAGTCGGTGCTCACGGAGTTCGCCAAGTTCGAAATGTAGATCGGGGCAACACGCCGACCAGTCGACGGCCTCAGTCCTCGGCGACGATCCGCAGGGCGTCTACCGGGAGCTCGGCGACCAGATCGACACCCGCGTCGTGTTCCCGGCCGTCGTTGGTGACGAGGGCATGGAAGGTGGCGTCACCGCTGCGAAGGTGCACCTGGGTCGTGGCGCCGGTGAAGATCCGCCGCTCTACGGTGACCGGCAGTGCGTTGGTCGGCATCCCGCCCGATGCCTCAGCCAGCCGCACCCGCTCCGGCCGGATCACGATGCGGCACGGTCCCGTGGGCGCCGTGCCGGTGGCGGCCAGCACCCGGTCCCCCAGCCGAACCTGCCCGTCGCCGAGGTGCTCGGCCTCGAGCAGGTTGGCCACGCCCAGGAAGTCGGCCACATATGTGTTCACCGGCGATTCGTAGACGTCCTTCGGTGCACCGATCTGGACGATCTCCCCCTCGCGCATCACGGCCAGCCGGTCGCTCATGGTGAGCGCCTCCTCCTGGTCGTGGGTGACGTAGATGAAGGTGATGCCGATCTCGCGTTGCAGGGTCCGGAGCTCGACCTGGAGGGTCTTGCGGAGCTTGGCATCGAGGGCCCCGAGTGGCTCGTCGAGGAGGAGGACACGGGGTTCGAGTATGAGCGCCCGGGCGAGAGCCACCCGCTGCTGCTGACCACCCGAGAGCTGGTGGGTCTTGCGCTTCCCGTAGCCGGAGAGCTCCACGAGGGCCAGTGCCTTCGCCACACGCTCCGAGGCCTCGTCGGCCGGCGGCTTCGTGAACCTCAGGCCGAACGCCACGTTGGCAGCAACATCGAGGTGCGGGAACAGGGCGTAGCTCTGGAAGACGGTGTTGACGGGCCGCCTTTCGGGCGCCAGGTCCGTTATTTCGATCCCGTCGATCCCTATCGAACCCCGGTCGGGTCGCTCGAAGCCGCCGACCATGCGCAACGTGGTCGTCTTGCCGCAGCCCGACGGGCCGAGCAGCGAGAAGAACTCACCGGCGGCGATATCGAGGTCGATGCCCCTGACGGCGACGACATCGTCGAAGCTCTTCCCGAGCCCGGTGATGACGACATGTCCACCGCCTGGTTCAGCCACGCCGACACCTTACGACGGGTGTGGCCCGGCTCCGACGAAATACTGACGCATCGGTCAGTTCGTTAGGATCGCTGGGTGACCGCAACCGCCGATTCAACCGACGGCTCCGACGAGCAGCGCAGCGAAGCGGTCGCCAGGCGTCGCCGGGAGATCCTCGAGGCCACCTGCGAGACCCTGAGCAGGAAAGGGGTCTCCGCCACCCGCATCGCGGATGTTGCCAGGCGCCTCGGCATCTCGACCGGCCTCGTGCACTACCACTTCGCCACCAAGGACGAACTGCTCGCCGAGGCCTTCCAGTTCGCCGGGAAGGCCGAGTTGGAGGTGCTCCGGGAACTGGCGGCCGTCGACCTCCCGCCCCGCCGGCGGCTGAACGCCGTCATCGAGGAGTTCTGTCCCCGGGGCGAGTTCGTCAGTTGGCGACTCTGGATCGAGGGATGGGCCGAGGCCCTTCGCTCTGAGCGCTTCCGCGCCACCTCCCGGGAACTCGACGAGGCCTGGATCGGAGTGCTCGAGGACACGATCACCGCCGGCGTGGCGAGTGGGGACTTCATCTGCCCCAGCCCACATGATTCCGCATGGCGGCTGTCCTGCCTGATCGAGGGCCTGGCCATCCAACTCGTCGCACACGGTGGCACCATCGACAGCGTCGAGATGGCCCGTCTGGTCGATGCCGCAGTATCCGCCGAGGTCTCGGGGGGCTGATCGCCGACCGGGCGGTCAGGCCTGGTCCTCGATGGGGCGGGCGTGCCGGAGCCAGAGCCCACCGCCGATGTGGGGACGCGGGTCGTAGGAGCGGTGACCGAGCAGGCGCTGCACCCGTGGCGACCGGCCGGCCAACTCGCCGGGTGCGTAGTCGAGCGCGTTGGCCTCCTCGGGCGTGAGCCAGCCGACCACGAAGCTGAGGTGCATGGCGCGCCGCCAGCGGTCGGTGGTGCGGTTGGCCCCGCCACCGTGGAGCACCTTCCCGGAATAGACAAGGGCGTCGCCGGGGCTGAGCTCGGCCGGAACGGTCTCGGCCTCGAAGTCGTAGACCTCGAGTTCGGGCCACCGGTGGCTGCCCGGCACCACCCGCGTGGCACCGACCTCCTCTGTGACCTCGTCGAGGGCGATCATGGCGCTGATCGTGACCTCCGGCGTGTCGGGCCAGGTCGGCGACACGTGCTGGAACCAGTTGTCGGCGTCGCGGTGGAGCACCTGTGCCGACTCGCCGGGCCCGATGAACATGACCTGTGCCGTGTTGACCCAGTACGAGCCGCAGTTGGGCAACAGCACGGCGTCGGCCAGCGTGGCGAAGAGTTCGTTGTCGAGCAGATCGAAGTAGGCGGGGGTGATCCGACCCAGGCTCGAGAAGCGGATCGTCTTCGACCCGGTGAAGAACTTTCCATCTTCACCCATCCCCTGGTCGGCGACGCCCGGCTCGACTGCTCTGGCGTGTTCGGAAGCTGCCCGGGACAGATCGTCGATCACATCCCGGTCGAACATGCCTTCGACGATCAACCCGCCTTCAGCGTCGTAGGCATCGAGGATCGCAGAAACGGAATCTTCTGCAGGCAGCCGTGTGAGTGCTGGTGGCATCGGCGTCTCTCCTCGTCCCCGTCACCGTAGCCAGCCGCTCCACCCGGTCATTGGCTCCGGGGCTAGGTTTTCGGCCCATGTCGCTCACCGAGTCCTCCACCGTCGGCCCGTCCGACCCACCGCTCCGCGACGTCACGATCGGAGGCCTGCTCCGGGAGGTCGCCGGGGAGGTCCCCGACCGCATCGCGCTGATCGCCGGGGTCCCCGACGCCGACGCCCGGCGACAGTGGACCTACGCCGAACTGCTCGATGAATCCACCCGGGCGGCCCGTGCACTGTGTGCCCGCTTCGAGCCGGGTGAGCGTGTCGCCGTGTGGGCGCCGAACGTGCCCGAGTGGGTGATCCTCGAGTTCGCCTGCGCCATGGCGGGCCTGGTGCTAGTCACCGTCAACCCGGCGTTCCGGGCACAGGAACTGCAGTACGTGCTGTCGCAGTCCCGGTCGGCGGGACTGTTCGTGCTGCCTGACTTCCGCGGCAACCCGATGCTCGCCACCGCCGTGGAGGTCCAGCCCGACTGCCCCGACCTGCGTGAGATCATCCGCCTCGACCGGTGGGACGACTTCCTCGCCGGCGACGACGCCTTCGAGGGCGGCCTTCCCGACCCGGACCCGACGGATCCCGTGATGATCCAGTACACGTCGGGCACGACCGGGTTCCCGAAGGGTGCCCTGCTCGACCACCGGGGGATAGCCAACAACGGCGCCCACACCGCCGACCGCATGGGTGCCAGGGACGGCGCCGTTTGGATATGCGCCATGCCGCTGTTCCACACCGGCGGGTGTGTGCTAGGCGTACTCAGCGCCGTCTCGAAGCGCTGCACGCTCGTCCTGGTCGAGGCCTTCGACCCCGGCCTCGTCCTCGAGTTGTTTCGCACCTACGGCGGCAACCTCATGATGGGCGTACCGACGATGCTCGTCGCCATGCTCGAACACCCCGATTTTGCTACCACCGACCCGGCCGGCATCGAGGCGATCTGCTCCGGCGGCTCGACCGTGCCGGCGCCGCTGGTGAAGCGCTTCGAAGAAGAGCTCGGAGCCCCGTTCACGATCGTGTTCGGCCAGACGGAGTTGTCCCCGGTGTCGTCGATGACCCACACCTCGGACACCATCGACGACAAGGCCGGCACTATCGGTTCGCCCATGCCCCACGTCGAGGTCAAGATCGTCGATCCGGAGACCGGTGAGACGCTGCCGGTCGGCCGCATCGGCGAGTACTGCGCCCGCGGCTATTCGGTAATGCACGGCTACTTCGAGATGCCCGACGCCACCGCCGAGGCGATCGACGACGACGGCTGGCTCCACACCGGCGACCTGTGCGCCATGGACGAGCGCGGCTACTGCACGGTCGAGGGCCGCCTCAAGGACATGATCATCCGGGGCGGCGAGAACATCTATCCCCGCGAGCTCGAGGACCTGTTGTTCGGCCACCACACGGTCGCAGAGGTCGCCGTGGTCGGCCTGCCCGACGACAGGTGGGGCGAGGTGGTCGCCGCCTTCGTGCGGCCCGCTCCCGACGAGTCGATCGACCGCAGCGAACTGTTCGCCCACCTGCGCGAGCATCTGGCGCCGCACAAGACGCCGCGGCACTGGTTCCTCGTCGACGAGTTCCCGCTCACCGGCAGCGGCAAGATCCAGAAGTTCCGCCTGCGGGAACAGTGGGTCGCCGGTGAGTGGGCCGAGATGGCCTGAGGCCCCGGAGACAGAGTCCCTCCATCTGCGCGGATCGGCACGGCGACACCTAACGGGATCGTCTCCGGTTCCTAACATCGCCCTAACACGGTCCCCCGAGAATGTCCTCCAGAGCCGGACGAACGGGTGCCGGACCAGAGACACACGAGGACCACTCACATGAACAAGAGCATGCTGAAAAAGGCAGCACTCGCCACCCTCGCCACGATCGTGGTGGCAGCGGGTGCAGCGTCGCTGGCGGGCGCCATGCCATTGCCGTCAAACGACGATGACCGCACCGCCGAGACCGCCGAGAAGACCGCCGCGATGGTCGAGCGGGCCAGCGAGCGCATCGCCTCCGCCGTCGAAGCCGGCCGCATCGACCAGGCCAAGGCCGACGAGATCCTGGCCCGCATCGCCGGGCACACCGCCGAACACGCCGAGTCCGGCCACGAAGGCATGGGCGCCATGAAGGGCATGGGTGGCATGAAGGGCAAGGGCGCCATGAAGGGCATGGGCGTTGTTGCCGACACCCTCGGCATCGACCCCGCTGACCTCATCGAGCAGCTGAAGTCGGGTGAAACGGTCGCCGACATCGCCGGCGACCGGACCGGCGACGTCGTCGCTGCGATCGTCGAACATGCGGGCGAACGCATCGCCTCCGCCGTCGAAGCCGGCCGCATCGACCAGGACAAGGCCGACGAGATCCTCGGCAGCCTCGAGGACCGCATCACCGAGCGCATCGAGTCCGGCCACGAAGACATGGGTGGCATGAACGGCATGGGTGGCATGAACGGCATGGGTGGCATGAACGGCATGGGTGGCATGAACGGCATGGGTGGCATGAACGGCATGGGTGGCATGAACGGCATGGGTGGCATGAACGGCATGGGTGGCATGAACGGCATGGGTGGCATGAACGGCATGGGTGGCATGAACGGCATGGGTGGCATGAACGGC